>CAJDTT010000004.1_pt1 | contig 53461 bp, 51 predicted proteins | sample 7389841 | NCBI WGS metagenome assembly CAJDTT01 (sample SAMEA7055655, study PRJEB34461) | soil metagenome | biome: terrestrial ecosystem; feature: Peninsula; material: soil | place: Antarctica | collected 2016
TCCGTAGCCGCCGTGCCGGTCGCCGAACGGGCCACCCGATTCGTTGAAGCAGGCGGCGACGTCGTACTCAGCGCCGTACCCTCGCAGGCGCCGGTGATGACGGCGGCGCTGTTAGCCAGCGGGGCGACGGACTCAGCATTTCAGGGGAAGATCAACGCGTCGGTAATGCGCGTCCTCACTGCGAAGGACAGCCAGAAACTGCTGCCGTGCTCGGCGTAGGTCGCACCAACGACAGATGGCATGTCCGCATCAGCCGGCAATATACTTTAAAAAATATAGTGAGCTGCTGTACGCTCATCAAGTGTCAGTGACCCAGGCTTCATCCGACGAAACCGCATCGAAAAAGAGTCCGCGCAAACGGATTCATCGCGCGTGGTGGATAGCATTCGTGACGTTCCTGGCCTTGATCTCGACGTCGGCGTTCCGGTCGTCGACTGGCGTCCTACTCGAACCGATTGAGCAGACCTTCGGCTGGTCGCGCACCATCACCTCCGGCGCGGTCACGCTCAACTTGCTTATCTACGGGCTCACCGCCCCGTTCGCCGCGGCGCTGATGGAACGGTTCGGTATCCGCCGCGTCGTGGCGATCGCGCTGCTGCTGGTGGGTGCTGGAAGTGGCTTGACCGCGCTGATGAATGCGCCCTGGCAGCTGTGGATGCTCTGGGGCGTCGCGATCGGCGTCGGCACCGGCTCCCTGGCGCTGGTCTTCGGCGCGATCGTCGCGAACAGATGGTTCTACCGTCACCGTGGCCTGGTCGTCGGACTGTTCTCGGCCGCGTCCGCGACCGGTCAGCTGCTGTTCCTGCCCCTCATCGCCTCTATCGTCACCGGCGGCAGCTGGCGCGCCGCAGCCCTCGTGGTCACGGTGCTCGCGTTCGTACTGATCCCGGTCTTCCTCGTCGTGATGGCCGACCACCCCGAAGATGTCGGTACGACGGCCTATGGCGCCGAGGACGCGCCTGACGACCTCCCGCTACCGGTCGTGGAAACCCGGTCGCCGGGCACCGTGGCGATCAGCGAGCTGAAGTCGGGGCTGCGCAACCGAATCTTCTGGATCCTGCTGCTGACGTTCGCCATCTGCGGGTTCTCCACCAACGGGCTCATAGCCACCCATTTCATCCCCGCCGGGCACGACCACGGACTACCCACCCAGACCGCGGCGAACCTGTTGGCGGTGATCGGGATCTTCGACATTGTCGGCACTTTGTTGTCGGGGTGGCTCACTGACAAGGTCGACCCACGCAAGCTGCTGTTCGTGTACTACTCGCTGCGCGGTCTTTCCCTGATCCTCCTGCCGCAACTGCTGGACTCCACCGTCCGCCCACCCTTGTTCTTCTTCATCATTTTCTACGGCCTAGATTGGGTCGCGACCGTGCCACCAACTGTCGCGCTGTGCCGCGAACACTTCGGCGCCGCCCGTGCCGGGGTCATATTCGGGTGGGTATTTGCCGGGCACATGATCGGTGCCGGAGTCGCGGCCAGCTTCGCCGGCTGGATCCGCGAGAGCCAAGGTGACTACCTCCTGGCCTGGCTCACTTCCGGTGGAGTCTGCTTCCTCGCCGCCGTCGCGATCCTACTGATCCCTAAAGTGCGGACGAAAGTGATCGCCGGCGGGTGAGTTGATCGGTGCGCACGGCGAGCACCAGTGCAACTACCACTACGGCGACGTAGACCCACGGGAGTCGCGACACGCCAAAGGCATCGAACACGATCGCGCCGATGAGCGCGCCGCCGCCAATGCCGATGTTGAACGCCGTTGTGTAGACGGCACTCGCGGTGTCGCGGAACGATGCAGACGAAGTATGTAGCAGGCGGGTCTGCATTAGCGGTGGCAGCGCGCCAAAGGCCGCGCCCCACACCAGGAACGCACCGATCCCGAGCACGAACACGCCCGTCAGCAGCGAGGTCGCGGCGACCGCGGCACCGGTGACGACCATGGCAAGGACCAGGCCGAGCTGCGGCCGGCGGCTCAGTACCGATCCGGCAAGGACCAGACCGACGACCCCGGCAATCCCGTAGCCGAATAGCAGCGGCCCGATTGCCGCCTCACTCACGCCGAACTCGTCGATCAGGAACGGCGCTATGTAGGTGTAGAAGGAATAGTGCCCGATCATGACCAGTGACGTGATCGTGCAGACCAGCAGCACCGGCACGATTGATGCGTCTCGGCGCGCACGGGTGCCATCGGCGGCGGCGGCACGTCGTACCGGATCGGCCCGTTCGACCGCAGGCAGGAAGTGCCAGATGACGACCGCGCCGATCAACATCAGCACGGCGAGTCCGACGAATGTCAACCGCCAGCCAAACGCGTGGCCGGCTCCGGTGCCGATCGGGATGCCCAGCACAAAGGCGATCGAGCCCCCGCTGAGCGCGACCGACACCGCTCGCCCGATCTGCGCCTTGGAAACCAGGTGCCCGGCGTACGCACCGACAATCGACCAGAACAGGCCGTGCGCCAAGCCGCCGAGCACGCGCGAGGCGACGACGAACTCGTAGTTCGGTGCGACCGCCGTGAGCGCGTTGCTAATGGCAAGTACGACGAGAACGGCGACGACCATGGCGTGCCGGGAGTACCTACGGGTGAGGGCGGTCAGCGGCGTGCTTGTCACCACGACGGTCACCGCGAAGTAGGTAACGAGCAGGCCGATCTGGGCTTCGGTGGCTGCGAGGGACCTGCTCATGTCCGGTAGGAGACCGGTCGGCACCATCTCGGAGGTGACCGACAGGAACACCGCTGCCGCGAGCGCGATCAGGCCGACCCACGGAAAGGGCTCGCTCGAGGGTGATCGGAGTTCGGGCCGGCCGGAACCGATGGACTGTTCGCTCAGGGACATTTCGACGATGCTCACGCACGGCGTATCCGGAAGCTTCCGACTAAATAGGGAAGTGGATCGACTTCGCGCTTGTGTGCGCGCCCAGGGTCAGCGTTTTCCGCTGGCCAGGTCCCATTGTGCCTGACGAGCGACGATGAGAATCATCTACTCGCCGAATTGTATGGAGACTTTGTGCACGTATGCGTACACGAAGTCTCCACACAATCGCCAATCTCAAGGTGAGGGAGCACGCAACCCATCATATTTTTGTACAACACGGTACAACGTGATCATATTCGGCGGTACGCTCGGCCAATGTCCAGCGCTCACACCGAATCCCGCACAATCTTGCCTACTACCGCACGAGGCCGACGTACTCGTAACGCGATTCTCGACGCGGCTGCCGACCTGATGTTTCAGAACGGGATCTGCCAGACCGGCCTCGATCAGGTGCTTGAGCACAGCGGTGCCGGGAAATCGCAGCTATACCACTACTTCAGCGGCAAACAGGATCTGGTGAGTGCGGTCATCACAACCCAGTTGCAGCGCGTGCTGTCCACCGAGCCGAGCCTCGAGTCGATTCACCGCTGGACGGATCTACAGGCCTGGCATGCGGCGTTCGTGGCACGGCACAGCACGGACACCGGCCCTATCGCCTGTCGGTTGGGCAAGTTTGCCGGCGAGCTTGACCACGACGATGTACTGCGCGGCGTACTCGCCGATGCATTTGAACAATGGCGCGCGCAGTTCACGGCGATCATGGTTCGGCTACGCGATCGCGGGGATTTGCGCCTGGACGCGGATCCTGACGAACTTGCCAGTGCATTGCTTTCGGGCATACAGGGCGGGCTTTTACTCGGCCGCCTGCAGCGGGATCCCAGCTTTGTCCGCGTCTCGATGGACATGGCGCTCGCGTACGTTAGGTCACATCTGGCGGTCCACGCGTAGACAGTTTTTGTACTGCTTGGTACTGTTTGTGGATATTCCACGGCAGCATCCTTTCGCTGCCTCTGTCGCAGAAGGGTGCTGAGTCTGACCATGTCGGCCCATACTCTCGCCATGCCCAAGCGACCAGTTCTGACCTCGCGTCGCGCGATCGATCTCATGCGTGCCAGCACCTGCACCTGTTGTCGGTAGACCAGCCGACTTCCCGATACAGGATGTCCCGGCCACCGCCCCTCGCCGAAACCCTGCTCTTCAGGCTCTGAAATTGACTGAGTCCTGACCGATGCCCCGGGTCGACGGGCGGTAGCTCCCGCTTTGCTCATCGCCGCTTCGCAGCGCGCCAGTCGCGCGCTGCGCCCAGAACCTGGAAGAAACCCAACATGGTCGCTCTTCGCTCATTTTCCCTGCTCACCGAACAGCCTTCTGCCGTAAAATTTCCTACTGCCTCGATCCATCGAAGCGTCTCACCCGACGACTTCCGTCAAGTGTTCCGCGGGTACGCCGCCGGCGTTGTGGTTGTCACCGCGGGTGCCGGCGACGGGCCTGCGGGTTTCACCGCGACCTCGCTGTCAACCCTGTCCTTAGAGCCTCCGCTGATCTCGTTCTCCATCGCCAACAACTTGTCGGCGTGGCCGACGATCCGGCGGGCCGGCTCGCTGACGATCAACTTCCTTGACGCCAAGCAGCACGCCACCGCCGCGCGCTTCGCGACCAGTGGGATCGTACGGCGCGCCGACGTACGCCGCCCGCACGCCCCACTCGTCTATCACGCCGGCAGCTTCGGTGGCGTCATCCCAACTACGCCCGAGGTATCGGCGCAGTGAACCGCCTGACAGTCAAACTTATTGCTCTGCTTACCGCTGTCGTTGCAGTGACCGCCGCGTGCGGTACGGGGAACGCCGTTAGCACCGACCCCACCCACCTGACGTGGGGATGGGGGATGCCGAGCTCGTGGGACCCCGTCGCCTCGACGGCAGGCGCCGATGTCCACTCGCTGTCCCTCGTCTACTCCGGCCTGACAAAGCAAGACCCGCAGGGCAAGGCGGTGCCCGAGGTCGCAAAGTCCTGGGCCTACGACGCTGACGGCTCGGCGATCACCTTCACGCTGCGCGAGGGCCTGAAGTTCAGCGACGGAACCGCCCTGGATGCGACCGCGGTCAAGAAGAGCCTGGAGCGCGGTCGCGATGCCGACTACTCGACGAAGCGGGCGCAGCTGGCGATCATCGCGAATATCGACGTACTGTCGCCGGCGGAGGTGCGGCTCGACCTGACGCAGCCGGACTATCAGGTTCCGGACCTGCTCGCCGGACTGACCGGGATGATCGTGAGCCCGAGGGCCTTCGAAACCGACGCCAAGTCGCTGGCGACCCGGCCGGTCGGTAGCGGACCATTTGAGCTCACGTCGTACACGCCCGGCTCCGAAGCCCAGTTCAAGAAGTACGACGGCTACTACAACGCTGCCGATATCCACCTCACGACCCTGACCCAGAAGCAGCCCGCCGACGACTCGGTCATCATCGCTGGCCTGCAGAGCGGCCAGTACGACATCGCGGTCATTCCGCCGTCTCAGGTCGAGGCCGCTAAGAAGGCCGGATTCGACGTGGATGTCAACAAGGTGCTGACCGTGCGCACCCTCGACATCAACAACACGGTCGCGCCGTTCGACAACCCGAAGGTCGTCGAGGCCATCAAGTACGCACTGGACCGCAAAGCGCTCGTGGACAAGGCGTTCTTCGGGTTTGGCGAACCCAACTACCAACCGTTCCCATCCGGGTACATTGCACACAACCCGGCGCTGGACAACCTCTACCCGCACGATGTGAAAAAGGCGAAGTCGTTATTGGCTGACGCTGGCTACCCGAACGGTGTCAATCTCACGCTGACGTCGTACGACACCGGCGGTTTGGCCGAACAGATCGTCTCCCAGCTCGGCGAGGCCGGGATTAATGTCAAGATCCAGACGCTGCCGCTCGCGCAGGCTTCGCAGCAGATTTACATCAAACGTGAAGCCCCGTTCGCGCTCGATAGCTTTTCCGGCCGCGAGTCGCCCGCGCAGGCGATGGAGGTGCTCTTCGGCCCCCAGGGCCTCATGAACCTCGGCCGCAACACTCCACCCGAGATGGTCGCGGCGATACAGAAGATCTCCGTCACTCCGACTGATGACCCGAGCTATCCGAAGGTTGTCCAGGACGCGGTCGCGGTTGCGGTGAAGGTAATGCCAAATGCGTTCCTGTTCAGCTGGCCACGGATCTTCGCTCGCAACAAGGACGTCAAGGGATTCACGCCTTACATCGGCGCGCAGCGCTTCGACGGCACCAGGATCGAGGGATCATGACCTCGACGGCGGTCTTTGATGCCGGGCCAAAGCGGGCGATGCGGCCGCGTGCGATCTTGCCGCTACTGGCGCTGGCGCGCGGGCTCGGCGCGGTCGTGGTGGTCCTGCTGATCGCAAGCTTCGGCACGTTCGCGCTCGGTGCGATCGCCGGCTCCAGCCCCGGTGCCGTGGCGCTGGGGTCCGATGCCACACCGGGATCGATCGCGGCATTCGACCACAACGTCGGGTACGACCGCCCTATGATCGTGCGGTACGTCGGCTGGCTCACCTCCGCGCTGCATGGGGACCTGGGTACGTCGTGGTTCACCGGCATCCCGGTGGCTAAGTCGCTCGCGGATCGCTTACCTGTCAGCCTTTCCCTTGCCGGCCTGGCGCTACTGCTCGCGGTCGTGGTCGGTGGCGCTGCCGGAATCCTCGCTGGCATGCGACGTCGTACCATCGTCGACCGGGTGATCACGGTGACCTCGGGTGCACTCTCGACGCTGCCGCCGTTCGTGGCCGGCATCGGGCTGATCGTGGTCTTCTCGGTCGGTCTCGGGGCGCTACCGTCCGGCGGCTATATGCCGGCGAACGCCGGAATCGGTAGGTGGTTGAGCTTCCTAGTCCTGCCGGCGGTCGCGCTCAGCCTGGACGCAGCCTGCGAGATCACCCGGCAGTTACGTACCGGGATCGTCGCGGCGATGGACGAGAACTATGTCGCCGGGGCAGTTGTGCGAGGACTGACGCCGCGACGGATCATGTTCGGGCACGTACTTCGTAACGCGGCGGGACCGGCACTGGCAGTCATCGGGCTGCACATTCCCCGGCTGATCGGCGGTGCCGTGGTGACCGAGGCGGTCTTTGCTCTACCGGGCGTCGGGCAGCTCGCCCGCGACAGCGCATTACAGGGCGATATCCCCGTCGTACAAGGAATCCTGCTCGTCGTGCTCGGCCTAGTGCTGGTGTCCAACACCGTTGTCAACGTACTTCTCGAGCGGCTTCGGCCGCATGCGGCGAGGGCCGACTCATGAGTCTCATTAGACGCGCGATGAAGTCCAGCCGTACGGCGCAGGCATCGATCGTCGTGCTCGTCATCGTCGCCATCCTAGTGATCTTCGGCGGCTGGCTCGCGCCGTACGACCCGCTCAAACAAGGTGCGGCGATCTTGCAAGGACCCAGCGGCGCGCACTGGCTTGGCACCGACAACCTGGGCCGTGACACTCTGTCCCGGCTGCTCGCCGGGAGTCGGCTCTCGGTCCTCGGTGCCGTCGAGGCAGCCGTCGTCGGTGCCGTGCTCGGCGCGATCCCCGGGCTACTTTCGGTATATGTCGGGCGTACCGGCGAATGGCTGCTGCTGCGGCTGATGGATGCGCTGTTGGCGTTGCCCTTCATCATCGTCGCGATCGCCGTCACCGGCGTGGCCGGCGGCGGTCTGCATCCGGCGATGCTCACCGTGGGCGTGCTCTTCGCGCCGACGTTCTTCCGCATATCGCGATCGGCCACGCTCGGACTACGCCGCGCCGGGTACGTCGAGGCCGCGGAACTCTTCGGCTCGTCGACCGCTCGGCTCGTCGTGCGGCACGTGTGGCGCAAGGTTGCAACCCCGATCGCGGTTGCCGCGGCCAACACCACCGGTGCGGGACTACTGGTCGTGTCCTCACTGATGTTTCTCGGAATCGGCGTCGCGCCACCAGCACCCACATGGGGCGGCATGCTCGCCACCGATCTCAACTTCCTAAGCCAGGCGCCGTTGGCACCGCTCGCACCGGCCATGCTGATCATGATCACGGTCGGCGCGCTCAACCTGCTTGCCGACGCAATCCGCGAGGACACGTCGGCGGCCCATACCACCACCCGACGGAAGGAGCGCCACAGTGTCAACACTCATTGATGCGCCGTTCGACTCGCTGGACGACCTGGACACGTCAGCGCGAGAACCGCTGCTGCAGATAGAAAACCTCTCGATCGGTACGTCGGCCAGCACCCTGGTCAACGACGTATCGCTCGAGGTCGGCCGCGGCGAGATTGTCGGCATCGTGGGCGAGTCCGGTAGCGGTAAGACACTGACCTGCCGTGCCGTATTGGGGCTACTACCCGGTACAACGGCTGTCACCCAAGGGCGGATCACGCTCGGAAGCCAGGACCTCGCCTCGTTCACCGCCCAGCAGTGGCTCGGCGTGCGCGGCCGTCGTGTTGGCGCGGTCTTCCAAGACCCGGCGTCGTACCTCAACCCGTCGCTGACCATCGGACACCAGATCGCCGAAGTACTGGTCCATACCGCGGATGTCGAGCGCAAAGAGATCCGCGATCGGTCGCTCGAGCTACTGCAGTCAGTAGGGCTGCGCGATGCAGATCGAGTGCTGCGTCAACACCCGTTCGAGTTGTCCGGCGGAATGCTGCAGCGCGCGCTACTGGCCGTCGCGATCGCCGGCGGACCAGAGCTGTTGATCGCCGACGAGGCGACGACGGCCCTCGACGTGACCGTGCAGGCCGAGGTCCTCGACCTGCTGGAGCGACTGCGGGTCGAAAAGAACATGTCAATCCTGCTGGTCTCGCACGACCTGGCGCTTGTCGCCGAACGCACCGACCGGGTAGCGGTGTTCTCCGAAGGCCGCAAAGTCGAGGAAGGCCCGACGAAGCGACTGGTCGCGAACCCGCGGCATCCCTATACAAAGGAGCTCATCGGGCAGGCACGCGCCGTCGTACGCCGACAGGACCAGCCGGTCCGAGGAGGCGACGACCCCGTACTCGACGTACGCAGGATCAGCGTATCGCTTGGCCGGGGCAAGAAGCGGCAAGATATCCTGCACGAGGTCAACCTGAGAGTGCGTCCCGGTGAGATCGTCGGCTTGATCGGCGAAACCGGTTCGGGTAAGACGACTCTCGCTCGGACCGTTCTTGGGCTGGCGCGTCCGTCAACCGGCGAAATCGGGGTCGGTGGGGCGGAAGTGTCGCTTCTGAAGGGTCGTCGTCAGCGCTTGTGGCGGCGTACCGGCGCCGTGCAGTACATCTTCCAGGACCCGCTACGTGCACTCGACCCGGATCTGACCGCCGGTGCGAGCGTCGCCGAGCCGCTGGTGATCGCCGGAGCCGGCAACATTGCGGAGCGGGTCCGGGACGCGCTCGACGCGGTGAAGCTCGACCGCGGCCTGGCCGAGCGCAAACCGGCCGAGCTCTCCGGCGGGCAGCGCCAACGGATCTGCGTGGCCCGCGCCCTGATCACGAACCCGTCTCTGCTGATCTGCGACGAGCCGGCGAGCGCCCTGGACGCGACGAACCGTAACCACATCCTTGCCCTGCTCGATGAGTTGCGGCGTACCCGCGACATCGGCATCCTGCTGATCTCGCACGACCTCGGCACGCTGGAAGGCCTCGCCGACCGGATCGCGGTCCTGTATCGCGGCCGAGTCGTCGAGACCGGGCCGACGAGTGAGCTGTTCACCGCCCCGACGCACCCCTACACCCAACGCCTTTTGGCAAGCACCCCCAACCTGGAAGGAATCCTGGCATGAGCCTCGAAATAATCGGCATGGTCGGTACCCGCTACGAGTCGGAGACGATCGCCGCGTCGAGCACCGACCCGATCGACGTGGGATACCTGCGCGAGTTCGCCAGAGCCCACGACGAGGCCGGTTTCGACCGGGTCCTCATCGGCTACAGCGCGACATCGCCGGACGGGTTCGCGGTGGCAGCCGAGGTGCTGCACCACACCGACCGCCTCGGCGTACTCATCGCGCACCGGCCGGGATTCGTCACACCAACCCTGGAGGCTCGCAAGCTTGCGACGCTCGATCACTTCAGCGGTGGCGGCCGGGTAGCGATCCACCACATCTCCGGTGGCAGCGACTTCGACCAGCGGCGCGACGGCGATTTCATCGACAAGGACGCCCGCTACCGGCGTACCGCTGAATTCATCGACGTACTGCGTAGGACGTTGACCTCGGAAGACCCGTTCGACTACGAGGGTGAGTTCTACAAGTTCGAGCAAGCGTTCAGCACCGTCAAGCCGGCGACTGCCGGCGGCATCCCGATCTACTTCGGCGGCCAGTCGCCGATCGCGGTCGAAGTCGGCGCCAAGCACACCGACGTATTCATGCTCTTCGGTGAGCCGCTGGAGCAGACCGCGGAACGGATCGCGCTGATTCGCGAGGCTGCAGAGCGGCACGGCCGGACCGTCGAGTTCAGCCTGTCGACCCGGCCGATCATCGCCGCGACCGAGGACGACGCATGGCAGAAGGCGCAGGGCATCTACGACGCCGCGGCCGCCCGCGCCGATGACGCACCGAAGAAGGCGCTCTGGTATCCGAAGAGCACGAACGCCGCCGTGTCGGCGCAGCGGCTGCAGGACTTGGCCGCCGAGCGTGAGGTGTACGACCAGCGGCTGTGGCTCGGGCTGACCAAGCTGGCGGGCCCCGGCGGCAACTCCACTGCACACGTCGGTACGCCCGACCAGGTCGCCGAAGCGCTGCTTCAGTACTACGATCTCGGCGTGACGAAATTCCTCATCCGCGGGTTCGACCCGCTCGGCGACGTGATCGAGTGGGGCAAGGATCTGCTCCCGGCACTGCACGCCGGCGCGCGCGACCGGGCCGTCGGAGTCAACGCGTGAGTGAACAGCTCAAAGTAGTCGGCGTGGTGGCGAGTCCGACGGTGGGAGGTCGGACTGCCGCCGCCGTAAGAGGGATCCTGTCTGGTGCTGCCGAGTCCGGCGCCACCACGTCGTTGCTCGAGCTGTCGACCGCCGGCCGCGACGAGGTGATCGCGGCGATCGACGATGCTGATGCGATCGTGTTCGGTAGCCCGGTCTATCGCGCGACGTACAGTGCCCTGCTGAAGGACTTGTTGGAGAACGTTGAACGCGGCAAGCACGGTGAACAAACGGCGCCGCTGCGGGGAAAGGCGGTCGCGTTGGCGCTCACCGGAGCCAGTGCTCATCACTTTCTAGCGCCGGACTCTCTGCGCAACGTGCTCGCGTCATTCTTCGCCGTACAGGTGCTGTCCCCGGCGTTGTATCTTGAGCACAGCGACTTCGCCGACCGCGACACCTTGGGCGAGAAGGCCGCCCAGACGGCGAGTCAGCATGGTTCCGCGCTGGCCGACCTCGGGGGCGCCGTACGCGCGTCCAAGGCGTTGTCGACTCTCGAACCGCTGGTCTAAGGACCTGGCGGGTCACGGTTGCGGGCCTGCTCAGGCATACTGGAGCACGCCAGCGACCGTCCTTGAGAGGAACCGTGTGCCAGTCAAACGCCGTACGCTTGTGTCCCTGTTCGGCGTCTTGCTCCTCGTCCTGACTGCGGCGTGTACGTCGACGTCGAAAGACGGGGTCGACCGGTCCGACGCGGCGAGTGTCGCTAATGGTTTCGCCGTTGCGATGTCCAAGAAGGATGCGTCCGCCGCGTCGAAGCTCACCGACAAGCCGGGCCAGGCGGCCAAGGTGCTCGCCGCCGTATTCAAAGATCTGCCGGCTAAGAAGGTCAGCTTCAGTGTTGCCAAGGCGCCATCGGGCAAGTCGTCCGCGTCGGCGTCGTTCAAGGCATCGTGGGACTTTGGCAAGAAGCATGTCTGGTCCTACAACGTGCCGGCGACGCTCAAGACCGACAAGAACGGCAACTGGAACATCGTCTGGAGTCCCGCCGACGTACACCCGTCGTTGACCGCGGATACGACCCTCTCGTACGCCGACGTCGCGCCGACCGGGCCGGCGTTCACTGACAGCGCGGGCCAGCCGTTGATGAGCGAGCAGACCGTCGACGTAGTACGGCTCGACCCGACTCAGGTCACCGATCCGGCGGGTACGTCGAAGGCGCTCGCCGGCGTCCTCAACCAGTTCGACCCGTCGATCACCGCCGACTCGATCGCAGCTGAGCTTGCCGCGAGCCCGACCAAGGCCGTCTCGATCGTGACCCTGCGCTCGGCCGACGCCGACCCGGTGATGGGGCAGTTGCAGCAGATCGTCGGGGTGTCGACGGTCTTACAGAACAGGCTGTTGACAGTCGATTCGGCGATGAGCTCGCCGGTGTTCACCGACCTCAAGAAGGTCTGGGACGATGAGGTGAAGGCACACCAGGGCTGGCGGGTATCGCTCTTGGACGCGAAAGGCGCGACGGCCAGTGTGCTGGCCGAGGGCGGTCTTGAGACGTTGCCCGACATCCAGACGACGATGGAGCCGGCGATCCAGTCGGCGGCGCAACTGGCCATTGAGAACCTTCCGGCGCAGGCCGCGATCGTCGCGTTGCGGCCATCGACCGGGGCAGTGCTCGCCGTCGCGCAGAACGACGCCGCGAACGCCGAGGGGCCGATCGCGCTCACTGGGCAGTATCCGCCCGGGTCGACGTTCAAGATTGTGACCTCGACCGCGATCATTTCTGCCGGCGTCGCGACCGCGGACAGCATCGAGCCCTGCCCGGGTACGGCCACGATCGAGGGGCGCACCATCCCCAACGAGAATCAGTTCGACCTTGGCCAGATCCCGTTCCACACGGCGTTTGCGCAGTCGTGCAATACGACGATGGCCGCGCTCGCGTCCAAACTTCCCGGCGATGCCCTCCACAAGACGGCGCTGGGCTGTGGGATCGGTGTCGACTACACCACCCCGGGACTGACGACGCTGACCGGCAAGGTTCCGGTGACGACCAACGCGGCCGAACAGGTCGAGTCCGCGATCGGCCAGGGCAGTGTCGTGGTCAGCCCGTTCGGCCTGGCCCTATGCGCCGCGTCGGTAGTGACCGGCCAGACGCCGACGCCGGACCTCATCGTGGGGCAACCAGCCAAGGCCGACCAGAAGCCTGCTCCGATGCCAGCCGCCGTACTGCCGGCATTGCGCTCGATGATGACCGAGGTCGTCACCAGCGGTACCGCTAAGCAGCTCAAGAACATCAGCGGGCTCGCGGGCAAGACCGGTACGGCGCAGTTCGGTGACGGCACGCACTCGCACGGCTGGTTTGTCGGTACCTACAAGGATCTTGCCTTCGCCGTACTTCTTGTTGGTGCGGACAGCTCGACACCCGCCGTGAACGTCGCAGGGGACTTCCTCAAACCAATCCTGAACGCCATCCCCGGCTAACGGATAATTCCTCTGCATCTCGTCAGCGTTCGACGTAACCGCACCCGCTTAACGTCCGGCGGCCACCGCAAATACGCAGCCTAAGAGTTGACTAGCGAGGAGCTGATAGAAGACCAAGAATAAGGTGAATTCACCCGTGCCGTAGGTCCATTCTGGGTGCTCGCTGACGATGAAGAGGAGAATTGCTGCGATCGTCTCCATTGCTACGAGGTATCCGATCAGCCGTCCGAATACTCCATCACGACCCCGGTAGCAAGCAGCGCCGCAAGCGCGACGTCGAAGGCTCATTCCCCCACTCGGTTGACACTAAAAGTCGATTGCGATGCTCATATTTCATAGGTCTAGTACGAGCCGCAGGGCCGCATCCACCCGCCGGAGTTCCTCAAACGTGAGGTTGCCCGAGCTCGCGCCGAGACGGGCAGGGTCGACGGCGGCAGTTTGCTCGGCCAACACGCGTGTCGTCCGCCCGTCGATCTCCACTTCAGGGCGAAAACTCGCCGGTCGTGCGGAGGTGGATGTCGGGGCAACCAGCCAGGTCGAAAGAGGAAGCTGGTCGGATTGGACGACTACGGCGTATCGAGCGCCCTGCTGCTCATGCCCGTGGGCATCCCGAGGTGCGCGCAGCCGATAGACCTCACCACGCACGCAGGCTCTCCATGTCCCGAAGCACCTGTGCAGCCTCGGCCCGATCCTGCTCGTCGGCGGCGAGCGCCTCTGCCTCGGAGCGAAGCGCCGACCTGGCTCGTGCGCGGGCAGCGTCGATGAGGGCCGCCCGGACCGCGGTCGATACCGACGTTCCGTCGCGAGTCAGCACCGCTAGAGCTCGGGCAGCATCCTCATCGGGACGAAAGGTAATCGTGTTAGCCATGATTGAAATGTACTACGAAACGTAAGACGATAGACGTTCCGTGGACGGGTCTACCGACCTTCGTGCCGGTGAACCGGCGCCGCATACTGGCTGAGGCGGCGACGATGGCCGATCGTCTAGGCGGACGGGTCGTTGTTGGGTCGAATCATTCGGCATGTAGACTTTGCAGGTTGTTCGCACCGGGGTGTGGCGCAGCTTGGTAGCGCGCTTCGTTCGGGACGAAGAGGCCGCAGGTTCAAATCCTGTCACCCCGACCAACAAACGCAATAGGCCCATCCGGCACGTGCCGTATGGGCCTATTGCATTCCCGGAGTCCCTGTTCGGAGCGGATGCGGCGTCGGCAGGATGTCGTAGGAGCGGACTTGCACGGCCGTACCGGTTGGAAAGAGCCTTGCGAGCGGACTTGCGGGGTCGGTTCGGCGAGCGGCGGCGGTGCACCAGCGACGGACGGACGGGATCTCGTGACGGACGGTCGGGATTTCGTGACGGATCGCAGGGATTTCGTGACGGATCGGCGGCCTAGGTACGGGGGCGGAGGGTGAGCAGTGTGGCCTCGGGTCGGCAGCAGAACCGGACCGGGGCGTACGGCGACGTACCGAGGCCCGCCGAGACGTGCAGCCGGCTGACGGTGCCCCTTGGCGAGGTCCACGTCGACAGCCCACGGGCACGCGCCCGGTCGATGCCGCAGTTGGTGACGATCGCGCCGTAGAAAGGCACTCGCAGTTGGCCACCGTGCGTGTGCCCGGCCAGCAGCAGGTCGTAGCCGTCGTCGCCGTACTGGTTGAGCAGCCGTGGTTCGGGCGAGTGCAGTACGCCAATCCGCAGGTCCGCGGAGGTGTCCGCGGCGCCCGCGATCTTGACGTAGCGATCCCGCTTCAGGTGCGGATCGTCGACTCCGCCGAAGTACAGTGACCGGCCGGCGACCTCAAGCGACGCGGTGGCGTTGTTGAGCGGCACCCAGCCGCCGCCCTCGAACCCGGCGGCCAGGGGAGCGAGGTCGATCCGCGGCCCGCGCATCTTCTTGGTCTTGTCCGGCACGAAGTAGCGCAGCGGGCTCTTCGGTACCGGCGCATGGTGGTCGTTGTTGCCCCACACGAACACGCCGGGGAACCGCAGCAGCGGCTCGTGCGCGCGAAGAACGTTGGGGATCGCATCAATGCCGGCCAGGTTGTCCCCGGTGGATACGACGAGATCGGGCTCGAGCGACGCGAGCTCCCGTACCCACTCGACCTTCTTGCGCTGCTCGGCGGTGATGTGCAGGTCGCTCAGATGCAGCACGCGTAGCGGCGTGCTACCAGGCGCGAGCACCGGTACGTCGATGCGGCGCAGCGTAAACCAGTTGCGCTCGATCAGGGTCGCGTAGCCGAGCGTCGCCGCGCCGATCCCGGTGAGAGCCCCGAATGCGCGGAGCAAAGGTCGGGCCATCTATGCGGACAGCTGTCGACGTACTTCGGTGGACAGCCGCTTGCCGTCGGCCGTCCCGGCCACCGCGGCCTGGGCGGGTTTCATGACCTTGCCCATGTCGGCCATTCCGCTAGCGCCGACGTCAGCGATGACGCGCGCGACAACTTGAGTCAGTTCCTCATCGCCCATGGCCGCGGGAAGGTAGCGCTCCAAGACGGTTGCCTCGATGCGCTCGCGGTCGGCGAGCTCAGGGCGGCGCGCATCGTCGTAGGCCTCGGCGGACTCGCGGCGTCGTTTGAGCTCGCGGGCCAGCACCTTGAGTACGTCGTCGTCGGTGAGCACGCGGGCTGCCTTGCCGGCAACCTCTTCATTGCGTACGGCGGTCAGGGCCATCCGCAGGGTCGCCATCGTGACTTCGTCGCGGCCCTTCATCGCCGCTTTGAGGTCGGCCTGCAAGGTGTCCTTGAGCGCGTTCATGCGATCCACTCGGATTCGGTCGAGTACGCCTTAACCACCGTTGCCATTCCCGTTCCTACCGTTTCCGTTTCCGTTTCCGTTGTTGCCTGGCTGGGCCCCGCCGGGTTGGGCACCCGGGACGCATCCGGTGGTCGCGGGATCCTGACCCGGTTGGCACGGAGTCGGCGCCGGGTTCGGAGCGGGACTGGGTGCCGGGCTAGGTGCGATGCAGCCGGTCGCTGGATCCTGGCCAGCCGCGCATGGCTGGCCGGCCGGCGACTTGCCGCTAGAGATGCTGTAGGTGACGATCGAGCCAGGGGAGATCGGCTGACCGGCCGCCGGCGACTGCGCGCCGATCAAACCTGCTGGCACTGAGCCGTTGTCGACCGGCGTACCGCTGTCCGCGGCCTGGAACCCAGCCGTGGCCAGATCAGACTTACATTGCGCAGGAGTCTTGCCGACACAGTTGACCGGGTTGGTAACAGTATTGCCGGCCTCGACCTTCGGGTCCGCGGGCGGGAAGGCGACCTTCGGGTAACTATTGAGGATGTTCTGCATCGCCAGCTTCCACATCATCGCGGGGTAGCCGCCACCGAAGCCCTCTTCGCCGCCGCCCGGTGCAGGAAGTGGATCCTGGCTCTTCGGGTCGTACGCCATGACGGCGGTAACGATCTGCGGGGTATAGCCGACGAACGCGTACGACGCGTTGCCCTGCGCGGTACCAGACTTGCCGGCGATCTGCCGGCCGTCGCCGGTGTAGGCGCGAGCGGCGGTCTGTCCGGAGTTCCCGGGCATGACGTCCTTGAGGAGAATGTCGTTGATCGTGTCGGCGACACCTGACGGGATCGCGTTGGGCGTGCAGTTGGTGCCCGGCGTGAAGTACGGCTTCTTGGTCTTCGGGTTGACCAGCGGCTGGCCGTCCGGGCCGAGGATGTCGGTGATGGGCACCGGCTCGCACCTGGTGCCGCGGTTGGCGGCGGTCGCGTATGCGACGGCCAGTCGCAGCGGGTTCGCCGAACCTGGGCCGAGAGTGAAGGACGCTTGCTGCTGGGCTTTCACCTCGTTCGCGATCGCGGTATCACCTGGAGCCCACAGCCCCATCGCGGTCGCGGCATCGACGACCGGGTTCATGCTGCCGAGGTGGTCCTCCAGCCCGACGAAGTAGGTGTTTTCGGACTGGTACAGCGCCTTCCAGAGCGGAAGGTTGTCGCCGTACTTGCCGGCGTTGTTGACGACGTACGGCTTGTTGCCATTCTTGAACTTCTTAGAGGTGTACGGCGCGTTAGCGCCGGTCACGAAGTTGACGCCGACACCGGACTCAAGGCCGGCGACGGCCGTGAAGAGCTTGTACGTCGAGCCGGCGCCCTCGCCGGGCACCGTGGGATAGTTGACGACCGTCTGGCTCGCGTCGTTGGGGTCATTGCCGAACTTCTTGTTCATGCCCAGTGCAAGGATGCTGCCGTTGGTGGCATCGAGAACATCCATCATCGCCAGCCTTTGGTCACCGAGGCCGAAGATGTCGGAGCCCTTGCCCAGCGCCTGGCTGGCACCGAGGATGCCGTTGGTCGCGGCGTCCTGGAACGACGGCTGGAACGTCGTCTTGACGGTCAGCCCTTGTTCCTTGAGGACCGTCGAGGGGATGCCGAGAGTCTTGGTCAGATAGGTCCACAGATAGTCGCAGAAGAACCCGCCGTTGTTAGGTGCCTCGGAGCACGAGCGACCAGGCTTGGAGCCGGGGTTGAGGGTGATCGGCTTCTTCATTGCGTCCTCACCCTCCGCCTTCGTGAGAGTGCCGTCGCCGATCATCGTGGACAGCACGATGTCGCGCCGCTTCTTGGCGTCCTTAGGGTTGTTGAACGGGTTGAACTTCGTAGGGTTCTGCACGATGCCGGCGAGCAGCGCAGCCTGGTCGACGGTGAGGTCTGCGGGCTCGACGCCGAAGTAGGTCATTGCCGCCGCGCGCACGCCGTACGCGCCGGCGCCCATGTTCATCAGGTTGAGGTACTTCTCGAGGATCTGGTCCTTGGAGTATTTCTTCTCCAGCTCAATCGCGATCTTGGCCTCGCGCAGCTTGCGCCCGATGGTCTGCTCGACCGCCGCCTTCTGCTCCGCCTGCGTCGAGGCTTGGTAGAGCAAGGTGTTTTTGACCAATTGTTGGGTGATCGTCGATCCGCCCTGAGACACCCCGCCGGACACCACGTTTTGCAGGGCCGCGCGGAGCGATCCTGTGGTGTCGATCCCGCCGTGCTCGTAGAACCGCTTGTCCTCGATCGCCACGATCGCCTTGGGCATCCATTTGCCCATCTGCTCCAACGGGATCGGTGTGCGGTACTGGTTGTAGTAGCTCGTCAGTACGCTGCCGTCCGCCGCAAGCACGGTACTCACCGTCGAAGGGGTCTGCGCGTTGAAAGTCGTCGAGACATCGGCTACCATCTTTGCGCCGCTCTTCGTTGCGATACCGGCACCGCCGATCGCAGGGAAGAGCATCAAGGCGACCACGAGGCCGCCACAGGCGATGGCTACGACGAGTTTGACGAGCGCTAAAGGCTTCGAAGGCGCGGAAGTTGACACTCGGACAGAGTACGCGGACCCGCGTGGAATGCGGGGAAATCGTGCGCGAGACCTCGCTGCCTGAGGGTCCCTAGCGTAGTCGCCGAAAAATTTCTCGAAAATGGCACAATATTTTGCTTGGCGGCGTCATAGCCTTCGCTCCCATTCGTCAATCTAATACTTCAACAGTTACGAACGACTGCCGCAGCACCTTCCTGGACGCGTCACCTCGCGCCCTTGGGTGTTTCGCATCACAACTAGCACAATGGATACGGAGACCACATGACGACATCGCCGCGCACCCGCGGATCTAGCGTCGGGCCCTCGTTTGACTCTGAGTGGGCGTCCCAGGCGCGCTGTCTGGGCACTGACCCCGAGGCGCTATTCGTCCAAGGCGCCGCTCAGCACAAAGCGAAGAAGATTTGTTCTGGCTGCCCGGTCCGTCTGCAGTGCCTCGCCGATGCCCTCGATACCCGCACCGAGTTCGGTGTCTGGGGCGGCATGACCGAACGCGAGCGTCGCGCGCTGCTGCGACGGAACCCCGATGTGACCTCGTGGAAGGCTGTCCTGTCGGATGGTGGTGCGGCCGAACAGATCGCTTGACGCGCGCAGCGCGCGTGAGCTAGCGGGTGTCGGCCAGCCGGTTGCCAACCTCGCGCAGATCGTCCAGGTCATGCGCGTCCCCGGCTAGCGCGCCGATCTCACCGAGTGACACGTCCGGGTGCGCGGCCACGAACTTCTCGGTCAGCTTCTGCTCGCGCAACGCCAGGTCCACCCGGTCGGCGTGGATGCGCAGTGCCGCAGCCGCGAGCTCATTCTTCTGTGCAACGTCCTCACCGTTGGGCCATAGCGCGTCCGCGAGGTCGCGGGACTTCTTTGACCCCAGGTCCGTGGCCTCGGAGTAGTGCACTCTGTTCATCACCACACCGGTTAGGGGCATCGACTCGCCGACCAGGCGGTCTACGAAGTACGACGCCTCACGCAGCGCGTCGGGTTCGGGTGTCGCGACCACGATGAACGACGTACCCGGTTGGCGCAGCAGTTCGTAGGTCGCCGTGGCGCGGGCCCGAAATCCGCCGAACATCGTGTCCAGGGCCCCCACAAACGCGGAGATGTCCTGGAGCACCTGCCCGCCCACGATTTTGGTCAGGATGCGGGTAAACACCCCCATCCCCGCGCTCACCAGCTTGATCGACATGCGCCCGCCGGTCTTCGCCGGCGCGAGCAGCAGCCGCAGAACCTTGCCGTCTAGGAACCGGGCCATGCGCTCAGGGGCGTCGAGGAAGTCCAGCGCGGACCGGCTCGGCGGCGTGTCAACGATGATCAGGTCCCACTCGCCCGCGGCGACCAGCTGGCCGAGCTTCTCCATCGCCATATATTCCTGCGTGCCGGCAAACGACGTCGAAAGTGTCTGGTAGAAGGGGTTTGCAAAGATCTGCTCGGCCCGCTCCGGCGTCGTGTGGCTGAGTACAATCTCGTCGAACGTGGTCTTCATGTCGAGCATCATCGCGAACAGCTGGCCGCCATTTTCCGGGTCGACGCCCTTCACCTCAAGCGGTGTGTTGCCGAGCGCGTCGATGCCCAGCGACTGGGCCAAGCGGCGGGCCGGGTCAATCGTTAGTACGACGACGTGACGACCGGCGTCGGCGGCACGCAGCGCGATGGACGCCGAGGTGGTCGTCTTGCCGACCCCACCGGCGCCGCAGCACACCACGACGCGGGTGGACGCCGCACCGAGCAGGTCGTCGAGGTCGAGCGCGTTGGCCGCTCGAGGTCGTAAGTGGACGCGGGGTTTGCTCATGCGGGCTCGTTTACATGTGTCATTTGCTCGGTGATGATGTCGGCCAGGTCGTAGATCGCATCGTGAGTCATGAGCCCCTGCAACCGCGGCAGTTCGGTGATCGGCTTGCCGAGCGATGGCAGGTCGACGCGACACTGACGCTCCATGGCATAACGGCCGGCGTACTCCATGAGCTCGATCGCGAGACCATCGGCGAGCGCGTCACCATCCAGCCCGGCCAGGCTGAGCCCGGCGGCGAGCTTCTTCGTCGGCACGCCATCGGCATGGATCGACCGAAGAGTGCCCGGCAACAGTTCCGGTTCGGTGGCCATGTTGATGATTACCGAGGCGATGTCCAGCCCACTCGACCGAAGCTCGGCGGCGGCATCGATGGTCTCCTGCACCGGCATCTCTTCGAGCAGCGTCACGAGGTGGATCGCGGTCTGCGTCGAGCGCAGCAGGGCCATCACGCCATCGCTTTGCCGCCGGATCGGCCCGACTTTTGCTAGCTCTGCGACCTGGCCGGTGACGTTGAGGAACCGCGAGATGCGGCCGGTCGGTGGCGCGTCGAGGATGACCGCGTCGTACACCCGGTTACCGTCGCGCATCCGGGTCGTCGCTTCCTTGACCTTGCCGGTGAGCAGTACGTCGCGCAGCCCTGGCGCGATCGTGGTCGCAAAGTCGATCGCGCCGAGGCGCCGCAGCAGCCCGCCGGCGCGTTTGAGGTTGTAGAACATGTCAAGGTATTCGACCAGCGCTTCGTCCGGCTCGACCGCGAGCGCGTGCACCTCGCCGCCGCCGGGGGCCGCAAGGATAGGTCGTTCTTCGTAGGGCAGCGGGGGGATGTTGAATAGCTGCGCGATGCCCTGACGGTCCTCGACCTCGATCAGCAAGGTGCGTCGCCCGCCGGCCGCGAGTGCCGTCGCGAGCGCCGCGGCGACGGTCGTCTTGCCGGTGCCGCCCTTGCCGCTGACGATGTGCAGGCGTGCGTCGTTCCACCACTGAGGGGCGCTACCGGAGGTCACCACTTGAGCGTAGCCGTGGGACGAGGACCGGGTGTACGAAGTCCCCGAAATCACGTTGCCCTTAGACTGCGATCATGGCTGAACTTACGAAGTGGGAATACGCAACCGTGCCGCTGCTGACGCATGCGACCAAACAGATCCTCGACACCTGGGGTGAGGATGGCTGGGAGCTGGTCAGCATCACCCCGGGCCCCACCGGCGAGCAGCTGGTCGCGTTCCTCAAACGTCCGAAGCAGTAGCGAGGTTGATGTCATGAGCGTCAAGGATCGACTCAAAGAGCTCGGCGTCGAGCTGCCACCGGCCGCGACGCCGGCCGGCGCCTATATTCCCGCGCTGCGCAGCGGCAACCTGGTCTACACCTCCGGACAGTTGCCGCTAGTGGGCGGCAAGCTTCCCCGCCGCGGCAAGGTCGGCGCCGAGGTCAGCCTCGAGGATGCGAAGGCGGACGCGCGGATGTGCGCGGTCAACGCACTTGCAGCCGTAGATGCGCTGGTGGGACTGGACGCCGTCGTACGGGTCGTCAAGGTGGTCGGCTTCGTCGCAAGCGACCCCTCGTTCACCTCCCAGCCGGAAGTCATCAACGGTGCTAGCGAGTTCCTCGGTGAGGTGTTCGGTGAGGCCGGTCGGCACGCGCGAAGCGCGGTCGGGGTCGCGGTGCTCCCGCGAGATACGCCGGTCGAGGTCGAGATCATCGTCGAGGTTGCCTAAGCTCGCAGCCGCATGGCGGTTGAGGTTGTGCCGCCGCTGGAGCCGTAGGACCCTCGCAGTTCTCGACCTAGCTGTTTAACCGAGCTGTTTAGTAGTGCATAGGAATTGATCCCGCAACGGGATATAGGTATAGGTACACCATCCACCTCAGATAAGTAGGTTTCATGTCCGATACGCCCGCAGCCCCCAAACATGCATCGACCGTTCTGTTCGTACGGGACGGAAGCGACGGCCTCGAGGTCTATCTCGTACGCAGGGTGAAAGGGATGCCATTCGCCGGCGGAATGACGGCGTACCCGGGCGGGAGCGTCGATCCGCGAGACATCGACGCGGACTTCAAATGGGTCGGACCTGAGCCGGCGGTGTGGGCGAAGTCGTTCGCCTGCGACGACCGGCTGGCTCGCGCGCTTGTCGCGGCCGCCGTACGCGAGACGTTCGAGGAGGCCGGGGTACTCCTGGCGACCGAACCGGACGGCGATCTCGTCGACGTCAGCGGCGACGAGTGGGAGACCGAGCGGCTCTCCTTAATCGACCACTCACAGTCCTTCGCCGACCTCCTCGAGCGCCGCGGCCTGTCGCTGCGCGCGGACCTCCTGCGGCCGTGGGCGCATTGGATCACCCCCTCAGGCGAACCTCGCCGATTCGACACCCGGTTCTTCCTTACCGCGCTTCCCGACGGGATCGCGCCGCGTAACGTCGGTGGCGAAGCGGACCATGCCGAGTGGGTGAAGCCGGCGATCGCCGTAGAAGAGGGACACAGCGGTGCTCGGCCGATGCTGCCACCCACGATCCAGACCCTCGAAGATCTCTCGCGGTTCTCAACTGTCCAAGAGGCGATGGAGGGCGCCCCGCCGCGGCCGATTACGCCGATCGAGCCGAAGATCACCCACGTGGACGGTGTCGAGTACGTCGTCCTGCCCGACGGCACACGCACCCGAACCGCTATCCGGATCGGTAAAAACCGTTCGGTCGCCGACTAGTCGAAGGTGGTGCGCACCATGTCCGCTGAGCATCCGCTGTATGAAATACGCCGTGACGTCACGACGTACGCCTCGGTTGTGCTGGCCAACAACCCTGACCACATGACCCTCGAAGGGACCAACACCTGGCTGTTGCGAGCCCCCGGCAACGGCGAGGCGATCGTGATCGATCCCGGACCCGAGGACATCAAGCACCTCAACGTCGTCGGCTCGGAGGCCGGCAAAGTCGCGCATATCCTGCTCACCCATGGGCACTGGGACCATAGCGAGTCGGCGCGTACGTTCCACGAAATGACTGGCGCGCCCGTGCATGCACTCGACCCGAAGCATCGCTACGGCAGCGAGGGGCTGGGCGAGGGTGACGTCATCGAGGCGGCCGGAATGGTGCTCAACGTGATCGGTACGCCGGGGCACACCGCGGACTCGCTGTGTTTCGTCCTCGATGACGGGGAGAAGCAGTCGGTGCTGACCGGCGACACGATCCTCGGCCGCGGTACGACGGTAGTGGCGTGGCCGGACGGCGTACTGGACGATTACCTCAAGTCACTCGAACGGCTCAAGGGGTACGGCGACGCGACGGTGTTGCCGGGCCACGGTCCCGAGCTACCCTCGGCGGTGGATGCGGCGACGTACTATCTCAACCATCGCGCGCAGCGCCTGCAGCAAGTGCGCGATGCCGTTGCCGAACTTGGTCCGGACGTAGCCCCGCGGGCCGTGGTGGAGAAGGTGTACGCCGACGTCGACGAGGCGTTGTGGGACGCGGCCGAAATGTCTGTGCGTGCCCAGCTGGAGTATCTCAAGGAGTAATTCGCTCAAGGAGTAGCTAGGAGTCGTCGTGACCACCGTGCACCCGCGCATGAACCTGAAGGACCGCTACCGAGTCGAGGACGGTTCGATCTACCTGAGCGGCGTGCAGGCGCTCGTCCGGCTCCCGATGGACGTGCGGCGGATGGACGTGCGTGCCGGTCGCAACTCCGCCGCGTTTGTGTCCGGTTACGAGGGTTCGCCGCTGGCCGGCTACGACCTGGAGCTTGGCCGCAACCGGGACCTGCTGGAGAAGTACCAGATCGAGTTTCAGCCCGGCCTCAACGAGGAGCTCGCGGCCAACTCGGTTGAGGGCAGCCAGCTCGCGCCGTTACTCGACAGCGCGACAAAGTCCGGTATTGCCGGATTCTGGTATGGCAAGGCGCCTGGACTCGATCGCGCCTCCGACGCGATCCGGCACTCCAACCTCGGCGGCACCCACCCGTCCGGCGGGGTACTGGCACTGGTCGGTGACGACGCAATCGCGAAGTCCTCTACGGTGCCAAGCGGCTCGGAGATCGCGATGTCCGAGTTGGGGATGCCGGTGCTCGCACCGTGTGACCCGCAGGACGTGCTTGATCTTGGGCTGCACGGCATCGCGATGTCCCGGTTCTGTGGGCTGTGGGTCGGTATGAAGATCGCGACCAACGTCGCCGACGGAGCCGGTTCGGCACTCGTGTCGCCGGACCGCGTCGTCCCGTCGTTGCCGGCCAACGACTTCGATGGCACGCCGTACGTGCACACCCCGAGCGCGCATTTCCTCGGTCCCAACCTCGCCGTCCTCGAGAAGTCGATGATGGGGCAGCGTATCGAGCTCGCACGCCGGTACGCCGCCGCAAACTCGATCAACCATGTTTCCGGGGCGCGCGCCGCCACGGTCGGCATCGTCACCTCCGGTATCGCGCACCTCGACGTACTCGAGGCGTTGGGCAACCTCGGCATCGACTCGGAGGACCTCGACCGGCACGGGATCCGGATCCTGAAGCTCGGCCTCGCGTGGCCGCTGGTCGACGCGCAGATCGAAGAGTTCGCCGAGGGCCTCGCCGAGATCATCGTGGTGGAGGAAAAACGCGCCTTCATCGAGACCAACCTCAAGGACGTCCTCTATGGGAGGGCCAATGCGCCCGCGGTGTCCGGCAAGCTCGACCCGGACCGCAAGCCGCTGCTGCGCGCGGACAACGATCTCGGTGCGGACACAATCGCGGCAGCGCTGGCCTCGCGACTGGACGCTCGTCTGGCCATCCCGTCCGTGACCGCGTGGCTCGAGGCTAAGGCCGCCCCGGCTCCTGTTCCGGCCTCGCGCACCATGCTGCCGTTGCTGGCGCGTACGCCGTACTTCTGTTCCGGCTGCCCGCACAACCGGTCGACCGTCGTGCCCGAGGGATCGACCGTGGGTGGCGGGATCGGCTGCCACGCCATGGCATTGATGCTCCCCAGCGAGCGGGTCGGCGACATGATCGGGCTTTGCCAGATGGGTGGGGAGGGGGCCGCGTGGATCGGCATCGCGCCGTTCGTGGAGGACAAGCATCTCTTCCAGAACATCGGCGACGGCACTTTCCATCATTCTGGAAGTCTTGCGCTGCGGGCGGTCGCGGCCTCCGGGGTCAACGTGACCTACAAGCTGCTGTACAACTCCGCGGTCGCGATGACAGGTGGGCAGCAGGCGGTCGGCGGCATGAGCGTGCCCAACCTGACCCGCATGCTGCTGGCCGAAGGCGTCAAGAAGGTCATCGTCACTACCGAGGATCCCGACCGTTACAGGGGAGTCACGCTCGCGGACGGGGTCGACGTGCGCCATCGCGACCGGCTGATCGAAACGCAGGAGGAGCTCGCCGCGATTCCCGGGGTCACGGTGATGATCCACGACCAGGAATGCGCGACCGAGCTGCGGCGTAAGCGTAAGCGCAACATCGTTGCCGAACCAGACAAACGGGCCTTCATCAACCAACGAGTCTGCGAGGGGTGCGGGGACTGCGGCGCTAAGTCCAACTGCCTGTCCGTGCAGCCGGTCGACACCGAGTTCGGCCGCAAGACGCAGATCCACCAGCAGTCCTGCAACAAGGACTTCTCCTGCTTGGACGGCGACTGTCCGTCGTTCCTGACGATCACCCCTGGAGTAGCGGCGGGGCGTGGCGCGAAACCGGCCGTCGCTGCGCTGCCGGCGTCGTCGCTGCCTAAACCTACGTTCGTGGTGCCGCAGGAGGAGTTCTCGATCAGGTTCACCGGTATCGGCGGCACTGGCATCGTGACGGTCGCACAGATCGTCGCCAACGCGGGTGTCATCGCCGGCCGGCACGTGCGGACCCTCGACCAGCTCGGGCTCGCGCAGAAGGGCGGCGCCGTCGTGTCGGACGTCAAGGTCGGCGTGGCGCCCCTTAACGCGGCCAACAAGATCAGCGCCGGCGACTGCAATCTCTACCTCGGCTGCGACGTACTGGTCGGTGCGACCGACGCCAACCTCGTCGTCGCCTCACCGTCGCGCACCGTTGCGGTCGTCAGCACGTCGGAGGTGCCGACCGGCGCGATGGTCACCGACACGGCCGTGGGCTTCCCCGACGACGATCAGACGCTCGGCCGTATCAACGCGGTCAGCCGCGCCGCGGACAACGCCTTCGTCGATGCCAGGATGGCGACCCGCGGACTGTTCAGCGATGACCAGTACGCCAACATGTTTCTCGTCGGAGTCGCGTACCAGGTCGGCGCGCTACCGATCCCGGCTGCGAGCATCGAAGAAGCGATCACGCTCAACGGTGTCGCCGTAGACGCCAACCTGCAGGCGTTCCGGCGCGGCCGCCAGATCATCAGCGACCCCGCCGCGGTGTTCGCCGCGATCGACGGTCTCGGCGTCGAGGCGCCCGCCGCAGTGGCGGAGGCGCCGAGCAATCTCGGGGTCGCCGTCGGCCGGACCGTGGGCGCGGTTTCCGGTTCGGAGCTTGAACGCTTAGTCGCGTTGCGGGCCGGTGAGTTGGCGGCGTACCAGGATAAGAGGTACGCGAGGTCGTACGCGTCGTTCGTCGAGCAGGTGCGGGTCGCGGAGGCGCCGCTCGGATCCGCCGACCTCACCGAATCGGTGGCGCGGTATCTGTTCAAGCTGATGGCGTACAAGGACGAATACGAGGTCGCCCGGCTCAGCCTCGACCCGCAGCTCGCCCACGACATCAAGGCGCAGTTCGGGGACGCGGCGACATACTCCTATCGGCTGCACCCGCCCATGCTGCGCGCGCTCGGGATGGAGAACAAGATCGCGATCCCGCAGGCCGCCGGCAAGCAGATGTTCCGGGCGCTGTACGCGATGCGCAAGGTGCGCGGCACACGGTTCGATCCCTTCGGCAGGGCCGAAGTGCGGCAGGTCGAACGCGAACTGATTGACGAGTATCGCCTTGTGATCGCCGGCCTGCTGCCGGAGCTTGATTCTGCGCACTTGGCCCTCGCGGTGCAGATCGCGCAGCTGCCGGACGTCGTACGCGGCTACGAGGACATCAAGCTGCGCAATGTCGCGTCCTACCGCGACCAGCTCACTGAGCTGCGCTCCCGCTACGCCGGTGTGCCAGCATGACCTCGTCATCCGGCGCCGCGCCCAGCGAACGCACCACGGTGACCCGTTATCCCAACCGCGGCCATTACGACCGGGCAACCATTGACGACGCGCTGGACGCGGGACTGATCGGCCACCTGGCGATGGCCCAAGACGGGGTGCCACGGCTTATCCCGATGATGTTCGTACGCCGCGGTGACACCGTATACATCCACTGCGCGGCCGGCTCTCCGCTCGGGCAGCGGCTGCGATCAGGCATTGAGGTGTGCCTCGGCGTAACGACCATCGACGGGCTGGTGCTGGCCCGGTCGGTGCGTATGCACTCGATGAACTACCGCTCCGTCGTACTGTTCGGCACCCCGGCGTATGTCGACGACGAGGACGTCAAGCGGGAGATGTTCGTGGCGCTGCTCGAGAAGCAGGTTCCCGGTCGCTCATCGGTCGTACGGGCGCCCTCGCGCAAGGAACTCGCGCAGGCATGGGTCTTTGGGCTGCCGATCGAAGAGGCGTCGGCGAAGGTCCGCACCGGCGGCGCCTTCGACAGCCCGGATGACCTGCCGAGTGACCTGTGGGGCGGCGAGCTACAGATCCGCACGTCGTACCAGCCGGTCCCCGACGAGCACACCCCGCCGAACGTCGATTACTGACGTAGACGTTGATAACGCTCCAAGGACGGATTTGGTCGGGTGTACGCGACTAAATCCGTCCTTGGGAAGCGATTCACGAGCAGCGGGCGCAGAGTTTCATCGTTCCGGACCAGCCGCCTGAGGTGATGTAGGTGGCTACGTCGTACGCGATCCCGCACGGGTTGCCGTGCACGTCCCGGCGTCCAAATCGCAGCGATCGCCATCCGATAGCCGAATGCCGATTGTCGCGTTCGCGGTCGCGGAATACCTGCTGTCCGGTATGCCACCGTTCGCCGTCGAGCTCGATCAGTAGCCGATACTCCTCGTAGGCGCCGTCCGCGCGTTTCCCTGTCTCCGGTACGACGAACTGCCTGGTCATCGCCGGTAGGTCATGCGGGCGTTCGACGCGGTGGACGTAGTCGTACTCGAGGTGGCTGTTGATGCCGTCGCGTACGTCGAGCAGAGTCGAGTGGATCAAGGCGCGATTCGCGATGCGTTTGCGATCGGTGAGCGTGGCGAGCAGGATCGCGGCTGTCGTCTTCGAGCTTCCGACCGCATCGTAGATCCATCCGGCCACGTCCCCTGGGGCACTTGCTGCGCACATGTCGAGTACGACGTCATGGATCGGTGGTCGTGCAGGCCCGCTGTGCACGAGTCGTGACGGCAGCCGTGTCGGACGACGAATTGCCAGCCACCCACGAGCCTCCAACCCACGACGGTCCGAAACGGCGACATGAATTGGCAGCCGTCGTTCGGTGGTAAGCCCGTGCAAGGCGGCGGCCGTAGCGTCAATCGTGTAGGCATCCGGTCCGGCGACAGCAAGTCCGGCGTACACATAGGACAGCCACGACGGCGCGCCAGTGTGCAGTAGGTAGAGACCTCGGTCCAGTTTCGTCCAGATTCGGTCGTCGACCAGGCGGCGCACCGTGTGCCTGCTCAGGCCCGCTTCCGCGATCTGGGCGGCGGTGACGATGCCGCACTGGTCGTGGCCGAGTTCGGCGAGTACTGGCGGAATCAGGTTTCGTTCGTGCATGTGCCGAGCGTGCGTGCTCGACACCCTGCGCGCGGCGCGCGCGACCCCGACTGTGGACGACACGCCGCCTGTGGATACTCCCCACTAAACCCCAAGGACGGATTTGGTCGGGTGTACGCGACTAAATCCGTCCTTGGGATGCGAATCAGAGGAACAAGCGGCAAACTAGCGGGCGCGGCGAGCCAAACGCTCAGCGTCCAGGATGATGACGCTCTTGCCTTCGAGGCGAAGCCAAGACCGCTGCGCGAAGTCGGCGAGTGCCTTGTTGACCGTCTCGCGGGAGGCGCCGACCAACTGGGCCAGCTCTTCCTGGGTCAGATCGTGGGTGACGCGCAGGTGGTCACCTTCCTGCTGACCGAACTGCTTGGACAGGCTCAGGAGCGCCTTGGCGACGCGGCCAGGCACGTCGGTGAAGATCAGGTCGGCGACGATGTTGTTGGTACGACGCAGGCGGCGCGCGATCACGCGAAGCAGGCGCTCGGCGAGGTCGGGGCGGTCGGTGAGCCAGGGCCGTAGGGCCGACTTGGGCAGGCGTGCGACGCGTACGTCGGTCAGCGCCGATGCGGTCGACGTACGCGGGCCCGGGTCGAACAGCGACAACTCGCCGAACTGGTCCGACGGGCCCATGACCGCGAGCAGGTTTTCGCGGCCGTCGGCAGACTTGCGGCCGATCTTGACCTTGCCAGCGAGCACGATGTAGAGGCTGTCGCCTTGCTCACCTTCCTTGAAGATGACGGCACCGCGTGCGAGATCGAGGAATTCGAATGATCGCGCGAGCGCCTCCGATGCTTCCTCGTCGACGCCTTGGAATAGTCCGGCGCGCTGAAGTACCTCGTCCACGTGTTCCTCCTGATCGTCAGGCCTGGTGACCTGGATCTTAATTTAGTCGCTACTGCGGTTAGGTGAAAGTTGTTACTTGCTGGTGTCGGCGATGTCGCCGGATGGGCCGTCCCCCGACCCTGAGCTGTCCGCACCCGAGCCGCCCAGTAAGGCGGGCTCGGACTTGACGATGTCGCTGTCGCGTTTGGTCGCCTTGCGGTCCTTGCGCCCATTGCGGCCGTTGCGTGGCAGTAATCCACCGAATCGACGTGAGCGCCAGCGTTCCATTGCCTTGCGAAGGCCACCGGAGATGATCGCGTCGACGTCTTCCTGCTTGGCCGTGTCCAGGAACCGCTCGACATCGTCGGTGTCGTTGCCGCGGCGCAGGGGTGCCTCGACGCGCTCCATGCCGAGCAAGAACAGCAATAAAGCGATAGGGAAAAGCACGACGAGCAATGCGGCCATCGGGTGCCCTTTCAGTCGCGTATTCATGTCTTGCGGTACGCCGGGGGAACGGCGTACTACACCGGTATGACGAACCTCTCCCCATATCTTGCCGTACGACGCAGAATTACGACAACAGGCGTGGCCGAAACATACCCAACGACCTCAACACGCCATCTTATGCGCAGTTCGCGGTGGGGGTTCCGAGCGGTCGCCGAATTGTCGCTGGCTGCGCTTAGGGTAAGAGGCATGGCGAAGCTTAGTGGGGGCGGCAAAACGGCGCGCAATCCTGGCAGGACGGCGAAGCGTAACTGGAATGCCGAGACGCCGCTAGGGCGGAAGCGTCGAGCACGGGCGATGGCGCGCGACCTCGGCGATGTTTATCCGGACGCGCACTGCGAGCTCGACTTCGCGACCCCGCTTCAACTGGCGGTGGCCACGATCCTGTCCGCGCAGTGCACCGACAAGCGGGTCAACATGGTCAGTCCGGCGCTGTTCAAGGCCTATCCGGACGCTGCGGCGTACGCCGGGGCAAACCGGGCCGAACTGGAGGAGATGATCCGATCGACCGGCTTCTTCCGCAACAAGACGAGCTCGCTGATCAACTTGGGCCAACGACTGGTCGAGCAGTACGACGGTCAGGTGCCACCGCGGCTGGAGGACCTGGTCAAACTGCCGGGTATCGGGCGCAAGACCGCCAACGTCATCCTCGGCAATGCTTTTGACACCCCGGGCCTCACCGTCGACACGCACTTTGGTCGGCTGGTACGCCGCTGGCGGTGGACCGAGCTTGAGGACCCGGTCAAGGTCGAGCATGCGGTCGGCGACCTGATCGACAAGAAGGACTGGACGATCGTCAGCCACCGGATCATCTTTCACGGCCGACGGGTCTGCCACGCCCGCAAGCCGGCGTGCGGTGCATGCACACTCGCTGCGATGTGCCCGTCGTACGGCGAAGGGCCGACCGATCCCGAAGTCGCATCGCGCCTGGTCAAGACCGCCGCTGACTTTAGTTGATCGTTCGACGTACCCTCAGACCATCATGCGGAAACTGCTCATCGCGCTGGGTTGCGCGCTCGTCGTCACCGGATGCGCGCCGTCGACCGCAAATTCGGCGGATCGGCCGGCACCAAGTCCTATCTCGGCAGCGTCGAGCGAGCCGGCAAGCGGCGACCCGAACCTGTGCCCCGCCGAGTTCGGTACTCCTGATACCTCCGTATCGGCCGGCAAACGTCTCCCCGACGTCACGTTGACCTGCCTCACCGCGGCGGACAAGACGCTGAAGCTCGACGGCGCGCCTGGCGTGCCCACGTTGGTCAACTTCTGGGCCGCATGGTGCGCCCCATGCCGCACCGAGATGCCGATTTTGCAAGAGTTCTATACTGCGGCGGCCGGCAAAGTGCAGGTACTCGGGGTCGTCACCAGCGATACCCGCAGCGCCGGAGCCTCGTTCGTAGCCGACGAGCAGATTACCTTCCCCAACTTGCTCGACACCCCGGGAGAGGTCGTGAAGAAGACCGGACTGATGGGGCTGCCCAACTCGATCTTGATCGATACAAAGGGCAAGATCGTCGGGACGCACGTTGGCCCATTCAAGGATGGCGCGGAGCTGCGCGCCACCGTCGAGAAGGAGCTGGGAGTGGATATCCAATGAGCGCACCCAGCCCGCTGCGTAGACCCGAGCCCGAGCGCGCGCCAGACTTCCTCACGCCGCTTGTCGAGAAACTCAGGACCAGTACCCGCGAAGACCTGATGAGGTCGGTGGGCCCGCCGGGGATTGGTTCGCGGGAGGCCGCGGTGCTCGTCCTCGTCGGAGAATCAGCCGCCGGTCCCGACGTACTGCTGACCGAGCGGTCCAGCACCATGCGTAGCCACCGTGGACAGGTCAGTTTCCCGGGTGGGTCGACCGATCCGGGCGATGGGGGATCGATTGGTACAGCGCTGCGCGAAGCGGAGGAGGAGGTCGGACTCGACCCCGACGCCGTCCATCCGTTGTCGGTGATGCCCGATCTGTATATCCCGCGCAGCGGGTTTGCCGTCGTACCAGTGCTGGCGTGGGCCGATGGCGACTATGAGGTGCACGTGCGTGAGCCAGCCGAGGTGGCCCGCGTTGAGCGTGTCGCGATTAGCGAACTTGTCGACCCGGCCAACCGCTTCACCGTCACTCATCCGATGGGCTATCGAGGTCCGGGCTTTGAGGTCGACGGAATGTTTATCTGGGGCTTCACCGCCGGCGTACTAGACAGGCTATTGGACATGGGCGGACTTGCGTCGGCGTGGGACGCGACGACCGAGCGACTCCTACCTGAGAGGTATATGCGATGACCGATTCACCTGACATCCCGCCGATCTTCGAGCGACAGATGGGTCGCCGCGGTGCGCTCGCCATCGGGCTTGGCGCGGCGGTGTTGGGCTTAGCCGCCTGCGCTACCCCCGCCCAAAAATCGGTTGATGAGGAAAACAAGAAGGCACAGCCGCAGAAAGACACCGTGACCCTCAAGCCCAACGCGGCTGGCATACAAGAGGTCGAGGTTGACACGAGCGACGACTACCGGTTCGTTCCGTCCACGATCAAGGCACAGCCGGGCACGATCAAGCTGACACTGGTCAACAAGGCGAAGTCATCTACGCACAACCTCGTGTTCAAGCCGGGCGGGCCGACCGCTGAAATCCCTTATCTCGCGCCCCAGACGAGCAAGTCGATCACTTTTGACGTGACGGCGGGCACCTTCCCGTTCGTCTGCACGTTCCACGAGTCGCTCGGTCAAAAGGGCACTCTCATCGTCACCGCATGATCGTCAACGCATGATTGTTCCCGCGTGATCGTCGACGCCATTGTCGTTGTTCTCGTCGGGTGTTTCGCGGCGCTCGGCTACCACCACGGGCTCATCCAGTCGATGGCCTCGTTCGTCGGATTCGTCGTCGGGCTGGTAATCGGGATTCGGCTCGCGGTGTTCGTCGGAAGCCGAATCGACACCGTTGCCACGCGCATCGGCGCCGTAGTCGCGGTGCTGGTGCTGTTCGCGATTGGCGGTCAGGCGCTCGCCAACTTCGTCGGCATCAGAATCAAGAAAAGCGTGCGCTGGAGTTCGGCCAGACGGGTCGACCGAGTGCTCGGCGGGCTGGTTTCGGCAACCATCGCGGTCCTGCTGTGCTGGGTCGTCGCGCTGCCGTTGGCGGTGTCCACCTCCCCGCAGGTATCGGCGGCGATCAAGTCCTCGAAGCTTCTGCCGCTCATCGATGACGTCGTACCCAACTCGGCTCGGGACCTTTATGCGTCGGTCAAGCAATCGATTTCCAGTCAGGGACTGCCCGACGTACTCGGACCGTTGACGCGGTCGACCGCGGTCGAGGTTGGCCCGCCCAAGGCCGGACTGCCGAGTACGCCGGCGATAGTCCAGGCCGGCAAGTCGGTGGTCAAGGTGCAAGGCACGGCGGATCAGTGCTCACGGATCATCGACGGCTCCGGCTTCGTGTTTGCACCTGAGCGAGTGCTGACCAACTCGCACGTTATTGCCGGCACGTCATCGGTCGAGGTGCAGACGGTCAACGGCGTTCGCGACGCGACCGTTGTGTACGACGACGAACAGACCGACGTCGCCGTACTCAAGGTCCCTGGCCTCACGCTGCCGTCGCTGCCGATAAATCCCAAGCGTGCCGTCTTCGACGATGATGCCGTGGTGGCCGGCTATCCCGGCGGTGGCGCGTACGACGCGCAGGCGGCCAAGATCCGCACGAGCGGTGAGATCAGTGGCCCCAACTTCCGCGACACCGGCACGGTGGTCCGCGATGTCTATGCACTCAAGGCGCACGTGATCAAAGGCAACTCCGGTGGACCGTTGCTCGCCCCGGACGGGTCAGTGCTTGGCGTCGTGTTCGCCTCCGCGACCGACAACAGCGAGGTGGGATATGCGCTGACGCAGGGCCAGGTTTCAGGCGCACTCGCGACGGGCGCGAAGGCGACGAAGCAGGTCGACACCCGATCCTGCGCCGGGTAGCTTCGCCTCCTCCACAGCCGTTTACACAAGGCTCACGCAGCGTCGTGGAAGACGAGCCCGAGAGTGTGGCGTACGCCGGACCGCACCTCGTTGACGCCGTGCCGCATCGGGCCGAGGGCCCAGCCGCGTTTGGACTCCACCGGGCGCTCGCGGGTGGTGAAGATCAGACCATGGCCTTGCTCCAGGACACGGCAGATGCCCCGGGACTGCGCCCGGGGGCGTTGCTCGAGCATCATGAACTCGCCTCCCGTGAAGTCCTCGCCGGGCCGGTTGAGCCCGATGACCACCTGCATCGGGAAGACGAGCTCGCCGTAGATATCGCGGTGCATCGCGTTCCAGTCGCCTTCGCCGTACTTGAGCAGGATCGGCGTCGGCTTGGTCTGACCGGCCGCGTGGCACTGCTCGAGCCACTCGTCGTACGTCGCCGGCCACGGTGCATCCTTGCCAAGTTTTGCCGCCCAGTCCTGAGCGATCGGCAGTAGGTGGGGATAGAAGGCGTGCCGCAGCCGGTCGATGAGCTCGGGCACGGGGTTGTCGAAGTAGCGGTACTCGCCCTTGCCGAACCGGTAGCGCTCCATGTTGATCGTGCTGCGAAATCGGGCATCCTCGTCGTACATCTCGACGATCTGGGCGCATTCGGTCGGTGTCATCACAGGACCGGTGAGGGCGCTGCCGGAGTGGTCTAATTCGGCCGTTAGGGCGGTCCAGTCCTGCCTTGCGACGCGGCTGCCAATGTCTGTACTGCGTGGCGTAGCTGCTCTACTCACGATCGGTCTCCAACGTCTCGACTGCAGGTATCAGACGGTAGACGCTCAGCGTGGTGCGATCGTGAGATCAGTGGGTGCACAGCCACTCCTCGATCAGGGCGCCGATCGTCTCCGGGTCCTCTTCGGGCAGGAAATGACCCAGGTTGTCGAAATAGTGCGACTCGTACGGTCCGGAGACGTACGCCGACGAGCCATCCGCGGTCTGCGGCAGCAGCACCGGGTCCAACCAGCCGTGCAGCTGCAGCACCGGTGCGTCGATCGGCACCGCCAACGACTTCGCGAACCGCGCGCCGTCCGGCCGTGCCAGCGACCGCAACATCCAGCGGAAGTACTCGGCGGCGCCGTACGCCGCCTGCGGCACGCACATCGCCTGACGATAGACCTCGGTCGCGTCAGCGAAGTCCGTCGTCTGGGCCCACTCCGGCCCGCTCCATTTGCGCATGATCTCGCGCACCTCGGCCCCGTTGTCGCTCGTCAGCTGTGACTCGGGTACGCGGGGTAGCTGATAGGCAAATACGTGTGCGAGCGCCCGTCGCTGTGCCTTGCTGGAGATCAGCTCGTGGCGTACGCGGCGAGGGTGCGGTGCGCTGATTGCGCCGAGCCCGCGTACGACGCCCGGATGCAGCGCCGCGGTTGTCCACGCGACGAGACCGCCGATGTCGTGACCGATCAAGGTCGCTTGTCGGGCGCCAACGGCCCGGATCAGCCCTCCGACATCACCGGATACGGTCATCAGGTCGTAGCTGCGTGGTGGTTTGTCGCTCGCGCCGAAACCACGCAGGTCCGCCGCGACGACGTGGTAGCCGCTGTCGGCGAGCCGCGGGATCAGGTGCCGCCACATCCACCAGTTCTGCGGGAAGCCGTGCAGCAGCACCACGAGGGGTCCCTTGCCGGCCTCGGCGATGTGCAGCCGGATGCCGTTAGCGGAGATCTCCCGATGCGTCCATGGACCGTCGGCCAGGATGCGGCTCTCGTCGTTGGTCGACATGAGGCGGCGCTAGTCGTTGGCTGTACTGCGGGGTGCTTAGGCTGCTTTTTCGGGCTTCTTGAACGCGCGCGCAATCTCGGAGTTCTTCTTCATCGAGCTCACGGTGCGTTCCGGTTTCTTGATTTTCTTGATCTTGCGGAATCCGAGCAAACCGAAGATGGCTGCAAGGATGAAGAAGAGGCCGACGATGCACGCGTACCCTGCCCAGCGCGGCAACCCGACGAGGATGAGCACCTCGGCCAGCGTCACGAAGATGAATGGCAGCGCGACCAGGACAAGCACCCCGGCGATGATCAGCGAGATGCTGCCCGTGGTCGCCTTCTTGACTTCGGCCTTGACCTCAATCTTGGCGAGCTCGACCTCCGACCGTAGCAACGTAGACAGATGATCGGACGCCTCTTTGACGAGTGTGCCGACCGATGGGTGCGCGACTTCGGTCTCCTCCACGGCGGCGTGGCGGGTATCGGGGATCGTCATGGAGTCTCCTCGGCGTTCGGTTTGGGTGCCTATCCTCTCAGGTGCCGTGTTCGACGTTAGTCAGACCCGGTCTCGTCCGACATCTGTGCGTATCGACGAGATCGCAGCCGAAGTACGACGGCGCCTATTACCGAGGCTATCGCGGAGGCGAGCAGCACGGCGGTCTTTGCGACCGCGATATGCGCCTCGTCGTCGAACGCCAACTCCGCGATCAGCAGCGACACGGTGAACCCGATGCCCGCGATCACCCCCACAGATGCAATATCGGACCAGTCGAGGCCGCGGGGGAGTGCCGCGAGTCGTGCCTTGACCGAGACGAACGATCCCAGGAACACACCGATCGGTTTACCGAAGACGAGTCCCACCATGATCGCGATCGCGACCGGGTCGGTGAACAGGCGAGCCAGGTCGCCGCCGCTGAGTGTCACCCCGGCCGCGCCAAGGGCGAAGACCGGCACGACGACACCGGATGAGAAAGGCTGGATGCGGTGTTCGACCCGTACGGCGGGGGGATCGTCTTCGTCCGGGTCGCTCCTGACGCGGGTGAGCAGCCCGAGTGCGACGCCCGCGATCGTGGCATGGATACCGCTGTTGTGCACGAAGTACCACACCGCGATTCCGAGCGGTACATAGAGAACCGCGGTCAATGCGCCCTGGAACCGTAGTTTCTGCAGGACGGCGTACCCGATGAGCAGGACCGCCGCGATGCCAAGGCTGACGAAGCTGACGCCGGTGGTGAACACAGTTGCGATCACGATGATGGCGCCCAGATCATCGACGACGGCCACGCTCAGCAGAAAAACCCGTACACCGCTGGGCAGGTTGGACGCGATAATCGCCAAAACCGCGACCGCGAAGGCAATGTCGGTGGCCAGCGGCACCGCCCATGCCCTTTCGCCGCCCGGTGCTCCGTGCGAGATCGAGAACGCGATGAGTGCGGGCACGATCATCCCGCCGAACGCTGCAAAGACCGGCAGCATTGCGCGTTTGATGCTGCGCAGTTGCCCGATGACCAGCTCGCGTTTGAGCTCGAGGCCAACGACGAAGAAGAAGATCGCCAGAAGCCCGTCAGAGATCCATTCTGAGATGGTCAGGTCCAGGTGCAGTGCTGCCGGACCAATTTTGGTGCCGAGGATCGAGTGGTACGCCGACTGCCACGGCGTATTGGCGATGATCAACGCCACTACGGCCGCGCAGAGCATAACGAGTCCGCCGACGGTCTCCGTGCGGAGATAACGCACGGCATCGTCGAAGGCCTGCCGGGTCATCGACCGGTCCCGCGCGACTGCACGGCGGGCCAGCCGAGTGGTACGGCTGTTGTGGCGGGACTCGGCCAGCCTTACTCGTCGTTCCTTGATGCGGCGGCGTTTTTTGCTTTTAGTACGGCGAGTCAGGCTGCTCGACTCCTCAGGATCGGTGTGTGGTTAGTCTTCGGTGTCGCTGGATTTAGCGAGGTTTTCCTGGATCAGATCCATCACCGTGGAGTCGGCGAGCGTAGTGACGTCACCAATCTCGCGCTTCTCGGCGACATCACGCAGGAGGCGACGCATGATCTTGCCGGAGCGTGTCTTGGGCAGCTCCTGCACGACCATGATCTGTCGCGGCTTCGCGATCGGACCGATCTGGGTGGAGACGTGGTTGCGCAGCTCGGTGATCAGCTCTGGTCCCTGCTCCTCCTCGGTCAGTTCCCCGCGCAGGATCACAAACGCCACGATCGCCTGCCCGGTGTCTGCGTCGCTGGCGCCGACCACGGCGGCCTCGGCCACCTTCGGGTGCGAGACGAGTGCGGACTCGATCTCCGTGGTGGACATGCGATGGCCGGAGACGTTCATGACGTCGTCGACGCGGCCGAGGACCCACACATCACCGTCGCTGTCCTTCTTCGCCCCGTCGCCGGCGAAGTAGACGTCCTTGAAACGCGACCAGTACGTGTCGATGTACCGCTGATCATCGCCGTACACGGTGCGCAGCATCGACGGCCACGGCTTGGTGACGACGAGGTAGCCGCCTGAGCCGTTCGGCACGGACTTGCCGGAGTCATCGACGACATCGGTGAAAATGCCGGGTATGGCGCGCATCGCGCTCCCCGGTTTCGCCGCTGTCACGCCCGGTAGCGGGGCGATCATGCTCGACCCGGTCTCGGTCTGCCACCACGTGTCGACGACCGGAGTGCGGTCCGCGCCGATGACCCGGCGGTACCAGATCCAGGCCTCCGGGTTGATCGGCTCGCCCACACTACCGATCAGCCGCAGGCTGGTCAGATCGAACTGTGCCGGTATTTCTTCGCCCCACTTCATGAACGTGCGGATCACCGTGGGGGCGCAGTAAAGGATCGTCACTTTGTACTTCTGGACGATTTCCCACCAGCGACCGCGATGTGGCGTGTCGGGCGTGCCTTCATACATCACCGAGGTGGTGCCGTTGGCGAGGGGCCCGTAGACGATGTAGGAGTGGCCGGTCACCCAGCCGACGTCTGCGGCCGTCCAGAAGATGTCGGTGTCCGGTTTGAGGTCGAACAGCGCCCAGTGCGTGTATGCGCAGCCGACGAGGTAACCGCCCGTGGTGTGCAGGATGCCCTTCGGCGTTCCGGTCGTACCGGAGGTGTACATGACATAGAGAGGGTGTTCGGCGTCGAATGCTTCGGGCGTGTGCTCGCTGGACTGCTTGCCGACGTACTCGTGCCACCACTTGTCGCGGCCGTCTTGCATATGGGTGTCCTGCTTGGTGCGCTCCACGACCAGCACGGTTTGGACGTCGGGACAGGACTCGAGCGCCTTGTCGACCGCTGGTTTGAGGGCGCTCGGCGCGCCGCGGCGATAGCCGCCGTCGGCGGTGATCACGACTTTTGCGTTGCAGTCCTGGATACGGCTGGACAGTGCGTCGGCGGAGAAGCCGCCAAACACCACCGTGTGGATCGCGCCGATCCTGGCGCAGGAGAGCATCGCGAAGACGGTCTCGGGAATCATCGGCATGTAGATCGCAACCGTGTCGCCGGCCATGACGCCCAGTTCAAGAAGAGCGTTGGCGCCGCGGCTGATTTCGTCCTTCAGGTTGGCGTAGGTGATCGTGCGAGTGTCGCCCGGCTCACCCTCGAAGTAGTAGGCGACCTTGTCGCCCTTGCCGGCCTCGACGTGCCGATCCACGCAGTTGTACGCCGCATTGAGCTTGCCGTCAGCAAACCACTTCGCGAATGGCGGGTTGGACCAGTCGAGATTTTGCGTCGGCTCGGTTTCCCACGTCAGGCGTCGCGCCTGTTTCCCCCAGAAAGCCTCGAAGTCGGCATCCGCCTCGGCGTACGCCTCCTCGGTCACGTTGGCGTGGGCAGCGAAGTCCTTCGACGGCGGGAACCGACGGGTTTCGTTGAGCAGGTTGTCGATTGCTGGCTTTTCTGGCATTGAGTCACTCCCGCGTGTGTCGTCACTGGACTGCTGAACTGAATCCCAATCTAGTAGGGCCTGAAAGGCGCGTCGACCCTGGTGCGGGCGCGCGCCGATTCTGCGGCAGTGCTGCTCGCTGCCGGTGCTCCTCATCAGCGGTCAGTGCTCGCGCACTCGCGCGTGATGCTGCACCTGCCAGTTCGTACCGACTATCCGTGACTTGGTACCTGTCCGTCCGTGTCTTCATACCCACGATCCGTGAGTTCGTACCCGTCCGTCCGTGACTTCGTACGGCGATGTGACAAGGGAACTCCGAGATTCAACGGGCTAGCGGACGCCCATCAGATCAACCACGAACACGAGGGTCTCGTTGGGCGCGATCGCGCCCGGAGCCCCATACTCGCCGTACCCGAGGTGCGGCGGGATGGTGATCTTGCGGCGGCCCCCGACCTTCATACCGACGATGCCTTGGTCCCAACCCTGAATGACGCGTCCGGCACCGAGTGGGAAGTCGAGGGTGGAGCCGCGGTCCCAGCTTGCGTCGAACTGCTGGCCTGTTGACCAGGACTTTCCGACGTAATGCGCCTCGACTGTATTGCCGGCTTGCGCTTCGGCACCGTCGCCGACCGAGAGGTCCTCAATGAGGAGCTCTGCGGGTGGGTTGTCGTTTGGAATGTTGAATTCGGGCTTCTGGTTATCTGCCATGCAGGGAGTGTAATGACTTCGCGACCTGCTGTCTGCCGGGTGCTCGTCCCCGAGCGGTCGGTGCGCCCTACCCTTGAGCACGTGCCCGTTAATACTGAAACCGTTGACCCGCTCGCGCCCTTGATGGACTTACCTGGGGTGCGTGATGCGGCGTTGCAGTCTCGCGCAGACGTCGATCGGCTGCTCGGCCATCGGGTGCTGCGCAAAAAGTCCGCCGAAGTGAGTGCCGAGTCGCTGTTGCGTGGCGCCCGCTCGTCGGCCGCGCTGGAGGATTCGAGCTATCAGTTGGAGGCGGTCCGAGCCGGCGCAATCGAAGACCCGGTGCTGATCGGCTGCCTTCGAGTGTCCGGTGCGGTGGGCCGGCAAACCGACGTGTGGGAACACGCGCCGATGCAGGCGCTCGCGGCACTTCACTTGCAGGCCGCTGCTGGTGTCGCCGACCCGGACGATCTCGGGCGGCCGTCCGGCAAGCCCGGGGTTTCCGAACGACTGCAGCAGTTGGTTGAGACCGTCCGAATGAAGCGTTCCAGGGATGTACCCGGCGTCGTCGTGGCGGCCGTCGTACACGGTGAAATCCTTGCGCTGCAGCCATTCGTCCAGCTCAATGGCGTGGTCGCACGCGCAGCGGCGCGCATCGTGCTGGTTTCCACAGGCGTCGACCCTAAGTCGCTGGCCGTACCCGAAGTTGGGTACGCCGACGACGAAAAGGCTTACGCCGCGGCACTTGCCGCCTACCAGACGGGTACGCCGGACGGCGTGGCGACGTGGCTGGTGCACTGCTGTGCCGCGATGTCGGCGGGCGCCGTCGAAGGACTGGCGATCTGCGAGTCAGTTCTTCGCGGCTAGCGGTGATGACGCGATGGCTAATTGGGCACTGCTTCCGGGAGTAGGCGTATCGGCCGGTACGTCGGCGCTCTTCTTCGGCGATGCCAGGGCACTGATCCGCAGCACGATCGGGGACGACCTGCTCGGGGGTATGCACGAGTGTGGCCGCTACGACCGGTACCGCGACGGCGTAATCCGTTACGACGACCTCGATCGGCTTGACTGGATCGAACTGCGGGACGGTTCGCTGCAGTGCGAGGCGATCGACCTGCTGAGTGACACTTTCGAGGACGTCGCGCGTTATTGCGCCGTACGTGACGGGCGACCCTCGCGATGGCGCGATGGCGTCAACCTCGCTCGCAGCACCGAGCTGGGGATCTGCCTCGGCGCCGTACATCAGCGTGGGGATCGCGATCCGCAGGTGGGTTGGGTGGGCGTCGGCGCGGACGCCAAGACCTTCGGCGAGTTGTCTTTGCACGTGGAGACGTACGAGGACGGAGATGTGCTCACCGACGACGTACAGGTGCTTGAACTGGGGGCGCAGCAATATCGACTGCTCGCGACACCCGCGCTAGCAGATGGTCTGGCGAAGTCCGACATCGTGCGGGTCCATGGTGATGACTGCGTGGTGCTGGTGCGGGGTAGCTTCTTCGGCGTGCAGATCTTCGGCAGCGTGCTGAGCAACCCCGACGTACGCGAGTCGGTCGAGTCAAGCCTGCTGGACATTCACGGTGCGTCCGTGGACGAGGTCATCACCCATGACCTTGCGCCCAACCTGAGTGCTTCAATTCCGGTGAATATCGGCGTATTTCAGGCCGAGCAGGCGTTGGATGAGTTGGTGTCGCCGTATCGGCTCGAGTGGCTCCTGACCAACGTGTACGCCGATGACGGGGTTACCGAACTCGGCTGGTGGCGGGAGTAAACCGTCAGCGTGGCGCTTGATGTCAGCGCGGCGCGAGGTACAGGCCCACCCCGGTGACCACGACGATGCCGAGGAACGTGCCAAGCGCAGCGTCTAGCCAGGCGCGGGTGAATGCGGCCGCGATCAGGCCGAGCACAAAGCAGGCCCACGGCCCGTTGATGGAGATAGCCACGCCGATACGAGTGCGAGTGGGTATTTGCCCACGCGGATATCGATCGAACGAGGTCCGCGCAAACCGACCGAAGACGAACGCCGCATAACCGCACGCGGCAACCAGCAACCATGCGAGCACGGCGTACAAGGCCTGACTGTCAGGCATGGGCTACGTCGAATTGTCAGGGTCGTGTGCCTTGGTGTGGCGCCGGGAAGATAGCCAGGCGATGCCTGCGATCGCGGCACCCACTCCGACGGCCGTGCTAGCGACGACAGGCTTCGAGGGCTTCGGCAACTGCCCGAATCGTTCCGCCAGGGATACGCCGTGTCGGAATGTCAGCACCGGCCAGCCTTTTTGTCCGGCGATCGTCCGCAGCGCCTTGTCCGGGTTGACGACAGTGGGATAGCCGACGGCATCCAGCATCGGCAGGTCGGTGGCCGAGTCGGAGTAGGCATAGCACTGCGCGAGGTCGTAACCGTGGTGGTTGGCCAGGGTCCGCATCGCCTCGGCTTTGTACGGTCCGTATGCGTAAAAGTCCACGTCACCAGTGTATTTGCCATCTTCGATGACCATCGTTGTCGCGATCACGTGGTCAACCCCGAGCATCTCTCCGATGGGCTCGACCATCTCGGCGCCGCTGCTCGAGACGATCACAATGTGCCGCCCGGCGCTCTTGTGCTCGGCGATCAACTTGGTCGCCTCGTCGTATACGAGCGGATCGACGACGTCGTGGAGCGTCTCGGCCACGATCGCGCGAACCTGCTCGACGTCCCACCCGGCGGCCATCGCGGTGATGTGTTTACGGATCCGCTCGATCTGGTCCTCATCGGCGCCTGCGCTCATGTAGACCAGTTGCGCGTAGGTGGCCTTGAGTACGGCGCCTCGGTTGATCAGCCCGCCGGCGAAAAACTGTTTGCCAAACGCTAGCGCGCTCGACTTGGCGATGATCGTCTTATCGAGGTCGAAGAACGCAGCCTGTCTGGCGCTGGCGGGTTTAGCGGGATGAGCCACGCCAGTCAGCATATTGAATAACCCGCCGTCGGCACGCGTGCCCGCGCCGTTGACGAGCCTCGCAAGGTCGACGGGCCGTTTATCCACAGGCGGTGTGTCGTCCACAGATCGTGGTTTCGGCGTACCCGAGGCCTCGGCAGGTGCGAGATGGTCAGTCCGAACTCGACCTCGGGAGGCACCTCATGGCCACACGGCACGCCCGTACCGCGCTCTACATCGGCGCGTCCGATGCGCTCGCCGAACGTGCGCGCCGGATCGTGGTCGCCGCCGGCTTCGAGTGGGAGGCGGTGGTCGCCGTGGACTGCGGTGTGCGCTGGCGGATGGCGGACGTTGTACTCGTCAGCGCCGCCGACGCCGGGCAGGTAACCCTGGAGGACCCGGTACGCCGCGGCGATGTGCTGGTGCTCGCCGAGTCATCGGTCGACCAGGAGGTGTGGCAGCACTGCGTCTCGTTGGGAGTCGAGGACGTGGTGCTCCTGGACGAGTCTGAACCCTGGCTCGTCGACCGGCTCGGGCTGGTCGGTGGCGGCGTACCGGATGAAGGGCTGGTCATCGGGGTAGTCGGAGCGTCCGGCGGCTGCGGCGCATCGACGCTCACCGCGGGTCTCGCCGTGGCCACCGGAACGGGATTCGGTATGTCGATGATCGTCGACCTAAACGGTTTGGGTGGCGGCTTTGACCTGCACTTCGGGGCGGCGGACTGGTCAGGACTGTCCTGGCACGAGCTGGCCGATATTAGCGGCCGGATCAGCGGCGACTCGCTCCGTGAGGCAGTTCCGTCGGTCGACGGCACGGCGATCGTGGGATTCGCGCGAGACTATCCGGTATACGAGGTACCCGAGCGCGCTCGCCGCGCCGTACTACTCGGTGCTCGCCAGGCCGCTGGGCTCACTGTTGTCGACCTGCCGACCGCGCCGGGAATGATCCGTGAGGTGCGGCCGCTGCTTGACCAGGTCGTGATCGCCGGTACGGCGGACATCCGCGGCGCGCTGGCCACCCGGGTGATCCTGCGGTACCTGCGTGAGCTGGAGGTGCCGACGGTGGTCGCGGTCCGCGCGCCCGGGCGGCAGTGCCTGTCAGACGAGATATATCTCGAGGTCGTCGACTGCCCGGACGACACGTCTGTGTGGTGGCTCAGCGAGATCAGAGCCATCGACCGACGGATTCGGGCGGGGGAGCCCGTTGTGCGATCCGCCGACCGGTTCGTCGGCGACTGTCGGGAACTTATTGACGGGCTGCACGAGGCGCGCAGGGCCGGCCGACCGCGACGGCTCGCCCGGGCCGGGGTATCGACATGAATGGCGATCGGACGGCGGTAATCGATCGGGTACGGCGCAAGCTGGCCGATGGGCGTACCGAGGCGGATGTGGCACAGATAGCCCAGCTCATCCGTGAGGAGACCCAAGGCCTCGTCTCTGACCGCGAGCTTCTCGAACTGCTCAAGCTGACGCAAGCCGAGGTTGCGGGTGCGGGGCCGCTTGACGGGCTCCTGCAAGACGACACCGTCACTGACGTGCTCGTCAACGGACCGGCCGATATCTGGGCAGACCGAGGCGCCGGGCTGGAGAGGATGAGCGTTGACCTTGGCACCAACCTCGACGTACTGCGCCTCGCTCAACGGCTGGCCGCCCGGGCTGGCCGCCGACTTGACGCGGCCAGTCCTTGGGTGGATGCCACGTTGCCGAATGGAGCTCGCCTGCATGCGGTCATCCCACCGATCGCGCACGGCTGTGCGCTCATCTCGATTCGGACGCTTCGCCAGCGCCACCTGACCCTGCTTGGGCTGGTCGACAGTGGATCGATGTGCGCGGAGATCGCCGATCTGCTGGTGGCGATCGTCGACGCGCAGCTGTCGTTCTTGATCAGCGGTGGTACCGGAAGTGGTAAGACGACCCTGCTTTCGGTGCTGCTGGGCCTTGTCCCGCACCGGGAACGGATCCTCGTGGTTGAGGATGCCGACGAGCTACGACCAGAACACCCGCAGGTGGTCAAGCTGCTGTCTCGCCCGCCCAATATCGAGGGAGCCGGTGAGATAGCGCTGAGATCCCTTGTCCGCCAGGCACTTCGAATGCGCCCAGACCGGATCATCGTGGGTGAGGTCCGGGGCGCCGAAATTGCCGAGCTGCTCATGGCCCTCAATACCGGTCACCGGGGCGGAGCCGGAACGATCCACGCGAACGGCGTACACGACGTGCCCAGCCGTATTTGCGCGTTGGGTGCGGTCGCCGGCTTGTCGCTCGAGGCTGTACGCGCGCAGGCGAGCTCGGCGATCGACGTACTTATCCATGTCGGCCGCCGTCCGAATGGTGCCCGGCATGTCGCGCAGATCGCGATCGTGGACGGTCGCGCCGACGAATTCACGGTGTCCACAGTCTGGAGTGACCGGGGTGGGTTCACGCAGTCAGTCGATCGCTTCGATGACCTCCTAAAGGGCGGTAAGTCGTGACTATGCCTTTGGTAGCAGTACTTCTGGGGATTGCGCTGGTAGTTGCCCCGTCGTCTCGACCGCAACTTCGGCGTACGCCGACTCGCACGATGACGAACGGCGCCGGCGTACGTCGGTTTGCGCATTCGATCGCTGGCTGGTCGCCGAAGCGCCGCGGTCAGATCTGTGCGGCGGCCGGTGGCATCGCGGGGGCGGCCCTGGTCGCGGTCAGCGTCCCGGCCGCCGTTACCGGGACCGTGATCGCAGTGACGGTGACCCACAGCGGGTTGCGGATGGTTGCCGAGCGCGCGGCGCGGTCCGCCAATGATCAGGACATCGACGCGCTCGCGGCACTGGGCGCGGAACTTCTTGCCGGACAGACGATGTCGGCCGGTCTGCGGGCCGCGTCCTTGACCGCAAGCGGCAACTTGCGGTCCGGGTTCGCCTCGGCCGCCAGCGCCGTTGAGCTCGGCGCGGATCCGATCGCCGCGCTCCTGGAGGCCGAGCCCGCGCCGCTGCTCAACTCGGTCGGCCGGATGTGGAAACTGTCGCTCGATACCGGATGTCCTTTGGCCGAGGCGATCGAGGCTATTGAGCTGGATCACCGGGAGCGACGGCGCCATCAGTTGGAGCTCCGGAGCCTGCTCGCGGGTCCGTCGGCGACCGCCGGGATGCTTGCGCTGCTACCGGTCTTCGGCCTATTCATGGGTTCGGCGATCGGCGCGCGGCCGCTGCACACTCTTACCCAGACAACCGTGGGTGGCGTCGTACTGATTGTCGGCACGCTTCTCACGCTCGCCGGCATCACGTGGACTCGGCTGATCGTGCACAAGGCGCGGTCGTTCTCATGACCGTCGTCGTACTCCTTGCGTGCGCGGTGGCGCTATGGCCGGTGCAACACCCAACCCGTCGACTCGGGTCGCTCGTCGCGCCGAGTTCATCGGCGTACGCCGAAGACGGCTCTGCGGCCACGGCGGTTCACGCATCTGCGCAACCGGACGCCTCCGGGCCGAGCGCACGACCTCGCATCGCCATCGGGCTGCTGGTCCTTGTGCTTGTTTTCGTTATCCAGCCTACGATTTCCGGTTTCGTGGCCGCGATGCTCATAGCCGCCGGCGCGTTCGCAGTCATGCAACGATCGGCGTCACGGCAGCGGCGAGTCGACGAACGATCCCGGCACTGGCAACTGCCTATGGTGCTCGACGTGGCCGGACTGTTGCTGCGGTCCGGCTCGCCTCCCGCAGGCGCGGTGTTCGCCGCGGCAGGAGTCTGCGGGCCGAGCTTGCTTGAGGACTTCCGCACAATCAGCCGCCTCCAGGCGATGGGACAGGATCCGGACGCAGCATGGCGTTCCCGGCTGGACGACCCTGTCATTGGCCCTGTCGCGAGGTCGGCGATTCGTTCGGCCGACAGCGGCGCGACTCTGGCGACGTCGTGGTCGCAGCTTGCCTCCGCTGCGCGGGCCGAACGCCGGGTCCGTGCCGAGGTCTCGGCCCGCAAGGCAGGCGTGCACGCGCTCGCGCCGCTGGGGCTGTGCTTCCTGCCCGCATTTATCTGCCTTGGCGTCGTACCGATTGTGATCGGGCTGGCGGGTGACGTATTTGGCTAGCTCACGGCGTATCTAAGACCACCACTTGGAAACCACGAGAAGGGACAGCACTATGCACAGAAACTACGAGGGACCACGGGCTGAGGACCCACGAGCTCGTCGAGGACGATACGGGCGAATTCCGCATGCGGTCATCGCCGCAGTGGCGTTGTGGCTGGTCGCGCCACTGCGTCGCCGGCAACGTGACGCCGGCATGACGACCGCCGAGTACGCCGTCGGCACGGTCGCCGCGTGCGCATTTGCCGCGATTCTGTATCAGGTCGTTACAGGCTCGTCGGTGGTGTCGGCGCTCGGATCGCTGATTTCATCGGCCCTATCGGCGATCTCTTAACGTGCGCTGGAAACCCCGGCGCGGTGACGCGGGTATGGCGACGGCGGAAATCGCCGTCGCCATCCCCGCAGTCGTCCTGCTACTCGGTGGGCTGATCGCAGTCCTCGCGGCGGTCGCGGCACAACTTCGCTGCGTCGACGCGGCGCGCGAGGGCGCCCGTGCCGCGGCGCGCGGCGACCCGGCGTCTGCAGTGATCGCGATCGCGCAGCAGGCCGCGCCCGACGGCGCGGCGGTGTCGGTGGCCACCAACGGCGAAACGGTGACGGTGACCGTGCAGGCCCCGACGCGCCCGATCGGAGGGCTCGTCGGGACGTACACCGTCACGGCATCGGCCACCGGACGAATGGAACCGGCGGTTGACGAAGCCGAAACGGTTCCCGCGCCTAAGGGTGCCGGCGCCGTCGCGGGGCCGGCGCCATGAGATGCCCGCTCCGTGACGGGCTGCCGGCTGCTGACCGCGGCAGCGGGACGATCTGGATTGGCGCAACGGCAGTAGTTTTGTGCGTCGCGACGCTAACGGTGATGCTGCTCGGTTTAGCCCAGACCGCACGGCACAAGGCGAACTCGGCCGCCGACCTCGCCGCGCTGGCGGCCGCACAAGTGCTCGTGAACGAGGCCGGATCGCCGTGTGATGTGGCAAGTGGTAACGCGATTGCTAACGGTGCGCGCCTTGTCTTCTGTGCCGTCCATGGCGAAATCGTCTCGGTCTCCGTCAGCGTCGACGTACACTTCGGTCGATTTGGTCTCGGTACGGCGACCGCGACTGCCCGCGCCGGTCCCGTCGACCTCGCGTCGTGACCGTCGATCCAGATGCACGGGTAAGTTCATCGTCATGGATGACCTGGAGCGCCTTGGGGCCGCGAAGTACGTCAGTGTGACGACGTACCGCAAGAACGGCGACGGGGTGCCGACGGCGCTGTGGTCGGCGCGTGACGGTGAGCAGCTCTGCGTGTGGACGGTGGCTGACAGCTGGAAAGTCAAGCGCCTCAAGCGAAATCCGAACGTCGAAGTCGCGGCGTGCGACATGCGTGGCAACGTCGCCGGTGCCGCTGTCGCGGGAATCGGCGCAGTTCTCGATGCGGCCCAGACTGAGCGTGTCCGTCGACTCCTGCGCGCGAAGTACGGCGTACTTGGCACACTCACGTTGCTGGGTAGCAGGTTGCGCCGTGGCAAGGACGCCACGGTCGGAATCGCGATCACTCTAGCGGACTAGTTCCCAGCGAAATCAGCGCGCGAAGCGGACAAATGCGCTACCCGTAAAGGCCATCGCCGGCAGAAATTCTAGTGACGGATGGCGGGGGTTTTGTGACGGATGGTGGGGATTTAGTGACGGATCGCGTCGGCGAGGGCGGACGTGAGAAGGTCGATTGCCGCCGCGATCTGGTGACCAAAAGGACGACCGTAGTTGACGACGATGGCCGGCCCGTCCAGCGGCCGCAGCTCGGGGTCGGCCGAGAGCCCGTCGCGTCGGGCATCGGGGGAGTAGAACGTGCCAAGTGGCATCACCGCCACCGACCGCTCGGCGAGCCGCGCGACCACCCGGTCCTCATCGCAGCCCGCCGGTAGCCGGATGAGCCCGACTAGGCCCGCCGAGACGCCTTCGAGCTGCACGTCGGACACTCGCGCGGTCAGCGCTGAGGACAGCAGGTCGCGGCGTCGCCGGTACTCGGTCCGAACCGTGCGGACGTGTCTGTCATAGCGACCCGACACGATCAGCTCGGCGAACGCGAGCTGATCTAGCGTCGAGACCGTCGGCCCGCCCACGGGCGGTAACACGCACCACCCGAGTCGAAGGCCAGGGACGACGGACTTGCTTGCGGTGCCGCAATACGCGATTCGTCCCGGGTCGAGCGCTTGCAACGCGCGCAGTGGTCGCCGGTCGTAGCGCAGCTCGCCGTCGAAGTCGTCTTCGATGACGAGCCCGTTGACCGAGGCTGCCCAGGCGGCGAGTTCGCTCCGTCGCGCCGGCGACAGACTGCTTCCAAGCGGCAGGTGATGATTGGGGGTGACTTGGACTACCCGGACGTCGTGCGCGGCTATCGCGCTCACACGCGCGCCATCGACGTCGACGGGGATGGGCGCACAGTCCAGACCGCCGGCGCGCAACAACTCGACATGCACTCTGAGCGCGGGCTCCTCGACGGCGATTCGCTGGTGTCCGCGACTGTGCATAAGGCGTGACAGCATCGCCAGCGCCTGGCGAAAGCCAGACAAGACCATGACATTCTCGACCGCGGCGGTCACCCCACGGGTGCGGCCGAGATACTCCACGAGCGCTGCGCGCAGTGCGGTACTTCCGCGGGGGTCGCCGTATCCGAGCGTCGAAGCATCGGCATGTACGAGCGATTTGCGGACGGCGGCTGCCCACCACGCGCGTGGGAAACGGGTTAGATCCGGTTCGCCGCCGGAGAAGTCGGCGAGCGGTGGCTCGCAAGATGAGCGGGGAGCAGGTCCGGCGGCTACCGGCGGGGGCACGTGCGCGACCCGGGTCAATGCCCCTTGCCGGGTTTCCAGCAGACCTTCGACGGCCAGCTGCTCGACTGCCGCGACGACTGTTCCGCGGGCGAGTCCGAGTTGGGCAGACAGAGCGCGGCTGGACGGCAGCGGTGCGCCCGGCGTCAGGCGGCCGGCGCTGATCGCATTGCGAAGCGCGGCCTCCAGGGCATCCTGTCGACCGAGCCCAGGGGAGAGGTCAACGAATAAATCCACTGGTCCAGTATAGAGGCCAAAAAGTGGACTAACATCCTAGACCAGCTTGCTCATAGAGTGGGTATATGACTACTCAATCTGAACCCGAATTCTTCAACGTCTACAAGGCGCTTCCGGCGGGGTTTGAGGCGATGTCGTCCCTCGAGGCGGCCGTCAAGAACAGCTCGCTGGACCACACCGTCTTCGAGCTGGTGAAGCTGCGCTCGTCGCAGATCAACGGCTGCGCGTACTGCATTGACATGCATTACAAAGACCTTCGCGCCATGGGAGAGAGCGAAGATCGCTTGTATATGCTCAATGCGTGGCGCGAGTCGTCGCTTTACAGTGATGCTGAGCGGGCCGCGCTTGCGTTTGCTGAGGCCGTCACGCTCATCTCTGAGCGGCATGTGCCTGCCGAAGTGGAGGCGGCCGCGCGAGCCCAGTTCGATGACGAGGCTTACGCCGCGTTGCTGTTTGCGGTCGTCGCGATCAACGCGTGGAACCGGTTGGCGATCACGACACATTCGCCGTCCGGGCAGTACAAGTCGCAGATTAAGCGGGCCGATGCCGACCAGTCGAAAGCCACCGCGGACGTCAGTTAGCTCCTGGCGGCTCGCACGCGGTCGCTCAACTCGTCGGAGGGTCGCGCGTTACGCGAGCGCGGCGGTGATCGCGCGCAGCACGGTAATCGCGCCGGCCTTGTCGAGCGGGTCGTTGCCGTTGCCGCACTTTGGTGACTGGATGCAGCTGGGACACCCAGAAGCGCATTCGCATGACTCGATCGCGCAAAGCGTCGCGCCGAGCCATTCGGCGGCGCGTTCGTAGGCGCGTTCGGCAAAGCCCGCACCGCCGGGATGACCGTCGTACACAAAGACGCTCGGCAGCCCGGTGTCGGCGTGCAGGGCGGTCGATACGCCGCCGATGTCCCAGCGATCGCAGGTCGCGATCAGCGGAAGTAGACCAATGGACGCGTGCTCGGCCGCGTGCAGCGCGCCCGGCAGCAGGCTGGCCATTTCGTGCGCGGAACCAAACCGGTCCAGCGTCTCGGCGTTCAGGGTCCACATCACCGCTTTGGTGCGCAGTTCCTGTGCGGGCAGATCCAGGGGCACCTGATCGATGACCTCATTGGTGCCGATCTTTCGACGTTGGTACGAGAGGACCTGACTGCTGACTTCGACATCGACAAAGCCGAGCGCGCCCGTCGTCAGTTCGACCGACCGGCGCACTCCCAGCAGGCGGATATCGGTCTGCTGCTGGGCGTACGTCGAATAGCTCGGGTTGTCCGCGCGCAGCATGGCCACCCGGTTTTCCAGGTCCAGGTCCTCGACAAGCCAGGTCTCGCCACGGTGTAGATACACCGCGCCGGGAAAGACCGTCGACGAGGCGGCGCCGGTGTCGACGGTGCCCAGCAGCCGGCCGGTCGCGGACTCGATCAGCGCCACGGTTCCGCCCGATCCGCGGATCTCGGCGATCGGTCGCTCTTGCGCCACCCAGAACCATCCGGTGGGCCGGCGTCGTACGCCGTCCAGGTCGGTCAGTACCGCGCGGGCCGGGTCGCCGCCGAAGACTTCATCGACCTCGGTCTCCGTAATCGGCAGCTCGTACGCCGCACACGACAGTTGCGGAGCGAGCACGTAGGGATTAGTCGGGTCGATCACCGTCGACTCGATTGGCCGGTCGAAGACCGCGCCCGGATTGTGCACGAGAAAGGTGTCTAACGGGTCGTCGCGGGCCACGAATACGGCCAGCGACTCCTGCTGCCGACGACCGGCTCGACCGAACTGCTGCCACAGGCTCGCCAACGTGCCGGGAAACCCGGAGACGAGTACGGCGTCCAGGCCGGCGATGTCGATGCCGAGCTCTAGAGCCGTGGTCGCGGCCGCGCCACACAGCGTGCCGTCGTTGAGACCGTTTTCGAGCGCGCGCCGTTCGTCCGGCAGATAGCCAGCTCGGTACGCCGCCACTCGCGTGGCCAGTTCGTGCGCTCCGGCGTCGCGCAAATGCTCCTGTGCCTGCAAAGTAACGATCTCGGCGGATCGGCGGGACAGCACGAACGCCAGGGTTCGCTTGCCCGCGATGACGAGGTCGGCGAGAAGCCGGGCGGATTCGGTGGGTGCCGAGCGACGCAGCGGCGCGCCATGCTCGCCGGTGAGTTCGGTCAGCGGCGGCTCCCACAAGGCGATGGTGCGCTCGCCGTGCGGCGCGCGTGACGCGGTGACCTCGGCGCAGGGCAACCCGGTCAGCTCGGAGGCGATCCGGCCGGGGTCGCGCGCTGTTGCGGAGGCGAGGATGAACGTCGGCTCACTACCGTATTTCGCGCAGATCCGCCGCAGCCGGCGCAGGACGTGCGCGATATGCGATCCGAAGATCCCGCGGTATATATGGCATTCGTCGATTACGACGTACCGCAGCCGCCGGAAGTACATGTGCCAGTAGGCGTGCTGCGGCAGGATCGACCGGCTCAGCATGTCCGGGTTGGAGAAAAGCCAGCGGGAGTGTTCGCGGGCCCAGTCGCGCTCGTCGGGCACGGTGTCGCCGTCGTACGGCGCTGGACGGATCCCGTCGTTGCCGCCGGGGTCGACCTCGAGTGCCTTGATCGCGCGCAGCTGGTCGTGGCCAAGCGCCTTGGTGGGCGAGAGGTACAGGGCCTTGGCGCGGCGGTCCTCCAATAACCGGGAGAGCACTGGTAGCTGGTATCCGAGCGACTTGCCGGTCGCCGTACCGGTAGCGATGACGAGCGACTGGCCGCCCCACGCGTGTTCGGCCGCGGTGACCTGATGCGCCCAGGGCCGCTCGATGCCCAGTTTCGCGTAGGCGTTGACCAACGCCGGCGCGGTCCACGATGGCCACTCGACGGTCTGGCCCGGCGTGGGAGGTAGGACCTCGATGTGCGTGACCGGCGAACGGTCGCCGTCACCGGCTGGCGTCAAGGACCGTAAGAAGGTCGAGGCCCAGCCATCGTTGCTCGCCTCGTCACCCACCCGGTACAGCCTGCCACCATCGCCGGCCGTGGGGGC
>CAJDTT010000013.1_pt1 | contig 51063 bp, 49 predicted proteins | sample 7389841 | NCBI WGS metagenome assembly CAJDTT01 (sample SAMEA7055655, study PRJEB34461) | soil metagenome | biome: terrestrial ecosystem; feature: Peninsula; material: soil | place: Antarctica | collected 2016
ACCGGCGCCGCTGGCTGTGGGCATGAAGCTCTCCGGAAGGATGAACGATCTGTTCGCTGGTGCGGCCACCACAGTACCGAAGGTATCCCGAATCCGCAAGCTTCCACCTGCCGACGCCGACATTTCGACGCGGAGCAATCCTCACGTTATTCTGGTCCTCCCTTCCCTTTCATAACTCTCTGCGCCATCGCATCTTTGAGTGTCTTGCCGGCGCCCCGCTCGACGGTTATGGCGCCACTCGCCCTGACCGACGGGACGTTGAACGAGTACGCGTTGGGAGGGCCGATGTGCGGCTGCCCAAGGCGGCTGAAGAGAATGCGGAGCATCGCGTTGACGTCGGCGTTTGATGCACCTGTAACCGGACCGCGGTCGGAGAAGTCGAGGTCGTACCTGTCCAGCCAGTAGCCACCCGCCTTGAGCAGCACGAATGTTCCCAGCAGTACGGTCAAGTGGACCCGCGCGGCGTTGGTAAGCCGCTGTCCGGGCGTGTTAATACGCAGCCCGCCGTACAAGTAGTGCACCCCGGCAGCCGCCGCTGCGGCGAGACCGATGAGCACGAAAAGGAACGTGAGCACAAAGCGGTAGAACGGAAGATCAAACGTGAAGAACGAGATGTCGAGGCCAAACTGCGGGTCCTTGACACCGAAGCTCGTGCCGTTACGCCACTGCAGGTAGACCTGCCACATGCCCTGTGCGGCGTACCCGGCGAACAACAGCACGACGATCGCGGACACAACCACCATCAGCCGACGGCGCGGCTCGAGTGCCACTCTGTAGCGTTCGAGATTCTGCTGCTCGGCCGTCATCGGACGGAACGCCGGTCGGAGGCGGTACGCGAGTACGGCGTTACCCACCACGATCACCGCGGCGATGAAGCCGAAGATCGTGAACATCAACGCACGGGTACGCCAGGTCGTCCAGAACACTTCCGAGTAGTGAGTCTCCTGGTACCACCAGTAGTCGACGAGGATGCTCGAAAAGATGCCGAGCAGGCCAACGATGACCGCAAGTGCTATCACTACCGAGATGATGATTTTTGCGCGCTTACTGAGCCCCGGGGGCAGTTTCGCGGGTGGCCGCACTGCCACAGGTCACGCTCCGTTCAGTGGTGAGTCACGGTTTTCCGTGTCACCGTCGTCCTTACCAGGTCGGGTCAGCGCCGCAATTTGACATGCGGAGGCCCACATTCCTGCACAACTGTATAAGGGCTTGGAAAGTTCTGCCCGTCCTGTGCAGCGCCCATGCCTGGCGGCGGTCTGACTATGCGTCCACGCCCGCTCCACCGTCCGTGAGTTTGTACCCACCGTCCGTGACTTCGTACCCCAGTACCCCACCATCCGTGACTTCTTCCCCCACGATCCAACCGCAAACGCTGCTCCCACCAGTGACGAGGTGGCTGCCTAGTGCGGGTGGTCGGCGCGCTGGCGGCGGCGCTGGATGGCGTGCTCGTTCGCCTGCGGTAAATCGACGGGGTCGGCGAACGTCGGCCGGGCCAGGTGGTGCGCGTAGGACCAGGCCTCCAGCATGCTGGTAATGGCGCGTTGGTCGTAGGCGCGGACGGTGACCGCGTCGACCGCGACCTCGACGTAGAAACGTTCACCCGCGACGCTGGGCATCCCGACAACGATGGGGATGCTGTAACCGTTACAGCTGGCCATGATCGCGATGGTCCGATGCCGAACCGGAGCGGTTCGGTGACTCGCGGGGGTCAATGACCTATCTGCACGAGTGTCTGGGCCGCCATGGCCGCCTCGCCGGTTGTATTCGGGTGCACTGGGAAGGCATTGATCGGTCCGACCGCCGGCTCAATCCATCGCTGGCCTACTGGCTCGCAGGCGTCGTGGCCAGCAGAACTCGGCGCCATGTCGATGAACCGCGCTCCAGTCTGCAGCGCCGCCTGGCGGACTACGCCGTTCAGCACATCCTGTTGGTGGTTGAGCCATGGAACGTCGCCCATAGAGATCGGCATCGACTTGTAGCAGGTCAGCTCACCGGTGTCGGGCAAGATCTGTGGGTACCCGATGATCACGACCGTCGCAGCGGGAGCCTTCTTCTGCACCGCGCTCAGCGCGGCGACCAAGTTCGGGTAGGTCTGGTTCACGATCTCATCAGTGAAGGTGGACCCGTACTTCTGCTCGCACGGGTTGCCCAGGATGTCCGTCGCCGAGATCGTGGCGCAGCCGAAGAACGATTCCGCGAACACGTCCCCGTCATTGCCGCCGATGGTCATGGTGACCAGGCGAGTGTGCTTTGTTACCGCATCGAGCTGCGGAGGGACGCCCGCTGCCTGAGGTGAGAAGAAGTTGGACGTCTTGGCGCCGCTGCATGTGACGTCGGTGAAGGACGCCGGCGTCGTCTGTGCGGCGATGTCATGGGCGTAGTTGAGCAACGAGCGACTGCACGTGGCTGGTGCGGCTGCCACGAACGGGGCAACCCCCGCCGCGGAGGAATAACTGTCGCCGAGCGCCACGTAGGGGCTGGTCTTGATCGCGTGCCCGTTCGCGGTCGGAGGCGTCACTTTCGCCGCGGCGGGACCGGCGGTCATAACTGCCATTGCGGCGACGAGGAGGGAGACTGCGAGAACAGTAGCGGAGTGACGCATCATGGCCTCCGGTGTCGGTCAAACGGACCTGGCGCTGACCGGTTGCGCGGCCAGCAGGCGGCTCCGGGCCCCTGAGTCGCAGCGTAGCAAGCGCTTACCCGCCAGACAATGGGACGCGGGAGTTTTGGCGGCAGCGCAGGGGCAGTTCTTTCCTACCATCTAGGGCGTCCCCGTCCGACTCCAAAGCAGTGCTGCTCCGCGGCTCACGCGACCCAGATCGTTCTGAGGCCTACCCCCAACAACTGGTGGTTGAGCTCAGCGAGCGAGTTTCCTGGTGTCCACTTGGGCGGCGCGATAGGCAGCCTAAACTCAACGACTCTGATCGACCGGATTGGTCAGCAGGTAGGGACTTTCTCACCGGCGTTGTACTTCGTAATGGCATCGAGCGCACCGTCGAGGCTGTTGATCTTGACTAATTTGAGATCGGCCGGTGGATTGGTCATCGCTTCAGCGCAGTTTCGAGCGGGGACAAGGAAAATATCCGCCCCCACCTCTGCGGCCTTCTTCATCTTCAGCCTGATGCCGCCAATCGGCCCGACCTTGCCGTCAGCGTCGATCGTTCCGGTGCCGGCGATGAAGTTACCCCCTGTGATCGACTTCGGGCCCACCAGATCGAGTACGCCGAGCGTAAGCATGAGACCGGCAGACGGCCCGCCGATGTCGTTCTGAGCGAAGGTGACGTTGAACGGCGCATAGGGCCGGGCATTGACCGTGACGCCAAGCCGAGAACCGCCCGAGCTCGCGTCTTTACCGGTCGGCTTCTGCGTTGTAATGCTCGTCGTCGCCGGTACGCCGAGATGCTGGTAACCGACCTCGACGGCAGTATCCGGTGCAATCGTCTTCAGGACGCCCTGCAGGTCTGCGAACGACGTAATCGTCGTACCCCCAACTGAGTCGAGGGCGTCACCGGACTTGAGATCGGAACCCTTGGGAGGAGTAACAACCACGACCTTCGTCGGATAGCCGAGATGGCCGAGCGCGGCTGCTACGGCAAAGTTCTCGCTGTTGTCGTAGTCGGCCTTGTTCTGCTTGTCCGTCTGCTCCCGCGACACGTTCGGCGGATAGACGACCTCGGACGGTACGACGCTGACCCCATCATCGAACCAGCCCTCGATGGCCTGGAAGATCGTCAAGTCGTCGACGATCCCGACAGTGGTCAGGTTGAGGTTGCCCGAAGGCTTGTTGAGCTTGGCGTCACCCTGGACGTTGATGACTGGCTTACCGCTGTACTTTCCGATCGTGTTGGCCGTCGGACCCGGAACTTCCGCCACAAACGGCACCTTCACAGTGAGCACAATCAGCAACAGCACCGCGAGAACAATGACTCCCCCGCACAGGGTCTGAAACCGACGACTCATGCATTCAGCCTATGCGACCGGTAATTTTGTTGATCCGATCGGGCTCATACGCCGTACCGTGGAAGGTGATGGAACACGACCAGGTTCGCAGACGTTTACGTACTGCATCGCAAAATTGCGCGTGCTCAATTATCGCGTGGTCAATAATAAGGAGTCGTAACTGATGACGAAGCCGCCGTTCGGGTTCAGCGCATCCGGACCTGACGATCCGGATGACTCCGAAAACAACTCTGAGCACCACGATCTTTCAAAGAACTCGGGCGACGCGTCCGAGTCGTCGTCGGATAGTGGTCAGGATCAATCCGGCAATCCATTCGCCAACAACCCATTCGGGTTCATGTTCCCTGGTTTCGGCGGCACACCCGGTACGCCGGGCAGCGGGCCGCAGTTCCCGCCTGGCATGCAGATGCCTGGCGGTATGCCCATGGACCTTAACGCAGCCATGCCGTTCCTCCAGCAGATGCAACAGATGTTCAGCTGGCAAGGCGGCCCCGTGAACTGGGATCTCGCCAAGCAGGGTGCACTCGCCCACGCTAATGCCAATCAGCGCTCGCTCAACGCCGCGGACAAGATCGCCGTGAAGGAGGCCGTACATCTGGCCGACCTCTGGCTCAACGAGGCGACGACCTTCCCCAGCGGCGTCACGACCACTGCAAGCTGGACGCGAGCCGAATGGATCGAGCACACGCTGCCGGTCTGGTCGCAGCTGTGTGACCCGGTGGCAGCCCAACTGGTCAGCGCGATGTCGTCAATGATTCCGACGAATGACGAGCAGCAGCTGCCCGCAGGATTCCCTGGGTTCGAAGGGATCATGGGCACCATGGGCGGGATGATCTTCGGCACCCAGGTCGGCCAAGCCATCGCTCAGCTCGCCTCCGAAGTGCTCTCCTCCACCGACGTCGGCCTTCCCCTCGGCCCGGCGGGCACAGCGGTACTCCTGCCGCAAAACGTAGATGCCTTCTCCGACGGCCTGGAGATCGACGCCGACGAGATCCGGCTTTACCTTGCACTGCGCGAGGTGACCTATCAGCGACTGTTCGCACACGTTCCGTGGCTCAAGCAGCGCTTGCTCAACACCGTCGAGGCTTACGCGAAGGGCATCGTTGTCGACAAGGACGCCATTGAGCGCTCGATTAGTGAGATCGATCCCGCCGATCTGCAGTCCAACCCGGAGAAACTGCAGGAAATCTTCTCGAGCGGCGTCTTCGAGCCTGAGACCACAGAAGCCCAGAAGAAGTCTCTGGCAAGCCTCGAGACGCTACTCGCGCTCATCGAAGGCTGGGTCGACCGTGTTGTCACCAAGGTCGCCGGAGATCGGCTGCCTGCGGAGAACGCACTCGGCGAGATGATGCGCCGACGTCGCGCGGCGGGTGGACCGGCAGAACAGACTTTCGCGACTCTGGTCGGTCTGGAACTGCGCCCGCGCCGGCTCCGCGAGGCGGCAAAGCTGTGGGCCGAAATCGAGAAGCGTCGTGGCGTCGAAGGTCGCGACGCGATCTGGGAACATCCCGACCTGCTGCCAAGCTCGTCCGACCTCGACCATCCAGAAGCGTTCGCGGACATGACTTCTAACTCATCGTTCACCGACGCGGACTTCGATGCACTGCTGCGCGGCGACAGCGAGTCAGACAGTTCAGCCACCGAGGCGGACAACGCTCCCGGTGACGACCCGGACGGCCCTGGCAAGGATGTGAACGACAACGAGCCGGACGACTCGGATGGAACCACTCAAGCGTGAGGCAATAGGCTCGCGTGATGTCACACCCGTACGACGCAATCACCCTCGACGAGTTACGCGCCCGGCACAGCGTCAAATGGCGCACCCACCCGCCGGAGGTGATTCCGGCCTTTGTCGCCGAGATGGACTTCCCGCTCGCGGAGCCGATCGTCGATGTCCTGCACGAGTACGTCGCCCGCGGTGACACCGGCTACTCGCATCGCGGCGAGCTCGCCGCGACTTACGCGCGGTACGCCGGCGCCCGGGACGGTGTCATGCCCGACCCCGAGCGCACGATGGTCGTGCAGGACGTGCTGTCGGGCATCCGCACCGCGCTGCAGGCGCTCACCAACGCGGGAGACGGCGTCGCGTTCTTTGTGCCGTCGTACCCGCCGTTCTTCAGCACTATCGAGATCGTCGAACGTCGATGCGCGCCGGTCCCACTCGCCTACGACAGCGCGCAGGCCCGGTACGACGTCGACTTCGACGCCCTCGACGGCGTGCTGTCAGACCCGTCGGTCCGCGCGCTGCTGCTGTGCAACCCGCAGAACCCCACCGGACGGGTGTTCACGCGTCCCGAGCTGATGCAGATCGCGCAGTACGCCGAACGGCACGACGTCGTCGTACTCAGCGACGAGGTACACGCACCGCTCACGTACGACGCCCACGTGCACGTCCCGTTCGGCTCGCTCGATACGAATGCGGCGACCCGTAGCGTGAGCTTTGAGTCCGCCTCCAAGGCGTGGAACGTGCCAGGGCTCAAATGCGCCGTCGCGATTGCCGGCGGTCCCGAGTCATGGAAGGCGCTCAGGAGAGCGCCCAACCTGGCCTCCTTCGGCACGTCGATCCTCGGCGTGGCAGCCAATACCGCCGCATTCGCCGACGGTGGCCCTTGGCTGGCCGACACGATGGGCTACCTCGCGGCGAACCGGACCGCGTTCGGCGAGTTGCTCGCCACGCACCTGCCCGACGCGCGCTGGTCGCCGCAGGACGCGACATATCTCGCGTGGGTGGACTGCACCGACCTAGGCCTCGGCGACGACCCGGCAAGCGCATTCCTCGAACGCGGCAAGGTCGCCGTCAACCACGGCATCACGTTTGGGCCCGAAGGCGCCGGCTTCGTCCGGGTTAACCTTGCCACTTCCCGCCCGATCCTCGAAGAAGTCGTGCGCAGGCTCGCCGCGTCGCTCTGACCGCTCAGCCGACGTGTTCGTCGGCGACATCGGCAAGTTCCCACGCGTTCTCGAGCTGCGCGGTCGCCTGCACGCCCTCGAGGTATCCCTGCGCTCTTTCGGTGTAGGCATAGTCGGCCAGATGCGCCCAGAAGTCCGCGCCATGACCGGGCACGATCAGATGCGTGAGCTCGTGCAACAGCACGTAGTCCACCACCCACTGCGGCATCGACTTGAGCCGGTGCGACAGTCGGATCGTCTTCGTCGACGGCGTGCACGAACCCCACCGAGAGTTCTGATTGGTCACCCAGCGCACGCTGGCCGGCGTCGTACCGGCCGGCAAGTAGCGCCGCGAGAGCATCGCCGAACGCGTCAACAACCCCTCGTCACTTGCCGGTATGCCGCCTATCCGCCGACGCTCCATCGAGGTCACTCGATCGACCATCTGATGCACCCAACGCTTCTCATCCGAGCGGGACATCGAGGCCGGCAGCAGCACCACGATCTTGGTGCCGTCCCGATAGGCCTGCACGCTTCGTTTACGCCGACGACTACGGCGTACCTCTACCGGTACGCCGTCGATGGTCCCGAAATGGTAGGTAGTCGAATCCGCGGCAGCCACAATCGCAGCCTAGTAGCACTGATTAATTTCACGCGTCCTGTTGACGACCGGCCAATTCATGACTACCGGTTATCCACAGGCTGCCGACCAATTCGCATCCAGTCCGAAATCACCTGGCGAGAGGTGATATTCGACTAGGCACCAGCGATATTTACCCAGTTTGACCCCAGGATGTCCACAGCGAGCCCGGTATGTACTCGCTGGTTATCCACCGCGTTGTCCACAGTGATCTCGACGCAAGACCCGTCGTTTCGGGTCGAAAATACCGACTGATCTGCCGAGATCGCGGTATGTTGACAGCCGCATGAGACGAGCGGCGCCAATCGTCGCAGCAGACGACGGAGGTTTTGTTATGTCCGAGACGTACAACGGCTACTGCGTAAAATGCAAAGAGAAGCGCGATTTCGACGGCGAAGAACAAGTCAACGAAAAGGGCACCCGCATGGCGAAGGGCACCTGCCCGACGTGCGGCACGAAGATGAACCGCATCCTCGGCAAGGCCTAGCCGGCACCAGCCAGCAACACTTAGTTGAAGGGCGTCAGCGACCACTCGGTCGCTGACGCCCTTTCGCTTGACGCACTTTCGCTTGTCGACCGATTTCCGTGTCGCACTTTCGCTTGTCACCCGAAGTGCCGCGCGCGAGCATCCTGCCTGTGGACAACCCGGTGCACGCCGACGCAGTTTCTGACACGCTCCAACTTCGATGCCGATATTCGCCGAAGTTAAGGAGCAAGCCAATGCGCGCGGCGACCTCCCCGCACAACAACGAGCAGCCGTCTGCAGCGCTTCATCGGCCGCCTGACCCTCGAACGCCCGACCCCCGAACTCCTGACCCCCGAACGGCCGACCCACGGCAGACAGACTCCCGGCTGGCTGGCTTGCCCGCCGTCCCATGGATCCCGCCCGTGCTACGACGGGTCTGGCGCGACGTGGGCATCCTGCAGATCGGCATCGACAATGAGCGCGCCATCGTGCTCGGTGGCATCACGCCGCAGCGCTATCGGCTGATCAACTCGATCGACGGGCGACGCAGCAGTGCGCAGTTGGTCGCCGAAGGCCCGTGGCTCGGCCTCGCCCCCGACGACATCGTCGCGGTGCTGCGACAACTACACGCCAGCGGCGTACTGGTTGACCTCGGCGCTGTCCCGTCCGAAACCGGGTCACGTTGGCATCCGGAGAACAACCGCCGGCTCCTCCCCGACCTCGCGGCACGCGCGCTGAGCCCCGCCGCCGGCACCCCGCAGCAGGTTGCCGCGGTCCGCGCGCACTCCCAGGTGCTGATCCATGGCGGCCGGCGAGTCGGCAGCGTCATCGCCGGGGCCCTGGCCGCCGCGGGCCTCGGCCGAATCAACATCGTCGAGAGGGCACCTGTCGACGCGAGCGATGTCATGGGCGGCGGATTCGGTCTGGAGGACATCGGCGCCGACCACGGCGACGCACTCACCCGGCTGGTCGAGCGAGTCTCCGCCTCGACGAGTACCGCCCGGCTCAGCCCGCTCGAGGCGCCCGACCTCCTGGTCTTGACCGAGACCTGGCCCGGCCCGGATGAGCGCGAGCGTTCACTACAGCGCAGCGGTACGCCGTACCTGTGCGCCACGATCCGTGAACGGCGCGCCGTGATCGGGCCCTTCGTCGTACCGGGCGAGTCGTCCTGTCTGCAGTGCCAGCATTTGAACCGCCGCGACCGCGACCCGCAGTGGCCGGCGATCTACGGTCAACTGCGGATGCAGGCCCATCGCCCCGAGGATGCCGGGGAGTCGACCTTGGCATTGCTGGCCGGCTCGTTAGCGAGCATCCAAGCGCTGCAGTGGTTCGACGGCGAGCGGCTACCCGAGACAATCAACACCACGTTGGAAATCGGGCTGCCGGACCTGATTCTCACCCGCAGATTCTGGCCCCGCCATCCATTGTGTACCTGTCAGCGCGCCTAGCTGAGCAAGTCCTGGACCTGTCGTGTTGAATGTAGGAGTGGACGAACTCCCGCAGCGCTCGGTACGGCGTACGGCAAAGCTCGCGTCGATCCCCCTGGGTGTCGCCGGCCGTGCGGCCACTGGCATCGGCAAGCGTCTTGCCGGCAGCAGTGCTCTCGAAGTAAGCCAGAGCAAACAGGAGCGCGCAGCAACGCACCTGTTCGAAGTGCTCGGGCAGCTCAAGGGCGGCGCCATGAAACTTGGCCAGGCGCTCAGCGTCTTCGAGGCGGCATTCCCTGAGGACATGGCTGCGCCCTATCGCGAGGCGCTGACCAAGCTGCAGGAACAAGCGCCGCCGATGCCGACCGCAACGGTCAAGTCCGTACTGGACGAACAGCTGGGCGCACACTGGATTGACCGTTTCGAGTTCTTCGACGATAACCCGGCGGCCGCGGCCAGCATCGGGCAAGTACACCAAGGTGTATGGCACGACGGCCGAGACGTCGCGGTCAAGGTGCAATACCCTGGCGCCGGACCGGCCCTCATGGCCGACCTCAACCAGTTGTCTCGGTTCGCCAAGATCTATGGCGTGATCACCCCGGGTATCGACATCAAACCGCTCATCACCGAAATCCGCGAACGAGTCATCGAGGAACTGGACTACCGGCTAGAAGCCCAGTCTCAGCGCGCATTCGCCGTGGCGTACGCCGACGACCCGGACTTCCTAGTGCCGCGGGTCGTCGCAAGTGCACCCAAAGTCATCATCAGCGAGTGGATCCGCGGCACGCCGGTATCTCAAATCATTGCGCGCGGCAGCAAGAAACAACGCGATCGCACGGGCATTCTGATGTCGACCCTGCATTTCTCCGGACCGGCCCGGGCCGGGCTGCTGCACGCCGACCCGCATCCGGGCAACTACCGGCTGATGGACGATGGTCGACTCGGCGTCATCGACTTCGGGGCAGTCAAAAATCTGCCGGACGGCCTGCCGGAAATGATCGGTAAGGCGGCCAGGATGACCTTGGCCGGCGACGCCGACGGCGTCCTTGCGATGCTGCGCGAGGCCGGCTTCGTCAAGCCCACGATTCGAGTCGACGCGAAAGCCGTGCTCGAATACCTCCGCCCCATCCTCGAACCACTCGCCGAGCCGACGTTCGCCTTTAGCCGGGAATGGATCAAGGCCGAGGCCGCACGGCTGGGCAATCCACGCAGCGACGCCAATAAGCTCGGCCGCCAACTGAACCTGCCGCCGGAGTTTCTCATGATCTACCGCGTCACTCTCGGGTCGATCGGCGTACTGTGCCAGCTCGAGGCCGAGGGCCCGTTCCGCGGGGTCGTCGAACGCTGGCTGCCCGGATTCGACCACTAGCGGGCCGCTACCACCACTCCTGGTCCAATCGCCCTTCGATCGACCGCAGGTGCTGCCTGGTGCAGACCTCGCAGAGGTACGCCGTACGCCCGGCGCGCACTTCACTGCTCCAGGTCATCGGTAGCTCGTCGGTCGTCATACCGCACATGCTGCATGTCACCATGTCTCCATAGTGCCCGCGGCCGGGCGGGGTCAGCTGATTTTAGTCGTCGGCCGCCTTTGTGCGCTTCTACGCGCGTCCGCATCCGCGCGGCGCCCGTTACGCCGCGCGGCCCGGCTGTTCCCGGCCTGCGGCGGCCTTGCGTGGCCGTCCGCGGCCACGCTTCTGTGCGATGATGACGCCCCGCTCGAAAATTTCGCCGCCCCAGACGCCCCACGGCTCACGCCGGTCAATCGCTGAGACGAGGCACTCCACCCGAACCGGGCACTGCGCACACAGTGCCTTGGCCTTATGAAGTACGGCGGGACTCTCGGCGAACCAGAGATCGGGGTTCTGGACTTGGCATGGCAGTTCATCCTCGACACCGAATACTGGCGCGATCACCAACGAGTCCGCAGCGCAGATCGGTGAGGTCGAAGTTGGCATCTTGTTGGCTCCTAGCTGATAGTTCTGTGCGGTCGCGGTCGTCGTCTTGCTCTGGGTCGTCACGTGGTGCCTTTGGTGTCGTGTTGCGATCCGCCGCTGAATACAAGAAGGCCGCGGATCTCATGTCTGAGATTCCGCGGCCTCGATACGAGCCAACTAGTCGATGCTAGTTACTTCGCCAGAGGGGTGGAGATCCCAGTATTTCCGGATCATTGGTGCTGCTGGTGGTGCGAGCGCTGGTCGAACGCTTATCGAGCCGGGCGCAGCCGATCGTGGTGTCGATTGGTTTGGTGGTGCGGGCCTCAGTGCTTCGAGCGGACGGGGTCGACCGGACGACGCCGTCAGGAGTCAGCGGTGACCACACGCGCGCACGAGTGCACACGCTCGCCGAGATTGCATCTGCGGCCAGGCGGCTCATGTCGAATGTGTTGTTCATTTTCGCTACTCCTTTCGGATCGATATGGATGATGCTTTTGCAGGTGACAGGCGCTTTTGCAAGCGGCACGTGATACACGCTAGATTGCGCAAGCACATCCACGCAAACTATTTATTGGGTTTTTTGCAGATTCTTTTTCGAAGCCTCGATCTCTTCGAGAAGATCGCCGCCATATTTGCCGAGTTTCACCTCGCCGACGCCCTTGACCTTGAGCAGTCGGCTGAGTGTCGTCGGCTTCATCAGCGAGATCGCGCCGAGGGTTTCGTCGTCGAAGACCATGTACGGCGCGATCTCCTCGCTGCGCGCGGCGGACATCCGCCAGGCCCGCAGCCGTTCGAATGTCCGGTCGTCGACCTTGAGGCACACGGCACACGATCCGGCGGCAACCTCGCGCGGGTCCAACCGTTGTCCACATCCCTTGCAGCGTGCGATCTTTTGGCGCCGCGCCGAGGGCGCCGCCTTCGCGGTAGGCCCACGCGACGAGGTGAGCGTGTCGAGGAACCGGCTCTGCTTGCGAGATGCCCGACCGCCGGGAGACCTGGCGAGTGACCAGCTGAGGTTGAGGATGCGCCGGGCTCGGGTCACCCCGACGTACAGCAGTCGGCGTTCTTCTTCGACCTGTTCGCCCGTGCGGGCTCGGTTGAGCGGCACCATGCCGTCGTTGAGTCCGACGAGGAACACCGCGTCCCACTCGAGGCCCTTGGCCGCATGCAGCGACGCGAGTGTCACGCCCTGCACGGTCGGCGCATGCTGGCTCCCGGCGCGCTGTTGGAGCTCCGCGACGAATGCGGCGAGGTCGATATCGGGATCGGCCGCCTGCAGGTCATCGGCCAGTCCGGCGAGGGCCGACAACGACTCCCAACGTTCGCGCGCCGACCCACCCGTCGGCGGTGACTCCGGATCCCACCCGCTGTTGGAAAGTACGCCGCGCACTACCCGACCGAGCCGGCCAGCGGAGTCGCTGCTGCGTGCCGCGGCTCGCAGGAAAACAACCGCCTCGCGTACTTCGGCACGCTCGAAGAACTTCTCCCCGCCACGCAGGATGTATGGGACTCCGGCCGACGACAGCGCGGCCTCATAGATCTCGGACTGTGCATTGATGCGAAACAGAACCGCGATCTGTGCGGCCGGGGTGCCGGAGGAGACCAAGGCGGCGCATTTTGCCGCGACCGCGGCCGCCTCGGCGGGTTCGTCGTCGTACGCGGTGACCGTGGGCTCGGGTCCGGCCGGTTGCTGACCAATCAATGACATGCGCGCACCGGCCAGGCCGCCGGAGCTGCCGTCGAGGACGCGGTTGGCGAGAGTGACGACCTGTGGGGTGGATCGGTAGTCCCGATGCAGACGTACGACACTGGCCTCGGGGAACCGCTTGGCGAAGTCAAGCAGATAGTCCGGCCGCGCGCCGGTGAAGGTGTAGATCGTCTGGTTGGCGTCGCCGACAACGCATAGCGTGTCGCGCGCACCCAGCCACGCATCGAGTAACCGTTGCTGTAGCGGGTTGACGTCTTGGTATTCGTCGATGACGAATGAGCGGTAGGTCTCACGTACCTGGTGCGCGATTTGCGGGACGGACTCGATCATGAACGCCATTGACATGATCATGTCCTCGAAGTCGATGACCTCGGCGCTCTGCTTGAGCTTTTCGTAGGCGTCGAGCACCTTGACGACTGTTTCCGGAGCGACCGGTGTCTCCCGGCCGGATCGCGCGACGGCGGCCGGATAGTCGCTCGGGTCGATCAGGCAGGACCGCGACCACTCGACTTCACCGGCCAGGTCGCGCACCATCGCGGTGTCGGTCGACAGCTTGCAGCGCGCGGCGGCGCGGCCGACGAGGCGAAACTTCGAGCTGATCAGCTCGGGCAGCTGCCCACCGAAGTGGCTGGGCCAGAAGTAGCGCAGTTGGCGCAGCGCGGCAGAGTGAAAGGTACGGGCCTGCACCCCCCTGGTGTCCAGGCCCATCAGCCGGGTGCGCATCTCCCCCGCCGCCCGAGCGGTAAACGTGACGGCGAGGACCTGCTGCGGCTTGACCGCGCCGGTGTGCACGAGGCGCGCGATCCGGTGCGTAATGGTGCGGGTCTTGCCGGTGCCGGCACCGGCAAGGATGCACACCGGCCCGTGCGGAGCCAACACCGCCTGGGCCTGTTCGGGGTCGAGGCCATCGGTATCGGGTTCGGCAGTCACCCCTTGAGTGTTTCACTCGCCCCCGACACGGCTGAGGGGGTGTCCGGCGGGTATGTCACAGTAGGCGTATGAGCGCGACACAGACCTTCACGATGTATTCCACGACCTGGTGCCCATTCTGCAACCGGCTTCGCCAGGACATTACCGATGCCGGCATCGACTACACCGAGATCGATGTGGACGACGACGTCGCCGCCGGCGAAATCGTCAAGGGCATCAACTGCGGCAACCGCGTCGTGCCCACGCTGGTCTTCGCGGACGGCTCATCGCTGACCAACCCGTCGATTCACGAGGTCAGGGACAAGCTCGCCGCGACCAACGCCTAGCACCCCCGGCACTGCCCGGTAGTCGGCTCAGCTCAGCTCGCCGTCGAGCCAGCCTTGAATGATGTAGTGCGCGATCGAAATCGGTGTCGGCAGCACTTTCAGCACGTCAGACTCGCGCACCTCGTCCTTGCTGAACCACAACGCCTCCGCAATCTCGCCGTCGTTGAGGGTGATCTGCTCGGAGCCCTCGACGCGCGCGATAAACCCCAGCATGATCGATGCGGGGAACGGCCATGGCTGGCTGCCGACATACGTCACGTCGGTGACCGCCAGCCCGACTTCCTCGTGGACTTCGCGGCGCACCGCTTGTTCGGTGGTCTCGCCAGGCTCGACAAAGCCGGCAAGAATGGAAAAGCGGCGCTCCGGCCAAGCCTCGTTACGCCCAAGAACGCACCGATCAGCGCCATCGTGCACGAGCATAATCACCGCCGGGTCGGTGCGCGGGAAGTGTCGTGACCCATCGTTGGTGCACTGCGTCGACCAGCCGGCGTCGACATATTCCGTCGGCGCACCGCATAACGGGCAGAATCGGTGCGATTCGTGCCATTGGCTGATCGCGACCGCCTCGACCAGCAGCGCCGCGTGTGCGGCGCTCAGGTCCACCCCTATAGCCCGCAGGGTCATCCATCCATCCGCCTTGATGTCCCGCTTGCCACGAACCACGAACGTCGGCTTGTCCTCGTAGACGCCGAGGAATATCCGCTCGATGTCGTCGGCGTACCCGCTGCTGTCGCGCCACTGCAACGACGGACCGTCCTTGCCTTCAGCGATGGGGGCTTCCCCTTTTTCGGTGAGGACGAGTACCCGGCCATCGGCCCAGGCCTGCGCAAGCCACGGATCATCACTACGCCGTTCGGCCGCGCGGTTGATGTCAAACCTGCCGAGCGTCGGCGATACTAGTCCGGTCATAGTGCATTCCCCTTGCTGTCGTTGGCCATCATGTGGCCTCTCGCATCGGTTGCCGCTCAACAATGGCAATTGCCCGCAGTGACGGTTCGACCTGCGAGGCGTCGCCGACCACAACGGTACGAATCTGTGTCGGCTGCATTATCTTCAGCGCCGCCTCGTGCACGTCATCAATACTGACGTCGGCAATCTTGACCAACAAATTACGCAGCCACTGCAACGACGCGCCGGCGAACTCAAGATTGGCCGTCGTCGAGGCAAGACCGGCCTGACTCGACTGCGACAGCGCGACCGACCCGATGAGGTACTGGCGGGCGCCGTCGAGCTCCTCCGCCGTCACGGTCGTGGTGACCATCCGGCTCAGCTCGTAGGAGATCTCGGCGAGCGACGCGGCGGTCACCTCGGTGGCCACGTCCGCCGAGATCGAAAACGTCGTCGCCTGTGGCGCGAGGTCCAACGAGCTGTGCGGACTGTAGGTGTATCCCTTATCTTCGCGCAGGTTCGCCACGAGTCGCGAGGAGAAGTTGCCACCGAAGATCATGTTGGCGACCATTTGGGCCGGATGCAGCTCGTCGAAGCGGCCGACGCCGATACCGGCGAGCTGGATGGACGACTGCACGGAGCCGGGCCGGTCCACCAGCACGACTGGGCCACTCGTGTGCGCGTTCATCGCGGGCAGTTTGGGTCGCGTTGCGCTACCTGTCCAGCCGTCGAACGCGCGCTGCGCGGCGGTGATGGCCTTCGTCGGCGAGAGGTCACCGACGAGTACAAGAATCGCTCCGGCAGGGATCACCCGGCGACGGTGCACACCGCGCACCATGGCGGGACTTGTGGCTGTGAGATCTTCGGCTTCGGGCATGACCACGGCGTACGGGTGATCGGCAAACAGGTTGCGCGCCAGCGTCTTCGACGCGACAACGCCGGCGCTGGAGTTGGCGACCGAGAGCCGCTCGATGAGCCTGCCGCGCTCGGCGATGACCGCGTCGTTGGGGTACGTCGCATGCTGCAACGCCTCGCTCATCAGCCCGAGAAACTTCGGCAAGTGCTGCGAAAGCGTCATGCCGCCGACGCTCAGCCGGTCCCGATCGACGCCGACACTGATGCCGCCGCCGAGCAGTCCCAGTTGCTGCTCGAGCTCGAGCGCCGAGTACGTCGACGTACCTTTGAGCATCGTCTCTTCGAGCAGCCTGGCCTTGGCGTAGGAGGAGCGGTCGATGCTGAGCATCGGCAGTCGCAGTCGGGCCTCTACGACGGGGATGCCCGGTTTGCGAATGACGAGGATCCGCAGACCGTTTGGCAGCCGGTCTTCGACGAGCCTGGGAGCCCGGAGCTTGCGGGCCACCGCTAGCGGCGGCACCGACCGCCGGATAGACGGCTTTGCTTTGGCACCCTTGATCGCGGCCGCACTCATGCGGTCTCCTTCGCTTCGAGGCTGACAACCGCTCGGGTGCTGGGCGTGAGCGCGGCCGCCGCCTTTGCGATCTGCTGCGGGGTGACCGAGTCGAGTAATGCGGGCAGCTCGTTAGCAAGCTCAGCGCGCCCGTACAGAAGCTCAAAGGTGCCAAGCCGCAGCCCGCGGTCGCTGGTCGAGTCCATTTCGCGCAGGAACTGCGAGACCATCCTCGGCAGGACCCGCTGCATCTCCGCCTCGGTGGGCCCGTCCGCCGCCAACTGACCAAGGATGTCGTCGATGAGCGAGATCGTCTCGGCGCGAGCATCCACCCGCGGATGGTTGAACTGGACCGTCACGGTATTGGCGCCGCGCTGGTCGAATGGGTCGCCAAATGTGCCGCAGTAGGCAAATGCGGCAATCGCAAGCTCGCGTTTGGTGACTATCTCATCGTGTAGGCGAGACGCGTCGCCGTCGTACAGAACGTCGCACAAGATCACAGTGGGCAGGTAGCCGTCGAGATCGCGGATAGGGTCCGGACTCTGCCAGCCGAGCGCCGTCGCCGGAATGGGCGCGTGTGCGTCGGTGACGCTTCCATGCCGCTCACTGCTTGGCACCGGTTCTGCGAACGATGGCAGCTTTGGCACCCGCCGCGCAGGTATATCGCCAAAGTGGCGCTCGATCATGTCACCTGCGTCGGCGGGTTCGAAGTCGCCGGCGACGGTGAGTACGGCGTTGCCCGGCGCATAGTAGCGGGCGAAGAACTGTCGCGCGTCGTCGACGGTGGCGGTCTCCAGGTCGACGAAATCGCCGTACCCGTTGTGCGCATTGGCGAAGGTGTCAAACAGCACGGGCGGCATCGCGAGCCACGGGAATCCGCCGTACGGCCGGTTGAGCACATTGACCCTGATCTCCTCCTTCACGACGGAAATCTGGTTTTGCATTGTCTCGTGAGTGAGCAGCGGCGCACGCATCCGGTCGGCCTCGAGGAACAGGCACCGTTCGAGCGCGTGTGGGGGAAGCACCTCGTGATACTCGGTGTAGTCCGGGTGGGTCGAGCCGTTGAAGCTACCCCCGACACCCTGGATGTACTTTGCGTGCTCGTGCGTCGGGACGTTGGCGGATCCCTCGAACATCAGATGCTCGAACAGATGCGCAAAACCGGTGCGGCCCTCCGGCTCGGAACGCATGCCGACGTCATAGTGCACGCTGATCGCTACCGCGCCGGTGTTCTTCTCCGGCGCCAGCACGACGCGAAGCCCGTTAGCCAGGCGCATCCGGCGAATTTCATAGTCGGGTGATCTCACGCGATCGACCCTACCCGTGGGCGTACCGCACCGGCCCGCTGCGGCTAGGAATCGACCTTGATCGACGCGATCACCTTGTCTATAAGCGGATACAGCTCGGCATGAGTGTTTGGGAACGAACAGTAGAAGAACACCGGCGAGGATTTACCCGAGTCGATCAGCACCAGTACGACGCGCTCGCCGGTCGAGTCATACCCCTTGACGTCCCACTTGAGGTCGAAAGACCGCTTATACGCCGCGTGTCCATCAATCTTCACCGCCTCCTCCTTGAGGTTGGTCGGCTGGTTGGGCTCGGGATAGTAGTGCCCGCGTACCGACTGCTCGACGGCTTCGAGCGTGCTGGCGTAGCCGTCCGGCGTCGGCGAGCCGAAGTTTTGGGCGAGCAGCCCGGAGGTGACCTGAGCGATGAACTCGCCACCGGTCGGCACCTTCTTCTGGGTGATGATGTATTCGCCGACAGTGGTCTGGTTTTCCAGTACCGCGCCGAGCTGGAAGTCCTTCCAGCCTTCACCGAGATAGTCGTAGCTGATGCCCGAATCTTTGTCCACGATGCGCAGCGCATGCTGATCGCTTTGTGAGGACGGCGGCGCAACATTGACCGACTGCGGCGACCCCGCATTGTCGTCCGGTGTCTTCGCGGTGAAGACACCAGTGACGAGCAGCAGGACGACGACGAGCGCGATGATGCCGAGCGCGCCGAGGGCGTACCAGACGTTCCGCTTCGTCTGCGGCGGTGCGTCGCGCAGCCCGAGATCGAAACGGCGACCCGGACGGTCCGGTTCTGGTGCCGGCGGCGGGGCCTGCGCTGCGTGGTACCACTGCGGGTGCTGCGCCGTACTGGTCGACGCGACACTCGGAGTAAAGACTTCGTACTCGCCCATCGCTCCAGGTGAGTACACGGTGTGCGCCCCGGTCGCGCTGCCGGACTGCAATGTCGGAAGGTGCGCGAACTCGGCGGAGTCGGTCGTCGTTTCGTAGGGCATGGTCTGATCGGTCCAGCCCACGCCGTCCCACCACCGAGCGTCGCCCTGCCGGCCCGCTGGATCCTGGTACCACCCCGGCTGATTCGGCTCACTCACGCGGGTCGTCCTCGTCTCATCGGTACACCATTCTCTGGACCTTCGTCGGTCAGCGCGCAACCGCCGGTGCCTGCCCAAGCCTAAGCGCCGACCGCTCACTATCGCGGGTAGCGACAATCCCGGCCTGTCTTGAGTACGCTCGGCTCATGACGTGGACGGAATCCAAAGTAGCGGCCTCGACCGGCGACGCCGGCATCCTGAACTTCAACGTATGGGACACCGCGGGCGGTGATCCAGAAACTTCGACCGTTCTGGCGCTGCACGGGTTCCCGCAGGGCGCACAAAGCTACCGCGATGTCGCCGAGATCTTATCCGCCCGCGGAGTACGCGTCATCGCCCCCGACCTGCGCGGCTACAGCCCCGGCGCTCGGCCTACCGGAGTCGAGCACTATGCGCAGGCGGTACTCGCCGCCGACGTCGTTGCGATCATGGACGCGATGAGCCTGGAAAAGGTCCATCTGGTGGGCCACGACTGGGGCGCCAACATCGCATGGGTGGCTGCGGCGACGTACCCGGAGCGGTTCAGCGCCCTCACTGCCGTATCGATTCCGCATCCGTCCGCATTCGGCGAGGCCTACAAGATCGACCCCGATCAGAAAAAACGCTCGGAGTACTTCAAGCTATTTTGGCAAGAGGGAAAGGCCGAGGAGGTCCTGCTCGATGACGACGCGAGCTGGCTTCGCAACATCCTCGCCGACATCGGGCCCGAACGCGCGGGCCACTACATCGAGCGCCTTCAGCAACCCGGCGCGCTCACCGCCGCGCTCAACTATTACCGCGCGATGAGCTCGGCAAACATCGCGACACCCCCGGTCACCATCCCGACGACGCTCGTGTGGAGCGACAACGACGATGCGGTCGGACCGATCGGGCCAGAGCTGTGCGCGAAATATGTCAACGCCGACTACAAGCTGATCACGCTTGAAGGGATCAGCCACTGGATCCCCGAGCTCGCACCGCAGGACCTGGCCGACGCCATCGCGTCGCGCCTCTGACGGCGGGCCGGATCCGCGTCACGGACCGCCGATTCGATCCGTTGACGCCGATCCGGTACATCGATCCGTCAGTGCGTCGGCTCGATCCTGAGCATCTCGGCGAGCTGGTCCTCGCTCATCAGCGACTGCGGACGATGGGTCCTGCCGTCGGCGACGTAGTGGAATCCCGCGCTGACCCGCGAGGCCGGTACGCAGGCGACCCGCGCCCACGCGATCCGGTAGATCGCCAGCTGCACTTCGGCATGTGTCAGCTGTGCGCCTACCGGTCGGCGGCCGGTCTTCCAGTCGATCACGTCGTAGTCGTAGTCGTCTCCGGGGGGGCATGCGAACACCGCGTCTATCCGGCCACGGACAGGAGTGCCGCCGATGCTGATGTCGAAGGGCACCTCGACCTCATGTGGTTGCCGGTCCGCCCATTCGCTGCACTCGAACGCCGCGATCAGATCGTCGTACGACTCGTCGAGAGTCACGTCCTCGTCGCCGGAACCGGGCAGATCGTCCAAGTCGAGCAGCGCACGGGAGCCGAAACGTTGCTCCAGCCAGGCGTGGAAGGCTGTACCGCGACTCGCCGACCGCTGTGGGCCGCGGGGCAACGGCCGCCGGATGTCCAGCGCGAACTGCGCGGCGTCGGTGTGCAGCGCGACCATCTGCGAGGCCGACAATCGCTGCGGCATGGGAACTTCGATTTCGACGGCGGCGCGTCGACCACGCCGGTCGGTCAGGAGCAGCTCGGTGTCGCGGAGCATCTGGTCTGCGCGTTCGTCGCTCGGTGCTTCCTCATGTCGACTCGACTCGCCGGCATCAGCGTGCACCGCGTTGCGCACCTGAGCGGCCGACGCGATCAAACGGTCGGAATGCCCCGGCGGACGCTGCCGTGGCCACTGCTCGGTGTTGTCCTCCGCGTGCAGCGGGTTGCGCGCATCGGCCGCGGGCTCAGGAGCCCACACCGAGTTTGTGATCCCGATCGACGTACCCAGCTCTTTGGATTCGACCAAGAAGTCTGACGGTTGCCGCGGCTTGAGTGCCTCGTCCCAGACGCCGCCGCTCAAGTGCAGCTGGGACCGGGCCCGGGTGGCGGCGACGTAGAAGAGCCGGCGCTCCTCCAGGGCGCTCTTGTCGGCGACCGCATCTTTGTAGCGGGCACGTTCCTGCTTGAACTCCACTTCGTCGGCACAGCCGGTGATGTCGATCCCGGGCTGCGCACGGACATCACCGCGCAACGCGAACGGCAACATCTTCGGCGCGGTGAGCCAGCCCTCGACAGGGTCGGGACTCGCCGGGAACTTCTTCGCGACCAGCCCAGGGACAAACACGACATCCCACTCGAGCCCCTTGGCCGCATGCACGGTGAGGATCTGCACCGCGTCGCTGCGGGTCTCGACACCGGCCAGCGCCAAGCCACGATCCTCCTCCTCGGCAGCGCGCAGGTAGCGCACGAACGCACTCAGCGAGTTGGTACCCGCGTCGGTGGAGAAGCCCGTCGCCACCGACACGAAGGCATCGAGCTGAGCAGCAGGTTGCGCGTCGCGCCGCCGGTCTCGCACGGCGACCTCTACGTCGAGGTTGATCGTGCGCTCGACCAGCGTAACCAAGTCGCCAAGCGGGAGCGCCAGCGAACCGCGCAGGGCCCGAAGCTCGCCGGCGAGCCGCATCAGCCGCCGGTGGCCATCCACGGAAAACCAACCGGTCGGCGCATCGGCGACCGAGTCGAGCGCCTCCACGATGCTGCGCTCATCAACATCGTCGGACTCGACCGGCATCTCTGTGACACCGTCGCGCCCCGACTCTTCGTGTCTACCGGACAGTCTGCCGGCCAGCTTTGCGAGCCGGTCGAGATCCCGGGAACCGAGCCGGACGCGCGGCCCAGTCAGGATCCGCAACAGGTCCGCGGACGCGTCGGGCTGGTCGAGTACGCGTAGTACGGCGACGATGTCAGCTACCTCGGGCACCGAGATCAGCCCGGACAGCCCGACCACCTCGTACGGAACTTCCCGCGCCTGCAAGGCTTTAATCATCGGCGTGAACTGAGAACGTGCCCGGCATAGCACCGCGACCGACAAGTTTGTGCCGGCCGCTTCATCCGCCACCCGCTGCCCCTCGACACGTGCGGCGACCGCGTCGGCCTCGACGTAAACGTCGTCGTAGAACGCGACGCTGAGCTCGCCATCCGGCGTTCCCGCAGGCGCGGTCAGCCGCGCAACCTCGGCGCCGCCCGCCCGCAGCGGGGACGAGATCCCATTAGCCAGCCCCAAGATGTAGTGCTGGTTGCGAAAACTCATCGACAGCTGATGCGTCGTGACGACCTTGCCATCACCAAACACCCGGCCAAACGAACCGAGGGTGTCGTCACTGGCGCCGCGGAACGCGTAGATCGCCTGGCACGGGTCCCCGACGGCGGTGACCGGATGACCAGCGTAGAGACTCGACAAAAACCGGGCCTGCGCGTGGGAGGTGTCTTGGTATTCATCGAGCAGTACCGCATCGTAGCGGCCGCGTTCGACCTCGCCGATATCGGGGAACTTCTCGACCAGCTCGCAACCCACCTTCATCACATCGCCGAAGCCCATCACCTCGCGATCCTCCTTGGCACTGGCGAACTCCTTCAACAGCGGGATGAGCAGCTGCCGACTACGTAGCGCCCTGGCCACCTTGAGGGTCTCGTCGGTGAGTTTGCCCGTGGCCTTACCAAGCTTCTTGGGCAGCGATTCGAGGTGGGCGGCGTTTTCTTCGCAGTACGTACCGAGGTCCTCGAGCGAGCGGACGTGGCTGAGCAGCTCGTCGCCCAGCTGCTGCATCCATCCCACGACGGTGCGCAATGTGACGTCGAGCTCTTCCAGCGGGGCGTCCGACGCACTCACGACCTGGAAGGCCAGCAGCCATAGGGTGCCGGCATCGCCCAGTCCGGTGCTTGGTTCGACGCCGAGCCGTAGACCGTGTTCGGTCACCAGCCTGCGCGCGTACGCGTCGTACGTCAGCACCGTGGGCTCGGTCTGCAGCCAGGCCGCGTCGGAGTCGATACGTCCCGCCGTGGACAGCGCCAAGGTGCGCAGTCGGTCACGGATCCGGGACGAAAGCTCGCTTGCGGCTTTGCGAGTGAACGTCAGACCGAGGACCCTGCCGGGCTCGACGAAACCGTTGGCCACCAGCCAGACCACACGTGCGGCCATCGTCTCGGTTTTGCCCGATCCGGCGCCGGCCACGATCGCGGCCGGCCGCATCGGCGCCTCAATCACTTCGATTTGCTCGTCGGTCGGCGGGTGCTGACCGAGCATTTTTGCCAGCGCCGACGCGGAGTAGGTAGCGGTCCGGTTGCCCTCGATATTTCCGTCGACGCTACCGTCGATAATGGCGGTCATGACTCCACCTCCGATCCCTCGTCAAACAGTGGACAGCATCGTTTAGCGCTGCAGGTGCGGCAGCCGGCATCGATCCGGGCGACGAACGACGCACCGCCCATGCCGGCGGCGGAGGTATCAATCAGGTCGCGCACCCAGCCCGGGTCCGGTGCGGCGTCGAGGGCCTGTTGCGTCAGTACGGACGCTGACTTGTTTGGCCGGGGATAGACGAGCATTGCGCCCGCGGACCGCGGCGCGTCACCGGTGACGTCGCAGAGTCCCCCGGACTCGATCGCGAACTGGTAGATACCCAGCTGCGGGTTGGCATCGATGTCCTTGGCCGCCGGCTTGGTCCCACCGGTCTTGAGATCAATAACGACAAAATCGCCATCTTCGGTGCGTTCGATCCGGTCCGCGGCCCCGCGGACCTTGGCCGCGCCCACGGCATGCTCGAACATAATCTCGTTAGCTACCCACGTGCTGCCGTCTCGTTGCACCAGCCACGCGGCCAGCTTCTCGAGCATCTGCCCGACCGCTGCCTGCTCCTTGCGCGACTCCCACTTGGAGTCGAAGGAGATCCCGCCCCATCCGCGATCGACGACCTGGCGCATCGCGGCCGCGATCTGCCGCTCGGACCGGCCGGCGACGTCCTCGATGGTCGCAAATGCCTCGTGAACAAGCGTGCCGACCTCGCTACGGCTCGACGACGTACCGCCCGCGACGCCTTCGAGGAACCACCGCAACTCGCATTTCGCGAACGACTCCACTCTGGACGGCGAGATCGGCACAAGCTGCCCGGGATCAACCACCGGCCGGGTATCGGTGAGCTCCTTGAGCCCATACCAGGAGTCCGGGTCGGCGCTTGACACACCGTCGGCGGCGAGCCGGGCCAGGCACCTCGCCGCCGTGTCGCGTTGCTCGGCGGTGCTCAAGGGATCCAGTAGGCACAGCCGCAGGTCTGCGACCAGGTCCGGCATGGACAGCCCGCGCGACCTCTGCTGGGTCGCCTTTTGCGCCTCCACTCCGGCAATCTCGGCGAAGTCAGTGATGAACCGGGACGGTCGGGCGTCAATCGTCTCGTGTGCGGTAATGATCAGCCGACGGCGAGCGCGGCTAATCGCGACATAGAACAGCCGACGTTCTTCGGCGAGCATCTGCGCGACCCGGTCAACGCTGCTCGCCGCGCGGCCGGCGGCGAGATCGACCAGCATCTCCGAGCCGAGCAGGGAGCCACGCGGAACCAGGTTGGGCCAGCGTTCGGCTTGCACATTGGCCACCACAACGACGTCCCACTGCAAGCCCTTGGCGTTGTTGGCGGTCAGGACCCGGACGGCGCCGCCGCGCGCGGCAGTCTTGCTCAGCCGGTCGGCAGGCAGGTCCTGAGCGGAGAGGTACTCGACGAACTGCAGGAATCCGACGGCCCGCATGCGCTCGGTGTATGCCGCCGCGACGTCGAACATCACGATGATCGCATCGAGGCGGGCGTCGGCCTCGGCACCCGCAGCGCCACCGGCGAGCGCGACATCACGCCATCGACGCTCCACATCGCGGTCCTGCCAGGCGAGGTAGAGGAGCTCTTCGGGGGTGGTCCCCTTGTCCGCGGCCTGGCGCAGCCTCGTCACTAGGGCCCCAAGCCGGGCGAGTGAGTCGATCTGTGAAAGGTCCTCCAACAACAGCGACCTGGGATCCCGGATCGCGTCGCACAGGATGCCGGCCGAGGACTGTCCGCCGCCACGCTGCAGCTCCGCGCGACGCAGCGTCTTGCGCAACCGGCGTACTGACAGGGCATCTTCACCGAAATACGGCGAGCACAGCACTCCCTCGATGGTCAGCACGTCGATCGCGTCGTCGTCCAATGCGAGCCGGACGATGTCCAGAATCCTTTGCACGGCGGGGTTTTCTACGACCGGTACCTCATCGCCGGTGACGGTCAATGGAACTTCGGCCGCGGAGAACGCTCGGCGCAGTGCCGGCAGCGACGCCGCGGTAGAGCGCACGATGACAGCCATATCTTGCCAGCGGACCCCTTCTGCAAGGTGCAATCGCTGCAGCCGCTGAGCTATCGCGGAGGCCTCTCGGGCGTCGGACTGCGCGACGAGGATCTCAATCGCCGACGTCTCCGGATCGTCCGGATCGCCCGTCGTGTCGGCGATCCCGACGAATCGGCGGTGCGAGCCGACACCGGTCAGCCGTTCTGACCATCGTCGGACCGGCGAGGTGAGCGCCTCTCCGGCACGATAGCTGTGTGACAGTACGACGGTGCTGCCGAGCAGGTCATGCGGCGGCTGCACGAGTAAGTAGGGGTCCGCGCCCCGGAATCCGAACACAGACTGGTCCGGGTCACCCACCAGCACGACGGACTTGGCGTGAGCGCCGACTCGGTCGAGCAGGTCTGCCTTGGCCGGGTCGAGCTCCTGCGCCTCATCGACGTAGATATGCCGCAGCCGGGCGCGTTCGTCGGCGAGCGTTTCAGGTGACTTCTCGAACAGGTCCAGGACCGCCCGCACGAGCTCGGCGGGGTCATAAGCGTCGGCCAGCCGCAGCCCGGTCACCGAACTGTATTCGGGGATGAACGCGGCAATCGCGGCCCAGTCCGAACGCCCGAACTCCCGCGCCCAGTCACGCAGCTGAGCCGCGCTGATCGCGCGTTCGGTGCAGCGCATAAGCACATCACGCAGCTCACGGGCGAACCCGCGAGTCGTCATCGCGGCTCTCAGATGGGCCGGCCAAGACGTCGCACCTTCCCCGTCCAATGCGCCGGCCAGCAGCTCACGAATGATCAGGTCCTGTTCGGGACCGGTGATTAGCCGCGGTCGTCCCCAGTCGGGCTCATTGCGCGCGGCACGGTCCAGCACACCCCACGCGAATGACTCGAAACTGCGCACCGGCGGCGACTGCAACGCGACCTGGGATCGTCGGGAGATCTCGTCGCGCAGCTGCCCGGCGGCACGGCGCCCGAACGTCAGCGCGAGCACCGAGTCGGCCGGTGCACCGTTGTTGAGCCGGCGCGCCGCGGCCTCGGCTCGTCGTAGCTCAGCGACTGGGTCGGCTGATCTACCGGCGCGACGAGCCGCACGCTCGGCCGGCGGCTACGAAATGATCCGCTCACGGGTGTCCCTCCTGTTGTGTTGCGTCCTATTCTGCTTGCCGGGTCTGACAAAACGGCGTTACTAGGACGGGAGGTCGTACCAGTACTCCTTAGGCACTCGGCCGTTACGCAGCGGGATGCCTTCAGAGGAAAGCATTTCGGCCTGTCGCCAGGCGACTTCAACGGCCAGCGATCGGTCGGACTTGATACAGCGATACCACGCGACCGACGCGCCGTAATCACGCATCACCTTGGCTACCTGGCGCGGACCGCCGCGGCCGAGAGTCTTGCCGACGTACTGTGCGACGCGTCCGTACGAAGTGATGCGTCCTGGCGGCACGAGGTCGAGCGCCGCCAGTACGGCGTCGGCGTACTCGTCGATCTCCTCCACGCGGTCAGTATTTCTGACCGGCGGGCTCGATGTCGTCCACCCACGCCAGTACGCCGCCGGCAAGGTCCTCCACTCGGCTGAATCCGTGCTCCCGCAGATAGTCGGCGACCTTCGCGGACCGGCCGCCACTCTTGCAGTAGACGACAATCGGGTCGTCTTTGGCGGCATCGACAGTCCGCGTGCCATCCAGAAGATCCGCGTGCGGAATCAGTATCGAGCCCGGAATCTGCACGATCTGCGCCTCGAACGGCTCGCGCACGTCGAGCAGCATCAACCCGGCGCCGTGTTGCAGCAGCTCGTGCAGCTGCAACGGCGTGATCGCATCATTCTGCTCGGTCGGTGGCACGCCACAGTATTCGTCGTAGTCACGTAACGCCGAAATCGCTTCTGCCGCTGGGTTTTTCGCGAACTCAAGAGCCCGGAACGCCATCGTCATAGCGTCGAATGTGAGCACTCTGCCAAGCAGCACATCGCCAATCCCGGTGATCAGCTTGAGCGCCTCAACAGCCATCAACGAGCCCATCGTGCCGCAGATCGCGCCAAGTACGCCGGCCTCAGAACACGACGGGACGCTACCGGGCGGAGGCGGTGTGGGGAACAAGTCGCGGTAGTTGCGGCCCATACCGTCGGGAGCCGCGTCCCAGAAAACGCTCAACTGCCCGCGGAAGCCGAGGATCGACCCCCACACGTATGGTTTCCCGGTAAGCACGCACGCGTCGTTGACCAGATAGCGAGTCGCGAAGTTGTCGGTGCCATCGAGCACGATGTCGTAGTCGGCGAAGATCTGCTGCGCGTTGGTGTAGTCGAGTCGCACTTCGTGCAGGCGCACCCGCGCGTCCGGGTTGATCTCCAGGATGCTGTCGCGGGCCGACCGGGCTTTGGGTCGCCCGACGTCAGCGACGCCGTGGATCACCTGGCGCTGCAGATTTGTCGCGTCGACATCGTCGTACTCGACGATTCCGATCGTGCCCACTCCGGCCGCCGCGAAGTAGAGCAGCGCCGGCGCACCGAGCCCGCCGGCGCCGATGCACAGCACCCGCGAGTTGGCAATCCGGCGTTGGCCATCCGGTCCGATCTCACTCAGCGTCAGATGCCTGCTGTAGCGCAGCGACTGCTCAGCGGTCAGCTCCGCACCGACCTCGACAATGGGGCCCATCGACATTCGTCCCCTCCTTGATCCATTAAGCCATGATCCCACCGACGCAGCGGACACCTGCCGCGGCTAGCTGGGGTCGGCAGGGTTATCGGATGGCCCGTCTGGATAGGGCCAGGGGTTGATCACGCAACCGTCCATCTTGAGTGTCTGTTGCAGCATTACCGGCGCGAGCGCTCCCGGGAAGGATGTTGAGGGTTCCGTCGCCAACCGAGGTGAACGTGCCAGTTGGGTTTGGCGCGGCCGGATCCACCTGTTCACCCTCCGCGGTTGAGGCGCCGGCGGACGCGCTCTTGCCCGGAAGCTGCGCGGCTGTCGTGGTGGACAAACCCGGCTGGGCCGGCGCGCCGGCGGAAGATCGCTCGCGCTGCACGACCTGAGCAACGCGCCAAACGTCAGGATCGCGAGGACCGATACGGCGTACGCCCGCCATCCGTAGGCGCGCCCGAACCGGATGACTCGGGAGGGTTCGGGCTGCCGATCACGCGACCGCAGGTGGTCCGACTCCTCGTCGGAGCTCCGGGGTGGACCGTGGCGCATAGTGGACGGCTGCCTCCGAAGCGACGTCAACTGGCGATCATCATCTCCAGCATTGCACGCGCCGTCTGTTCGGGCATCTCTAGTTGGGCGGTGTGTCCCACGCCGGAAAGCATGAGCAGCCTGCCGTCCTGCACGGTGCGCGCGCAACGCTCCGCGAGCCGCGCCGGGACCAGCTTGTCCCGGTCGCCCCACACCACCAGGGTGGGCGCGCTGATCTGCGCGGCCAGCTCCCATGGAGTGCGTCCGGCCCGACGTACGACCGTCATAGCAATCGCGCGCAAGCTTTCGGTGAAGGCGTGCATCGACCAGGGATAGCGCTGGCGTAGGGCAACCTCGCTGGCTATCTGGTCCACTCGGAAGCCCGGCGCCCGGTCGGGATCCTCGAAGCACAGCTGCGTTGACATCCATGCCCGGTCATGTGGGTCACCGAGTGCCAGCTGGCGCTGCAGGACCGAGCCCAGACCTGGTAGCGCGAGTAGCAGCATCCGCGGGTCGGCTCCGCTTTCGTAGCGGTAGGTCGGCATCGCCGGGGACACCAGCGTGAGCGTGCGAACGAGGTCAGGTCGACGGGCCGCGACGTACACGCTGATGAGCCCGCCCATCGAGTTACCGACCAGATGTACCGGCTGGTCGCCGGTCGCCTCGATCGACGCGATGACGTGCGCCGCCTGAGTGTCGATCGTGTAGTCGCCCCGCGGCGCCGGGTCGGACACGCCGTATCCGGGCAGGTCGATGGATGTACCGCGCATGAAACCGCTCAGCGCGGTCGCGACCTCGGTGAAATTGGTCGACGAGCCGCCGAGGCCATGGACGAAAAACGCCCGTCCGTGGTCCTCGGGGCCGGGCGTTTCGCGGAAGTTCAGCCGAATGGTGCGCGAGCCTTTGGCCGTCGGTGCTGTGATATCCAGATACGCGCCAGGCCACGGTGCACGCCGGCTCATCGGGTCGACAATCTCACCGCCGTACGACGACGCATCCACGATCGGTATAGAAATAGACACCGGACCACGATACGTCCCAACGCGCGACGGTGACGGCCCCAACCGATACGGTCTACGCGTAAATTCATCACGTTGCATATGTTCGAACCTGTCGGAACGATCGAAAGCAGAGGTGTTGTGGTGCCGGGAGACGATAGCGGCGATGCACGGGTCGCCGTCCCAGTGCCACATTCGGGCGGCCGGCTCCCCCGTTCGGCGCGGCGCGCGCAATTGCTCGGCGCGGCGCAGCGGGTGTTCGTTGCGGCCGGTTACCACCAGGCGGCCATGGACGACATTGCCGATGCGGCCGGAGTGAGCAAACCGGTCCTTTACCAGCACTTTCCGAGCAAGCTAGACCTCTACCTCGCACTACTCGACACACACGTCGCCGACCTGATCGCGCGCATCGAGAACGCGATGTCGATCACCACCAACAACAAACAGCGGGTGTATGCCGCGGTCTCGTCCTACTTCGACTTCGTCGGCTCAGAGGGTGCGGCGTACCGGCTGGTCTTCGAGTCCGACCTGCGCAACGATCCTCAGGTCAGCGCCCGGGTCGAGCGCGCACAGACAGGCTGTATCGAGGCCATTGCGCAGGCAGTTGCCTCTGATACCCACCTGGACTCGACCCGTTCGCACTTCCTCTCGGTCGCGCTGACCGGGGCCTCCGAGGCCAGCGCCCGGCGGTGGCTCAACGGCGCCGAAAGCCTCTCCCGCGAAGACGCGATTGAGTTGGTCTCCGCGTTACTGTGGCGCGGCATTTCGGCATTTCCGAAATAGCGGCCGTCACGCTTCCGGCGGTCCCGCAGGGGGCTGTTCGCCGGGAACTGCCCAGCCGCGGGCTGTTCGCTCAGAGCGTCAGCGTTCGCCCGTGATTTGCCGCCGTACCTGCCAAAAGTTCGACTAACCTGGAAACCGCTTATCTACCTAAGGAGTTTGTCTTCGTGGACGTCAAAGTCGGAGTGCTGCACACCCCTCGCGAGATCATCGTCGATTCCGCTGAATCGACCGAAGACGTCGAGAAGCAGGTCACCGAAGCACTCAAGTCCGATAACAAGGTGCTGTCGCTGACCGACCGCCGCGGCCGCCGAGTCCTCATCCCAGCGGACCGCATCGCGTACGTCGAAATTGCCGAGGCAGACAACCGTCGGGTCGGCTTCGCGACGTCCGAATAGTCCGTGGCACCACGACCGAAACTCGACCCGGAGCCGCCAGGTACACGCAAGGGGGCTTGCACGGCACTTCCGGTAGAAAACAGCCACCCGAGCGGGCTTGAACGGCCGGCGACGGACGGCACCGGTGACCGGTGACTACGTGGACAGGCCGAGAGCGCGCATTCGTTCGCTGTGCGCGTTGCTGATCCGTTTCAGGAGAGCACCGATTGACTCAAGGTCGCTGGCGCCGTCGATCACCATGTCGGCAATATTGTCCCGCTCCGCGATGACCAGCTGGGCCTGGCTCAGCGCCTCGCCGACCAGCCGTCTTCCCCAGAGCGCAAGTCGCCCGGCGAGCTGCGGATCGGCATCGATCGCGCTGCGCACCTCGCGTACGGCGAAGTCGGCGTGCCCGGTGTCCTCCAGCACGCTGAGCACCAGCTCGCGGGTACTGGGGTCGACAAAGGTCGCGATCTCGCCGTAGAGGTCGGCCGCAAACCCGTCGCCCACGAAGGCCTTGACGAGACCTTCGTACCAGTTGCTCGGGCGGGTTGAGTTGTGAAAACCGTCGATGGCAGCGGTGAACGGGCGCATCGCCTCCTCCGGTACGACGCCCATACTCCGCAGCCGCCGTTCCAGCGCGACGTAGTGCCCGACCTCCGCGGCCGCCATGGCCGCCAGTTTGGCCCGGCTCTCCAAGGTCGGGGCAAGTCGCGAGTCCTCCGCGAGCCGATCGAAAGCCCGCAATTCGGCGTACATGAGCACGCCGAGAAGGTCAATGACCGCGTCTCGGTGTGCGTTCACGCCGTCCTTGTCAACCGGTACGTCGGGTGTCATCTACGTCCCTTCTGGCCAATAAGAGCAACTATCACGGTACGATAGTGACGAAGGAAATCTACGTGGGCCTGTTGTTTGTCGCCGGCCCGCGGACGATGCCGCGATATGGTGGCATCAAGGAAATGTGCGCGGACCTCTTGACCGCCTTGATTCGGAACATCTTCGATCCGCCCCATGGGCGCCGATGCCGATCACGAGGCGATTCCTTTCAGCGAAGCACCGATCGGTGCCGGTGAGTCCGTGCAAAACGGAAAACACCCAACTGAAAAGGATACCGTTGACTACCTCATCCGATACCACCCAGCACATCGACACCCTTGATACGCCGGACGTCATTGACACGCCGGACGCTACCGACGCACCGGCCGTGGCGCTCGACCACTCCGATTCCGGGGCGCCTGAGATCCAGGCCGACGACCTGGCAGCCCGCGCTCCGGTCACCGAACTAAACCCGACGTTTGCCGAGCTCGGCGTCCGTGAGGAAACGGTGCGCGCACTCGAGAAGGTTGGTATCACCCGTACCTTCGCGATCCAGGAGCTCACCCTCAAGCTGGCTATGGACGGCAATGACCTGATCGGCCAGGCCCGCACCGGCACCGGTAAGACGCTCGGCTTCGGCGTCCCGATGCTCCAGCAGCTCAAGTCCAAGGACGAAGGCGCCGACGGTACGCCGCAGGCACTCGTGATCGTACCGACCCGCGAACTATGCGTGCAGGTCAGCCGTGACATTGCGACCGCCGGATCCGAACGCAACATTCGAGTCCAGGCGATCTACGGCGGACGCGCGTACGAACCTCAGGTCGAGGCGCTGCGCAACGGCGTCGACATCGTCGTCGGCACTCCGGGCCGGCTGATCGACCTCGCCGAGCAGCAGAAGCTGGTGTTGAGCAAGATTTCCATTCTCGTGCTCGACGAAGCCGACGAGATGCTCGACCTCGGCTTCCTGCCAGACATCGAGAAGATCCTCCGAATCCTGCCCGAGAAGCGCCAGACGATGCTTTTCTCCGCGACCATGCCCGGCCCGATCGTGACGCTCGCGCGCACGATGATGACGCAGCCGACGCACATCCGCGCCGAGAACCATGACGACCTGCAGACCGCGCCGAGCGTCGCGCAACACGTCTACCGCGCACACGCAATGGACAAGACCGAGTTGCTCTCACGCGTCCTCCAGGTACCCGACCGCGGCCTAACGCTGATTTTCACGCGCACCAAGCGGACCGCCCAAAACGTTGCGGACAACTTGGTCGACCGAGGATTCGCTGCGGCCGCCGTGCATGGCGACCTCGGCCAGGGCGCTCGCGAGCAGGCGTTGCGGGCATTCCGCTCGGGCAAGGTCGACGTACTCGTCGCCACCGATGTCGCCGCCCGCGGCCTCGACATCAGTGGCGTCTCACACGTGGTCAACTACCAGGCACCGGAGGATGAGAAAACCTATGTTCACCGGATCGGCCGCACCGGCCGCGCCGGCGCCGAAGGCATCGCGGTCACGCTGGTTGACTGGGACGACATGCCCCGCTGGGCCCTCATCGACAAGGCGCTCGGTCTGAACATCCCGGAGCCGGTCGAGACCTACTCCACTTCCCCGCACCTGTACGAAGAGCTCGGTATTCCGACTACCGCGACCGGCCGACTGCCGCGCAGCAGGCGGACCCGCGAGGGCCTGGATTCGGAGAAGATCGAGGATCTCGGCGGTCGCGCACCACGCACGTCCCACGATCGTGGTCACGGTCGCGGCCGCGGAGGGCACTCCGACGACGGGCACGCAAAGGACGAAAAGGACGAGCAGCGCCCATCGAAGCCCCGCAGCGGCGCTCCTCGGCGCCGTACCCGCGGATCCAAGACCTCGACCAACCGCCCGGCAACCGGCAACTCCGGTACCGAAAGCGGCGTGCAGTCTGGTGCCGGTCAGAGTGCTAAAACCGACAGCACGGGTCGGCGGCGCCGGGCCCGTCGTCGCCGCCCTGCTGCCGGAGACAGCTCGTCTGGCGGCTCCTCCTCGGCCTCGACCACGTCGTAGCATCCTGTCGTGGCCCGGCCAGCCCGTCCGCCGCGCCCGTGGCCGTTTCGGCTGGCCGTGTGGATAGTTGTACTCGGTCTGGCCACGGCCGGCATGGTTGCGGTCATCAACCGCGGCAGCGCATCGCACGCGAGGCACACCTTCAGCTTGTCCGCAGTGAGCGTTCCACGCGGCACACCGGCCGCAACCCTGCACAAGGTAGCGACTTATGACGGCAAGGCCACCTTGATCGGTGGCGCAGTCGTTATCGAGACCAGAGATGGCGCCGAGGGGCGCGACGCGGTTACCGGCGAGCGGATCTGGTCCTACGACCGCACCGATTTGCCGGTCTGCGCACGTGGCTATAACCAGTCCCGGATCTTCCTTGGTTACGGCGCAGGTGGGCAGTGCGACGAGGCCATCGCGATCGAGGCCGGCAGCGGCCAGCGAGCGTGGCAGCGCACCATCGAGTCCGAAGGCGCAAACCGCATCGCGTTCGGTACTGACTCGATCATCTCGGTCGGCGCCCGGAAGATCATCTCCTACGACCAGCTCAACGGCTTCGAACGTTTCACCCTCAAGCCCAATGCCAGCCCGGCAGACACGAGTAGTGATACAAGTCCAGCACCGTCGGCATCTTCGGGTGAGTGCGCCTTCGCCGCTGCGAGCGCAGGACCGATCGTCAATGTCTTACAGAAGTGTCGCGCCGGCAAGGACGACCCCTGGATCTACGCCATTCTTGCCGAGGACTCACAGGACGGTAACGCACGGCAGGTCGGCCGTACCGTGCTCGGCCTGACTGCACCGACCCTGATCGCCTCGTTCCTCAACGGCGCGGCACTGGTCGCGGACAGTACGACGCTCTACATCGTAGGCGGCGGGCACAGCGAACCCGCGCAGGTCTCCGGCATCACCGTGAGCGATCCGGCAGCCGTGAGGGTGTTGTCCGACGGCAGTTTCGGCCTGATCAGCACCGGCACAACGGTGTCCCGAGTACCGCCAGGAACCTCTACACCCATTTGGCAGGTCGAAACCAGCAGTAATCCGTCCCTGGACAGCGGTCAACTCGCGACTATGTCCGACGGCGTACTTCGTACATATGCGGCGCAAAGCGGTTCGTTGACGAGCCAGTCGACGTACGCCGAGCCGCCCGGCTTCGGACCTGGTTCGGCAGTCACCGTCGTCGGCGACCTCGTGGCGGTCGGCAACGGCACCCGCACGACAATCTATCGCTGAGCGAGGGGTCGGCGCGCGTTCACGCTCGGAACGATGCGCGCATCCACGACCGACGACGACATGCAGGGCAACGCATCCAGCTGGGGTAGGCGCGCAACGGCAGATGAATGCTTGGCAACGCCGCGCGGAAAGCAACCGCAAGCGTGACGCGAGTGCGTTGTCGGCAGCGCGAGCAGCTCAATGTCACGGCACCGAGCGGGGGCGGCGCGTGAACCTCCGAGAACAGGGCCAAGCGCGCGGCGGCCCGCGGCGATGGTTGCTCTGCGGTCCGAAGCCGGCCGAACCCGGCGGCCTCATTTCGCAACGCGCTCATCCTCCTTCGCAGTTATACCTGAACTATCCATGATTTCTCGGGCATGAACCCGATAGGCCTCGGCGCCTTTGGTACGCCGTGCCGTGCGCATGATGGACCGACCGGCCGCGGGCGCCTCAGCAAACCGGATCGACCGCGCGATCGGCGGATCGAGCACCGGGAGCTTGTAGCGCATCGCGACGTCATCGAGGACATCTCGGGCATGGGTCGTACGGGAGTCGAACATCGTCGGCAGAATTCCGCGCACCTTGAGTTTGCGGTTGGTCATCTTGCGTACGTCGGCGATGGTGTCCAGCAACTGTCCGACGCCGCGATGCGACAACGTCTCACACTGCAGCGGAATCAGTACCTCACTCGCAGCGGTGAGACCGTTGATGGTCAGTACGCCGAGCGACGGTGGACAGTCGAGCAGAATCACGTCGTATGGTTCGCCGTCTTCGGTGACCGCCTCCTGCAGATCGTCGAGGGCATTGCGCAGAGCGTATTCGCGACCCGTGCGGGTCAGTAGCATTGCCTCCGCACCGGCCAGGTCGATCGTCGCGGGCAGCAGATCCGGACCGTCCTCGGTCTTCTGCACCACCATGCTCGGCGATACCTGCCCAAGGAGCACGTCGTGCACCGACAGCTCGAGTGAGTCCGGGTCCAAACCAAGGGAAAAAGTCATACACGCCTGAGGGTCCAGGTCGACCAGAAGTACCCGATATCCGAGTTCGAATATCGCCGTACCCAACGACGTCACGGTAGTGGTCTTGGCGACGCCGCCCTTTTGATTGGCGACCGCAATGCACAGCATTTGCCCATTGTCCCTTGCTCGCAGAGGCCCGGCAACGTCTGACTCGCGAACTACGGGTGAAGTTGCTAACCAGTGTGCATGATGTTCATCTCCCCGGTGCAATATGAAGTGATGACCGAGACAGTCGACCTTCGCCAGCTCACTCCTAATCGCGCCATACGCCGCGATATCGTCACCGACCGCGGCACGTTCGCCGCGCTCGTCGCCGAGCCCGACGGCCCCCTGCGCGGGACCGCGCTTCTCGTGCCTGGATATACCGGCAGCAAGGAAGACTTCGCGCCCATCTACGACCCGCTGGCGGCCGCCGGCGTCCGGGTAGTCGGGCTGGACCAACGCGGCCAGTATCAGTCCATGGGCAGCGACGACCCCGCGCTCTACAGCGTCGACTCGCTTGGCGCCGACATCACCGCGGTCGCTGAGACTCTCGGCGCCCCAGTACATCTTCTCGGCCACAGCTTTGGCGGTTTAACGACGCGCGCGGCCGTCATAAGCAAGCCGAGTGGCTTTGCGAGCCTGACCCTGCTCGCAACCGGACCGTCGAAGCTCGATGGTCAGCGTCGCACGGTGGTTGAGCTGGCCGCACCGATGCTGCCCAACCGACCACTCACGGAAATCTACGACCTCGGCCAGCAGCTCAACGCGCAGGACCCATCGTTTGTGGCGCCCGCCGAGCCGCTTAAGAGTTTCTTTCGCGATCGATTCATCACCAGTTCAGCGGCGAGTCTGCTCGGCATGGGTGAGTCAATGCTGACCGAACCCGATCGAGTCGCCGAACTCAAGACGACCGGCGTACCGGTCCTCGTCATGTACTCCCGGCAGGACAACGCGTGGGCGCCGGACACGCAAGCAGACATGGCGGCTCGGCTGGGTGCGCGTGAGGTCGTCGTGACCGGCGCAATGCACTCCCCGGCCGTGGAAAACCCGGCGGCCACAGCGACGGCGCTCATCGACTTCTGGCACGATGTGACCGCCTAGCGACATCTCCGCTCAGTCCAGACACCGCGTCAGCGTGCCGGTAATCGACACGGCCCGCTCAGCGACTCAACGTCGCGAGCCGGTCGATGGCTTCGTCAAGCACCGCATCGCGCTTGCAGAAGGCAAATCGCACCAAAGATCGCCCCTCAACCTTATCGTCGTAGAAGACGACCGACGGTACGGCGACAACACCGCAACGCTGCGGCAACTCGCGACAGAACGTGATCCCGTCGTCATACCCGAGGCTGCGCACGTCGGTAGTGACGAAGTAGGTCCCTGACGGCGTGAACACGTCGAACCCGGCGGCGGTCAGCCCCGCACACAGCCGGTCCCGTTTGCTCTGCAGATCGGCGGCAAGCCCGTGATAGAAGGAATCCGGCAACGCGAGCGCGGTGGCGATGGCCGGCTGAAACGGCGCGCCGCTGACGTAGGTGAGAAACTGTTTCGCCGCCCGCACCGCGGCGACCAGCGCCGGGCTCGCACAGACCCAGCCGATCTTCCAGCCGGTCACCGAAAATGTCTTTCCGGATGAGGAGATCGTAATGGTCCGCTCGCGCATCCCGTCGATCGTCGCGAGCGGGATATGCGGCGCATCAAAGGTCATGTGCTCGTACACCTCGTCGGTCACCACGATGAGGTCATGCTCGATCGCCAGCCGGGCGATCTGCTGCAACTGTGGCAGTAACAGCACGGCACCGGTCGGGTTGTGGGGAGTGTTGATGAGCAGCAGTCGAGTTTTAGGCGTGATTGCGGCGGCCAGCTCGTCGAGGTCGAGTGTGAAGTCCGGCGCGCGCAGTGTCACCGGCACCCGGACCGCACCGGCCATCGCGATCGTGGCGGCGTACGAGTCGTAGTAGGGCTCCAGCGCAATGACCTCGTCGCCGGGTTCGAGCAGCCCGAGCATGCTTGCCGCGATCGCCTCAGTCGCACCGGCGGTGACCAGTACTTCATTGTCGGGGTCGTAGCTTAGCCCGTAGAAACGGTGCTGGTGCGCGGCGATTGCGGTCCGCAGCTCCGCAGTCCCGGGCCCGGGTGGATATTGGTTGACTCCCGCGTCGATCGCGTCTTTCGCCGCTTGCAGGACCTCGGCCGGCCCATCGGTGTCCGGGAAGCCCTGACCGAGGTTGATGGCGCCAGTCTCTACCGCGAGCGCGGACATCTCGGCGAAAATCGTCGAAGTGAACTCGCTCAGCCGACGGTTCAGGTAAGGCCGGCCGCTCATCGCGGATCTCCTTCGGGCACCGCGAACCACGGATCGCGGGCCGGTGCGGCGGCCCGGCCTTCGGGGCAGCTGGCACGAAAGTCGCAGTGCCCACAGGCGGGCCCAGGGCGCGCCGGATAAGCCTCGTCGGCCGGTACGCCGGCGGCCAGCTGCTCCTTTGCGGTATCGATGTCGTCGGCGGTGTAGGCGACTCGCCGCAGCTGCCGATGCAGCGTTTCATCGGTGTACTCGGCGGCCGCGATCACTCCACTGGGAATGTGGTGCAGCTCGACGCGATGGCACGGCGTACGGAAGGTACGCCGTGCGGCCACCGCATAGAGGGCGAGTTGCATCGATGAGCGCGCGTCGTCCTCGGTCGGTACGGCGCGGCCGGTCTTGTAGTCGATCACCACGAGCTCCGGGCCGTCCGGACCGCTGATCTCGTCGACCCGGTCGACCCGCCCGCTGATGGACAGGTCGCCGTACGGCGCTCCGACGGTGCGCTCGATCCCCCGCGGCTGGTCGGCCAGGTCCATCGTCTCGACATACGCCGCGAGCCAGCCGCTGACAATCTCGAGCGATCGCTCACGCTGAGGCTGGTCGCGGAAGCCCACGGTCGGCCACAGCCGACGCAGTTCCCTGACGGCAGCATCCGGTCCGCGGCCGTCGCCGGGCAGGTCCCACAGCGCCTTGAGTGCGTTGTGTACGGCACTGCCGATGCCCGTGTGCGCCCACGGCGCACCACGCGGTGGCGGCGGGCGGTCGATGTAGGTATAGCGAAACTTGCGTGGGCAGCTGTCGAACGAGTCAACCTTGGCAGGAGTCACCGCCCGCAGCGGCTTGGGCATCTGCTCGAAACCCAGTTGTTCGGCGATATCGTGCTTGGGCATGCTAAGGCCGACCTCCAACGCCCGGTTCGTCGACGTCGCCGCTCCCCCATTCGCCGCGCTCGTCGGTCGGATCATCGTCGAACTCGACCTCGTTGCCGCCGAACAACCCACCGCCGAGCATCGAACCGATCAGCATCGTCTCCCAGAACGGTGCGCCGTACCAGCCCGCCGGGGCGTTCGGACCGCCGCGGTAGTAGAACGGCGCGCCCGGCGTGTATCGCGCGTAGCCCACGTAAGTCTCGTCGCCGACCTGCACCTGGCGAGCTTCTTCGAGCCGCTCGCCTTGCGGTCGTTCCAGCCGCGGGATGTCCTCGCCAAGATCCAGCCCGAGTGATCGCCGGGCAGCTCGCGCCGCTGTCAGTCCCTCGAGGCACGCCGAACGAGCAGCGTCGAACTCACCATTCGTGTCGGCTGAGGATAGCGTGCTGCCGGCCCAGTCGTATCGCTCCGACGCGTCGACTAGCGCCTGGGCGGCAAATGCGTCGCCGGCCGGGTCGAGATGCTGCACGTCGGCGCCGAGCCGGTCATAGAGGGCCGCGACCTCGGCACGACGACCGCGCAGCGACGCGTCCTTCTGCTTCTTCTTACGCGCGACGTAGTAGCCGATCGCGGCCAGACCGAGTACGCCGATGCCGATCATCCAAGGCAGCACGGAGCCGGGACCGCTAGATCCGCCACCCGCGCCGCAGTGCCCCGAGTCCTCGCCTGGCGCATCGGCGACCTCGCCGGCGAATGCGGTCAGCCAGGTGGTGAGCTTGCCACCGGCAATATCGGATGTGTGCTTCGCGCGAGTGCTGTCCAGTAGTTTGCCCGCAGCGCCCTGGCACAATGCGGTCGACGTGGCGGTCGCGTCGGTACCGGAGATCACCGCGATGGTCATGCTCGGGTTAAAAGTCGTGGTGATCTGCTTGGCGACGTCTTCGGGTGTCTGGTTCGGTGCCACGACCGCAACATAAAGCGATGTCTTACCGATCTTCGACTTCAGCGCGGCGGCGTCTACCGTCTGCCCCGCGTCCGGCGATACGTAGAGGTGGCTGCCGGACTCGAATGCCTGCGCGGCCGCGTCTGCATCGCCGGAAGGCTCCGCCCCAGCGGGCGCCAACGAACCTGCGAACACGGCGAAGAAGCCCACCACGAGAGCAATGACGACACGAGCGGCCCGCGGTGCGCGCGCACCAGAGGACATCCGGATTGGCAAACTAGTCACGCGCTCACGGTAGCCTGAAGTCTCGCTTTTGGCGGCGACGCGTCCACCGCGGCGAGCGCGATTCGGTAAACGCATCCGAGAGTTTGCCCACGGTCCCCGCTTCTGGATTCGACGGCGCCGCGCCACGCACCTCGATTGGCCCGGTCGGATACTCCTGCGGGTCGTCATACGACTGAAAGGCGGCGAGCTCGGCGGACACCTCGGTAGCGTGATACTGCTCATCGATCTCGTGCGGCACAGGCACGAGCCGTGACTCGTCGTAGACGTCCCCGCCGTGCTTGTTCGGGTCGTATCCTCTCTCGCCGTAACCGTCCTCGCCGTCGGTCGCCGCTGAGTCACCAAACAGCAGGTGCGAGATCCGCCGGTAGAGCTCGTCGGCCCTCGGCAGGTACTCGATCCGAGACATCGCCTGTTCCTGTCCAGCCGACTCAACGATAAACGTGCCGTATCCAAATACCTGGCCAACCACGGGTTTCTCGAAGGTTAGGTCGGTGATCTTCACCATCGGGATGACCGCAACCCGGCGGGTCAGGACCCCGCTGACGAGCATCATTCGCTGACGCGTGATGACGTACCGCTCCATCCGCCACTCGAGCACGTGATAGCCAAAGCGCAGCGCGCTGACCAGCACGATGAGCGCGCCGATCGTGCTGACCCAACTCACCGTCTCGAACAGATAGGTCAGCATGAGGGCGATCGCGATAAATCCGAGCGTCTCGATGAAGGACACACCGAGCACCATGAAATGACGGCGTTCGCCAATAACGGCAGTCTCGCCGGGAAGGAGGTAGCGGGTGGGATCGCCCAGCCCGGTGGCGACCATCGTAATTAGGAGCCGATCGACCCGATGAACTGGGCAAACGACTCCGCGGCGCTCTTCAGACCGCTTACGGCGCCCTTAACCAGGTTTGATGCATCGGTCGGGTTGCTCAGCACGTAGAACACCACAAACGCGATCAGCAGAAACCCGATGATCTTTTTCGCGCTCATCTACGGAAGCTCCAACGGATCGGGGATACTTTCTGGGGAAGGACCGTCGCGTCACGCGCGCGTCGGATTGGCCGCACCGCACATAACACCAGCCACAAGCATCACATTGGTACCAACGGTACTCGCCCGGTAGGTCTTTCGTGCTAAGCCAGTACGGCGTGCCGCCGACGAGTCCAGCGCGACTGCGCAGGGCCGTTTCGACTACCCTTGTGCGGCGGTCCATTCGATCTAGGCAGGTGGCTGACAATCTCGGAATCGACAACGCAGATGAGGGACCGGCCGCTCACACGGGCCGGGCTCGCGGCCCGAGTGGCCGCCTCGCTGGTCGCGCTCGTACTGCTATTAGGCGGCACGTTCTTCGGCTCCGACTCGGATTTCCCGTTCGGACCGTTCCGCATGTATGCCACCCGCAATGCCCCCGACGGTGTCGTCAGCTCCTTGCGGCTCGAAGCGGTAGACGCCGGTCACCAGCGGATCGCCGTCACCGCCGGATCCGTGGGGCTGCGCCGCGCCGAGCTCGAAGGGTCGCTGCCACGGATGCAGGCCGATCCGGCGTTGATGAAGACCATCGTGGTCCGCTACGAGAAGAACAACCCCGACAAGCCCAAGATCATCGAACTCGATGTCGTCGTCCGTAAGACCCAGCTCAAGGACGGTCTCGAGACGAAGTCGTACAAGGACGAGGTGGTGGCGAAGTGGACGAAACCGTGACCGCCGTACGTCGTTCCGCGTTCCTGCAGTGGTTCCTGTCCCCGGTCGCGCTGCACCGGGTCGCCGTCATCCGCGTGATCGCGTACTTGTTCATCCTGGTCGACGTTTTCCTCACGACGTCCTGGGTGGCGCTCAAGGCCTACGCTCCGACCGCGCTCTACCACCCGCTGGTCGTCGGCGACCTATTTCACCTGCCGACCCCGACATACCTGTACGTCACGATCCTCAAGTGGGTGTTGGTCGTCTCCGCGCTAGTCGCCGCGACCGCCTGGAAGCCCCGGCTGAGCGGCACGATCGCCGCGGTGGCATACCTACTCTGGATGATCGTGGCGATGTCCTACGGGAAGGTCGACCACGACCGGTTTGCATTCCTGGTGCTGCTGGCCGTGCTGCCGACGATCGGTCCGGCGAAATTTGGCGACGTACGCCGCAGCGAGCGCGCCGGCTGGGCGATGCAGATGGTGTTTATTTCCGTCATGCTGACCTACTTCCTGTCGTCGGTCGCGAAGATCCGGTTCGGCGGGTGGGACTGGGCGACCGGCGCCACCATCACCCGCGCCGTCTTGCGACGCGGCACCGACTTGGTCGACTGGACGGTCAACGTGCCGGGTCTGCTCATCCTGGCGCAGTTCGTGATGGTGGTTCTCGAGGCGCTGTCGCCGCTGATGTTGCTGTGCCGTTCGCCGCGCGCACGAATCATCCTTGTCGCCGGGCTACTCGCCTTTCACGCCGGCACCTTCGCGTCGATCACGATCATCTTCCTGCCGCACTGCATAGCTATTCTGTCGATCTTGCCGTGGGAGAACTTCCGGCGTGGGGTCAGGAAGCCGAAGCAGCCGGCGGATCGGTCCGATCGGCCGCAGGACGCGCCGCTCCCGGCCTAAGGTGCGCTGGCATCGCGCACGCCGGTGTGCCGCCGGGCAACCGGTCACGGTTCTTGGCGATCCATTTATAGATCACCGAGGCAACCCACTTGAACGGTGGCGTCTGCATAAGCACACCGAGCGGCCACCAGAGTGCTCCAGAGTCCTTGAGTAGGTCACCTATCGCGATGTGCGCCGAACTGACGGCGCCGTCTGGGGCCACCCATTGGACGGCCTCCTCACATTCGGCCTGACTGAGCCGTAACGCTGGCAGGTCGGCGTGCTGCCAGGCGACGATGTCGATGTTGCGCGACAGATGTTTATCCACGAACGAGACACACTTCGTACAGATCCCGCAGTCGCCGTCGTACACAAGGACCGGCCGAGTACGCACACTCATCCGACATTCCAGTATGCGTTGTAGCCGTTGTGGTCGGCGTGCGCCAGGACTCGGGTCGTCGCCTGCGGCCACTGTGAGACGCGCAGTTCGAAACGGTTGGGCTCGATGCCGATCTCGCCGCGGCGCAGCGCGGCACCAACGGGATCTTGGTACAGCAGAAAGTCGGTGCCTACCGGCTCGAACGCGATCACCGTCAGCGGTGCCGTCTCGGTCGCGCGACCGGCCGCCGCCAGCAGCTCGGTCGCGAACTCCGTACGCTCCGGCACCGACATCTCCATCACGACGTCGCTGTGCCACACCACGGTCTGCGCATCCGCGCGCGGCCAGCTGATTCCGCGCGGCAGCCAGATCGAGCACGGCGCGGTGTCGATGGTCAGCCCGAGATGCGCGACGAACTCACAAGCCTGCTTGATTCGGTCGATCTCCTCTACCGCGTCCGGTCCTGCCCATGCGATCATCTCGCGCACGTGCAGGGAGTTGGCCGGATGCAGCGGACTCGGATCGGCCGCCTGCCGGTCCACAATCGGCGGTACGGCGTCGTATGCGACCTCCGGCGGACTCGCCCACGGATGGCCGAGGTCGACCGGGCTGTCCGGGTCGCCGACCACCTCGCCGTACACACTCTGCTTGTACGACTCGACGGGCAGTACAAGTCCGGCGCCCGCGCCGACATCGAACAACCGGACCGGGGCCGGGTTGAGCGCTCCGACATGTGCGAGCGCGGTCATCAACATCGCGGCCCGGCCCGGATCGCTGCGTCGGCTCGGGCGCAACATCCGCTGGATGAAGCGGTCCGGATCGGCGGCCATCGTCTCGCGCGCCACCGGCCACACCTCGTGCAAGGAGCCACCGCCACCGGCGCTGGGATAGAGGTCGGACAGCTCAGTGCCGCCCTCAAGGGCGATGAAATGCGCCGCCGCGGCGAGTTTCGTCGGCAGATCGTCGATGAGCAGGATCCGCCCATTACGGCCGGACCGGTCAATTACCTCACGCAGGATCGCGACCGTCGGGCCGCCCATCTCGAGGTCTCCACCCATGCCGCGCAGCAGGGAAGCCTGGATACGCGAGGCACGCTGAGCGCGCGCGCGGGACTTGAAAGCGGTGGCAATATCCGTTGCCGCACTCACGTGTGTGGTAACCCCTTAGCTCGTAGTCCGTGCAGGTAGCTCGGCTCGCGATGCACGATTTGTGCCTACGCGGCTTTAGGGTACTTCTTCTTTGCGGCTTTGACGTGCTTTGCGGGTTTGTCGGCCTTGACCAGTCGACGCTTCTTGACGGTGTAGCCGTCGGGAAGCGTGCCTTCTTTGAGCAACCGGATCGGGCAGCGCTCACAGCGCTTCTTGGACACACAACATTTCTTCTTGGGCTTCACCGCCATGACCAGAACTATACCGGATCATTAGGTGAGGCTTACTTCAATTGTGACGAGCGTCTGATCGCGCTCGGGTCCGCGCCGGCCGTTCCATGAAAAGATGGTTACCGGCGTACCCCGCCGATGTTGTTGTCTACCCGCTCGTTCAAGGAGTACCAATGCCAGCCGCCGCGTTCGTCCAACGACTCAATGAGCAGATCGGTAACGAGTTCTCCGCCCATCACCAGTACATCGCGTGCGCCATCTATTACGACGCGCTCACCATGCCGCAGCTCGCCGCGCTGTTCTACGACCAGGCGGTCGAGGAACGCGGGCACGCGATGATGATGGTGCAGTACCTACTCGACCAAGGTGCCAAGGTCGAGGTCCCCGGCGTAGCGGCGCCGCACAGTGACTTCGCCGACCTGGTCGCACCGGTCGCACTCGCGCTCGAGCAGGAGAAGAGGGTCACCGCTCAGATCAACGAGTTGACCGCCATCGCGCGCGCCGAAAACGACTTCGCCTCCGACCAGTTCATGCAGTGGTTCATCAAGGAACAGGTCGAAGAGGTGGCAACGATGTCCGATCTGTTGACCGTGGTCACTCGCTCTAAGGACGACATCGAAAGCATCGAGGAATACATCCGGCGCGAGCAGGCCGGCGCTACCGACGACCCGACCGCTCCTCCGCTGGCTGGCGCGTAGAGGTCCGGCGTACCAATATGCAGCAGACACGCTCTCTCATCACCCCGGGCACGATCGGCCCGATCCGCTCGGTCCCCGCGTCCATCGCCCGTCCGGAGTACGTCGGGCGGCCCGCGCCTGCGCCGCACCCGGGCGGCGACGTTCAGACTCCCGAGACGATCGACGCGATGCGGGTCGCAGGCAAGATCGCCGCTCAGGCTCTGGAAGAGGTCGGCCGCAACGTCCGGCCTGGCATCACCACAGACGAGCTCGACCGCATTGGGCACGAGTTTCTCGTCGACCACGGCGCGTACCCCTCAACGCTCGGCTACCGCGGCTATCAGAAGTCGCTGTGCAGCTCGCTCAACGAAGTGATCTGCCACGGCATCCCCGACTCGACCGTGGTCCAGGACGGCGACATCGTCAATATCGACATCACCGCCTACATTGGCGGGGTGCACGGCGACACCAATGCGACGTTTCTCGCCGGCGACGTGAGCGAGGAAGCGCGGCTGCTGGTGGAGCGCACCCGCGAGGCCACGATGCGGGCGATCAAGATCTGCGCTCCGGGCCGCTCCTTCAACGCGATTGGCCGGGTCATCGAAAGCTATGCGCGACGGTTCGGGTATGGCGTCGTACGCGCCTTCACCGGACACGGCATCTCCACGACGTTTCATTCCGGGCTAGTCGTGCTGCACTATGACGACCCCGAGACGGAAGGCGTGATGGAGGAAGGAATGACCTTTACCATCGAGCCGATGATCACGCTCGGCGGCTATGACTTCAGGATGTGGGATGACGGGTGGACCGCGGTGACCGCCGATCGCTCGTGGACCGCGCAGTTCGAGCACACACTCGTCATCACCGCCAGCGGTCACGAGATCCTGACTCTCCCCTAGCGGCTAGCCGCTAGATCGGGACTTTGTGCCGCATCGTGGGCTAGGTCAAGTCGGCGACGATCGCGCCCAGCTCGCCGCGATCGTGCCACAGCAGCGTCCTGCTCTCGACCGCGACATACTGTGCCTCGGGGGGCTCGACGCCGCCGCGGACAGTCGCGACCAAGGTAGCGACGTCGGTACGTGCCGCGGGCTCGTCGATGTGGATGGCATCTACCGCATCGACGGCCAGCCCCTCGATGATCGACTCGCCATCATCACGCAGCCGTGGCGCACTGGAATCTGACCGCGCGGCGAGTACAACGCGGACCTCAGGTCCGGCGGTCTCGACCAGCAGTTGGGTGCTCGTGGCCGCCGCGTCGTACAGCGCGTCAAACTCGGCTTGTTCGATCTCATCGGCACCGAACTCGCTGGCCGGCAGGTCGGAGTAGTGCACGACGAGCGTCCCCGTGAGCGCACCGGCCTCGAGAAGCGTCCGCAGACCGTCGGGTGTCGTCGGCACGAAAATTCGGATGTCTCTGTTCATTCGCATAACCCCACGAGTTCGGCCAGCGACTCCTCGATCATCTGGCCCAGCGCATCGACATCACCCATCGCATCGCGGTCAGCGTTGAGACCGAAACAGACCGTTCCGTCGTACGACGTGAGCCCGATGGCGAGCGCCTGGTTCTTGGCGAGCGAGACGACTGGATACATCTCCAGCAGCCGTCCGCCGGCGGCATACAGCGGATGCTGTGGCCCGGGCACATTGGTGATTACCAGGTTGTAGACCCGGTTGGTGAGGCTCTGGGTGACTTGCGCGGCGATCGAGTGCACGGTCGGCGGCGCGAACTCCGTCAGCGAGACCAGAGTGCGCGCGCTGATCGCCTGCTCAGACTCCCGGTGGCCGGCCGTCGCGTACGCGATCTGGCTGAGCCGCACCAGGGCGTTGGGCTCCCCGATCGGCAGGTCCACGAAGATCGTCGATACGCCGTCCGCGGGCGTGACCGCCGACCGCGCCGACGGGCGCACCGATACCGGGAGCATCGCGCGCAGCGTCGTACTCGTGCGCACCGCCTCGCCGCGAGACATCAGCCAGGTGCGCAGCGCGCCACTGATAGTGGCCAGTGCAACATCGTTAACCGAGCACTTTTGACGATGACTGATCGTCTTGTAGTCCTCGAGTTTCGTGCTGGTCATCGCAAACCGGCGCTGGGCGCCGATCGGCACATTAAGCGGACTCGGGGACGTTGGCTGCGCCACCCTGCGGGCCGTGGAGACGATTGACCCGGCCAACTCGGCCAGTCGTTTGGATGAGGTCTTCGCATCGGAGATGCCGGCCCGCCACGTCTCAAACACCGTCTGCGGACGACGGGCGTAGTCACGCATCGACCCCGCGACAAGTTCGAGGTGGGACGGCTTCTTGCGGGGATGCCACTCGACCGCGGGCTGATGCTCCGGGATCCGGTTGGTATCCAGCAGAATTTCGCTGATATCGAAGGTGCGTACGCCGTCTACCAACGCGTGATGAACTTTCGTGATGACGGCGACCTTGCCGCGCGGCAGCCCTTCGACGAGGTAGATCTCCCAGAGTGGTCGGTTCCGATCCAGGCGCCGAGACATCAGCCGACTGACTAGCTCCGCGAGTTGTTTGGGTGAGCCCGGAACGGGTAACGCGGACCGGCGTACGTGATAGCCGATGTCGAAATCCTCGTCGTCGACCCATACCGGATTAGCCAACTTCGCCGGCACACAGACGATCCGCTGCCGATAGCGCGGGGCAAGTGACAGTCGCTCGACGATCAGCTCGACGAATCGGTCGTAGTCGAACCCACCGCGCGGCGGCCGGACGATGAGTACTTCGCCGACATGCATCGGCATCGTGGCATCCTCCGCGTAGAGGAACGACGCGTCGCCTGCATTGAGTCGGTCCATCGACACCTCCGGATTTTGGAAAGACCAACTCCCATTGTCCAATGCCGACGACTATTGCCGGCGTCGGCGCGCCTTAGCAGGCATCTCGGCCCCGGTGAGGGCAACGGCCAGCCGGCGGGCGGCGGTGCGAACACCCGAGGACGGCGCGGCCTCGGCAAGCGTCCGCGCGGTGCGCAATGCGGCGTCGATCGCCGACGGGTCGTCCGGCACGAACTCGTCGACGGTCTGCTCGGCGAATCGTCCAAATGCGGCGTCGAGCTGTCCGTGCGGGTCGCCGGAAAACAGCGTGCCACGCACCCGGTTGACCACGAGCACAGGTCGCGTCGCAGGAATCAGCTCGGCAAGCTCGCCGAGCGCGCGCACCGAACGCGCGACACTCACCGGGTCGGCTCCACTCACCATCACGATCCGGTCAGCGCAGCCGAGCGCAGCGATGGTCGCACCGTTACGCCGCGGCGCGATGGTGTCGTAGGACAACTCTTCGTCCTGCTCGATCGAAAACCCGCAGTCGACGACCGTAAATGCGGCCAGCCGGCGGGCGGTCGTGAGCACCTCTGAGATTGCTGCCGGTCGCAACTCTGGCCATCGGTCCACCCGCGAGATCCCGGTCAGCAACCGAAAGTTGGGACCGATTGCTACTGCCACCCGAGCGAGTGCGGTGGTGTCAATCGAGGATGCCGCGGCGAGCCTGCAGGCCGCCGCAAGACCGGGCGCCTCGTCGAGCAGTCCGAGCATAGGGGCGATCGCGCCGCCGTACACGTCGGCGTCGACCAGCATGGTTGGCACACCAAGTCGACTCGCCTCGTCGGCCAACGTCAGCGCGATAGTGCTGCGTCCCGGGGATCCGGCCGGACCCCAGACCGCGACTACCGTGCCACTCCCGCGACCGCGCGGCTCAGGCGCTCCGCCCGGCACGAGTTCAGCACCCGGCGGATTCGGCGGAAAACGATGGTCTGCGGCCGCGTCGGCCATTGGTCCGCGGCCGGCCGGCGCGCCTTCGACGACTGCGCGGCGCACGGCCGTGGCAATCGCGGCCGATCCGGCATCAGCGGCAACCACGTGATGCAACCCGAGGTCCGGGAGCCGCTCCTGAATCTGTGCAGGTGCCATTGGCTCGAGGACTGCGACCAGTCCGACGCCCGCGGCACGCAGCTGATCGATGACATGCCGGTCCAGGCCCGGCATGTCAGCCGATACGAGCAGCGCCCTCGCGGCCCCGCTGTAGGCGACCGCCAGCACCTCGGCGATGTCGACGCAGCGTCGTACAACGACCACCCCATCCTTACGGTCATCGAAGTCACTGACGATCTGGGCCTCGAGCTGTGAGGCGATCACCGCCGTCATGACGGTGATGTCGTCTCCAGCTAGCACGGATCTTCCTTGGCTGCGGGGGTCGACTCCAGTACCACGATCGACAACATCTTGCCCTCGGTGCCGGCGATCAACTCCTCCACCCGACAGGCCGGTACTTTGACCGAGACCTGCAGCGCCGAAGTACTCACCGTCAACGCGCCGCTGCCTCGCCCGGATACAGCTGCAACGGCGACGGCTTCGGCCACTAGCGTCACCACCGGCTGACTACTACCGGAGCCGGTGCTCTGGCTACCGGCAGACTCCGGCTGCGTGGCGTAGACGTTGATCGCCTGTCCATGCGCCAGCGCGGTCGGCACCCGTTGCGCCGGAACGCTCAGCGCCAAGGTCACGTATGCAGATCTACTCGCGAGCGCGCTCTTGGGCAGTAACTCACCCGCGGATACCGCTCGATTGAGCACCCGACCAGCCGGACTGCTCGCACCAGACAGATAAGTATCGGCGTTGGCATACAGGCGCACCTGCACTTTTTTCAGGTCATCGCTCTGTAAGAGACTGCCTGGCGCTAGATCGTGCTGGAGGGCCCACACGGTGGTCGACTCGTCGGCCGCTGCGATCACCCGCGCGCCTACTAGCACGCAGCCGAGGACCAAGACCATGCCCAGAATCATTCGAACGTCAAGCCATCGTGGCGTGCCGAGCCGACGCGCCGCCGCGGACGGCGGTAGGTCCATCGGTTCAGGTGCGTTCTGGGCAATGGGCCTCTTTGCAGCTGATCGTCCTCGCACGAGCCCTGCCTCACTGATCGCAATCGGTGCCCAACCGAGGATGCGGCGCAGCCCTGCAGGTGAGCGTGGTAATAACTCACGTGGACTTTAAAGTGTTCTGGTAACGATTCGGTATACCTGTCCACAGCGCTCGCCCGCCCGGGCCGCGTACCCGTGGACAACGGCCGACCGTTCCGGGCCAGGCGCTAGAGTGGCACCGCACCCGACAATTCCTGAGGAGGACTCCATGGCGTCGGAACGATTCCTCACCCTGAGCGATGTAGCGGACGTCCTCAACATTTCCTCGTCCCAGACCTACGCCCTCGTTCGCACCGGCGAACTGCCCGCCATCAAGGTCGGCGGCCGCGGCCAGTGGCGTGTCGAACGCGACGAGTTGGAGGGCTACATCAAGCGGATGTACGCCAAGACCGAGCGCCTGGTCGCGGACAACTCGCTCGCCGAGTCCGCCGAGTCCTAAGCCTGTGTAGTCCGTACCTCCGACTCTTCTCGCTCAACGAACGAAATTCAGTCGGACGGCCTCGACGAAGGCGCCGAGCGGCACGGTCTGCACGGAGGTGACCTTACCTATCCGTCGCGACTCGTCCAGATGATGTTCGGCAAGGTCGATGAAGTCGGCGCCGACTCGGTCGATAGTTCCGGAAAGAACCACCGCCCCAGTGGTCATAACGCGTACCGGGGCGCGGTCGCGCGCGACACCTCGAAGCGCGTGGCGCAGATCGAGTCGGGTGGCAACCTGTCGGCCTGCCTCGTCGTACGGCGCGGCGACCGCCACCGGTAGTTGACCGATCGCCGCGACCGACGCCAACGAGATCAGCCGCTCGTCCTGCCGGTCGTCGACGACGACGAGCCAGTCCGGACCGATTGCCTCAACTTGAGCCCCGTACGGCGAGCCGGCAACGGTAGTGATGACGACCCGCCTGCCGACCGCCGCACGCAGTCGGTCGGCAAACGCGAACTTACCCACCTCGATGCGGGTACGTTCGGCCACCTCGGCGGCCAGGTCTGCGTCGCGTTCGGCATCCAAACGGCTTTCCAGGTCTGCAAACAGTCGCGTCCATCTCACGTCGAGCACCTTGCCTCAACCAACCGTGTCGCCGCAACCGAAAG
>CAJDTT010000012.1_pt1 | contig 50473 bp, 45 predicted proteins | sample 7389841 | NCBI WGS metagenome assembly CAJDTT01 (sample SAMEA7055655, study PRJEB34461) | soil metagenome | biome: terrestrial ecosystem; feature: Peninsula; material: soil | place: Antarctica | collected 2016
GGCCACGACTACCGAATGCGCCGCCTGGCCACATCTTGCGCGGCTCGAGCACATGGGTCTCGCCGCGCAGAATCGTCGTGACCTGCGCCACTGTGGCTGGAGCGGCCTGTGCGCGCAGCGGTTCGGGCAACGTGCCAAGGCACACCGAGCAACGGCCACACGGTGCCGCCGTCTCGTCGTCGAGCGACTCCTGCAAAAGCTGCATCAGGCACCGCTCACCGCGGGTGTAGGCCCGCATGATCTCGGCCTCGCGGCGCCGGGTCGCGATAATCGCGTCGTAGTGCGCGGCGTCGTAACGCCAGTCCTTGCCGGTGCGCCGCCAGCCACCCTCGGCGCGTTCAACGACTCCGTCGACGGCCAGTTGTTTGAGCATGAGCTCGACCTTGGTCCGGCGCAGACCGGTCTCCGCCTCAAGCGCCGGCACGCTGGCGAGCTGTCCGTCCGAGTATGCCGCCAGCCCAGCGAGCAGCCGCTCAACCTGTCGTTCATCCGGGATGGTGGCCGTAGCGAAGTACTCCCACACGCCCGCGTCGGCCTCCGATGGCAAGAGCGCCACGATCGCATGATCGATTGCGCGGCCCGCGCGGCCGACCTGCTGGTAGTACGAGACCGGCGACGGCGGCGATCCCACGTGCACGACGAACCCAAGGTCGGGTTTGTCATAGCCCATGCCCAGCGCCGAGGTCGCAATCAGCGCCTTGAGCCGGTTGTCGCGGAGCTGGTCTTCGAGCCGTTCACGTTGCGCACCATCCAACTTGCCGGTGTACGCCGCCACCTTGATCTCACTGCCGTACACGGTTTGCACGGCGGCCGCGAGGCGCTCTGCGTCGGCGACGGTGAGCGCATAGACGATGCCGGAGCCGGGCAGGTCGGGAAGCTGGTCGACGACCCAGGCGTAGCGCTCGAGCGGCGACAGCGCATCGACTACCGCTAGTTGCAGACTGCTGCGGGCGAGCGGACCGCGCAACACCAACGTCGTGGCGCCGAGCTGCGCGGCGACGTCGTCTGTCACGCGCGCGTTAGCTGTCGCGGTCGTGGCCAGCACCGGTGTTTGCGGATTGAGCCGCTGCAACACCTCGGACACCCGGCGGTAGTCCGGGCGGAAGTCATGCCCCCAGTCCGAGACCGCGTGCGCCTCGTCGATGACCAACAGCCCGAGGTTGCCCGCGAGCTGGTCGAGCACTCGCCTGCCAAAGCCGGGGTTGGCGAGTCGTTCCGGGGACACAAGGAGCACGTCCAGATTGCCGGCGCGCAGGTCCTCTTCGATCGCCGACCAGGCGTCGATGTTGGACGAGTTGACGGTGGCCGCGCGTAGTCCCGCGCGCTCGGCCGCCGCGACTTGATCGCGCATGAGCGACAGCAGGGGTGAGACCACGAGAGTCGGACCGGCGCCTTCATGCCGCCGGATCGCGGTCGCCGCCCAGTAGACCGCGGACTTACCCCAGCCGGTCGCTTGGACGACAAGCACGCGCGCGGCCTGCTCGCACAGCGCCGCCACTGCCTGCGCCTGGTCCGCGCGCAGCCGGGCACCCTCACCGGCGATCGCCGCGATCACCGACCCCGCGATCGCGGACCGCGGCTCGGATAACTGGTCGACTGCCTGATCGTTCAACGCATCGGTCATACCCCGACCTTAAGCGTCACGACCGACAGCCGTGCGATCCATCCACAACGCCCCCAGATAACGCGTTTCTCGTCCACAGCGCAAACTGTGGCGATGAATCGACGACACGGCAACGATGGGCCAGCAGACGGCAACGGGGCCTCCGAGCGGCGACCGCCGGGACGGACTATCGCGCTGACCGACGCAGTTGCCGCGATCGCGATGACGCTGTTGGTTCTGCCGCTGATCGAACTCATCCCGGAGGCCGGCAGGGGCGGCGTCGGCGAGCTAATCACTAAGAACTTTGGGCCGTTCTTCGCGTTCGCCCTCTCGTTCACGGTGATCTACCAGTTCTGGACTGCCCACGACCAGCTGTACGCGGCGTACCCCACCGGCGACATGCACGGAGTGTCGACCCTGCACGGAATCTGGCTGCTGGCGATCGCGTTCTTACCGTTTCCGACGGCGCTCCTCGGTAGGACGACAACCGGCGGCACCGTCCCGCTGTATCTCGGCACAATGCTTGTCATCAGCCTCAGTGGCGCCCTCATCGCGATATCGGTAATCCGCCGCCATGACGCTGAGTTATCAACAATCCCACGGGCGGCCTTCCAGGATCGGGTCCGGGCGACGTGGCTGACCACCGGCGTGTTCACGCTATGTTTCGCAGTGAGCTGGTGGCTACCTGATGCCGGGCTCTACGGTCTGCTCCTGCTGATCCCCGCAGGTCCGCTCGCCGCGCGGGCGCGACGTACTGGCTGATGCCCCGGACCGATCAAGGCTTCTTGGCGCGACTGGGCTGCACCCGAAGTGGCTCCCCCGGCATCTTCGGGTACTCCGGCGGATACGGCATGTCTGCCAGACCGCGATCGGTCTCATCGCGGGCCACGCGTTCCAGCAGCGCAGACAGGTCGCCCGGCATCGCGCCGATGTTTGCGTGCGGATCGCCCACCGCGGCGAACCGAGCCGGCATCGTGAGTACGTCGAAGTCCTCCGGACTCACGTCGCCGACCTCGTCCCAGGTAAGCGGTGCCGACACCGTGGCTCGCGGATTGGCGCGGACGGAGTACGCCGAGGCCATCGTGCGATCGCGCGCCATTTGGTTGTAGTCGACGAAGACGCGTTCCCCGCGCTCTTCCTTCCACCAGTTCACGGTCGCCTGGCCGGGCATCTCGTCCGCCACCTGGCGGCCAAGAGCGATGACCGCACGGCGTACCTCGACAAACGTCCAGTTCGCCTCGATCGGCACGAAGATGTGCAACCCGCGCCCGCCACTTGTCTTGGGAAACCCGGTAAGTCCGTAGGAGTCGAGCAGCTCCCGCACGACGACACTGACCGTAACGGCGTCGGTGAAGTCGGTACCCGGCTGAGGGTCAAGGTCGATCCGCAGCTGGTCCGGGTGGTCGACGGCCGTCTTCGTGACCGGCCATGGATGAAACGTGATGGTTCCGAGATTGGCGGCCCAGGCCACAACGGCGAGGTTCTCCGGACACACCTCGTCGGCCTTTCGTCCGCTGGGAAAGGCGATCTGCACCGTGTCGACGAAATCCGGCGCACCCTTGGGCACCCGCTTTTGATAGAACGCCTCGGCCTTGCCGTCGATTCGTTGGCCGATCGCGACGCCCTCACGCACGCCGCCCGGCCACCGCTCGAGAGTCGTCGGGCGATGCCTCAGCGCGCCCAGGATGCCGTCGCCGACGGACAAGAAGTAGTCGAGCACCTGCCGCTTGGTGATGCCGCGCTCCGGAAAGTAGACCTTGTCCGGACTGGACAACCGGACCTGGTACTCGCCCACCTGAACCTGCTCTGCCTGGGTCGCCATGCCATGACGGTAGCGGCATCGAGCCGGTCACGGAAACCGATGCAGTGCCAACTCTCGCGGCCGGCGCGCCGCCGACGTACCGTGGAGGCATGACTTCTCATGTAACTGAACCCGCGCCCACCGTCGAGAAGACCGACGAGGAGTGGCGCCAGCAGCTCAGCGACGAACAGTTCGCGGTTCTTCGGCAGGCCGCGACGGAGCGCCCCTTCACGGGCGAGTACGTCGAGACCGAAACCGAAGGCGTGTATCAGTGCCGCGCGTGCGGCGCCGAATTGTTCCGCTCGGACACGAAGTTCGGTAGCCACTGCGGATGGCCAAGTTTCTACGCGCCCTCCGAGTCCGACGCCGTGATCCTGCGCGAAGACTCGACATTAGGCATGACCCGCGTCGAAGTTCTCTGCCGCGCCTGCCATTCACATCTCGGCCATGTTTTCCATGGTGAGGGTTATGCCACACCGACCGATGATCGATACTGCATTAACTCGGTCAGTTTGACCCTCGAGCCGAAGGCCTAGGCGACCGAGGCTTCACCGTCGCCCTGATCCCCCGTCACGAGGAGTACCGCCATTATGAGAAGAGCCGCGCTCGTATCCCCTGTCCGCACGCCTGTCGGTACGTACGGCGGGTCGCTGCGACCCGTGCCGGTCGAAGAGCTAGCCGCCCATGTGATCACCGAGGTCGTCAAAAGGTCCGGTATAGATCCGGAAGTGATCGAGGACGTCGTCTTCGCGCAGTCCTACGCCAGCTCCGAGGTTCCCTGCGTCGGACGATGGGCTGCGCTGCAGGCCGGTCTGCCGACGCACGTGCCGGGCATCCAGCTGGATCGCCGCTGCGGCGGTGGCCTTCAGGCAATCGTGACCGCCTCGATGATGATCGAAAGCGGTGCAGCGGACGTCGTAATCGCTGGCGGCGTCGAGAGCATGAGCAACATTGAGCACTACACGACCGACTTGCGGTGGGGCGCACGTTCTGGCGGCTCGACGCTGCACGACCGTCTGGACCGCGGCCGCGAACGCTCGCAGCCGGTCTGGCGGTACGGCGAGATTTCCGGGATGATCGAGACCGCCGAAAACCTCGCGACCGAGTACGGCATCACCCGCGAAGAGTCCGACGCATATGCACTTCAGAGCCAGCAGCGTGCGCACGCCGCATGGGAGGCCGGCCACTTCAACGACGAGGTTGTCCCGGTCACCGTCCCGCAGCGCAAGGGGGACCCGATCGTGGTTTCCAAGGACGAAGGCGTCCGCCCCAATACGACGCTAGAGACCCTCGGGAAACTACGCAGCCTTGTGAAGGACGGGGTCGTGACGGCCGGCAACGCGAGCCAGCAGAACGACGCCTCCGCGGCAGTGCTGATCGTTGCTGAGGACAAGCTCGATGAGTTCAACCTCGAGCCGATGGGCTTCCTAAAAGGCTGGACTGCGGTCGGCTGCGAGCCGGGCACCATGGGCTTCGGCCCGGTTCCGGCCGTCGCCAAGCTGCTGCCGAAGATCGGCCTCACCCTCGACGATATGGACCTGGTCGAGCTCAACGAGGCATTTGCCTGCCAGGTGCTCGCCGTGCTCAAGGGCTGGGGCTGGTCGGACATGGACAAGCTCAACGTCAACGGCGGCGGCATCTCGCTCGGGCACCCGATCGGCGCGACCGGCGTACGTATCATGGCCTCGCTGTTGCACGAGATGAAGCGGCGCGACGCGAAGTACGGCCTGGAAACCATGTGCATCGGTGGCGGCCAGGGCATGGCCGCGGTCTTCGAATCCGCTAACTAAGCTTCCGCCAGATGGACCGGTCCCCTCGCGGGGCCGGTCCATCTTCCTTTCCACCGGACAACCTGCGACGGACGAATGCGCGTTGGTCACCGGCACATAGTTTCCTGCTAAAAGGGATTCCCAGCTATCCAGGACCGAGAGGACACCATGAAAGTAGCGATTGCCCTGTTCCCGAGGATTACCGCACTCGATGCGATCGGGCCTTATGAGGTCCTGCAACGCATCCCGGACTTCGAGGTGACCTTTGTCGGTCACGAGCGCGGCGAAGTGCGTACCGAGAACGGCATGCTCGGGCTGATGGTCGACGCGACGTTTGAGGACATGGCGACGCCCGACGTACTGCTGATGCCCGGCGGCATCGGCACCCGGACGCTAATCAAGGACGATCGCGTCCTCAACTGGGTACGCGGTGCGCATGACGGCGGTGCGCTGGTGACGTCCGTGTGCTCCGGTTCGCTGGTGCTCGCCGCTGCGGGTCTGCTTGACGGGCTTACGGCGGCCACCCACTGGGGTGTCTACGACATGCTGAGCAGCCTCGGCGCGATCACCGTCGAGGATCGCGTCGTACCGCACTGGGACCGGCGAATCGTTACCTCCGCGGGCGTCTCCAGCGGTATCGATATGGCTCTGACGCTCGCCGCCGAGCTTGTCGACGAGACCGCGGCGAAGGCGGCGCAGCTGTTCATCGAGTACGACCCGCAACCGCCGTTCGACAGCGGGTCCTTGGCCAAGGCCGGGCCGGAGGTACTGGAACGGGCGAAGGAGAACAACAAAATCCGCGCCTAGCCGCGCATCCGTCACGGCGGCGGCTGCCGCGGTCCGACGTGGTGAGGATGTCCCGCGAAAGCGGACCTATCTGCCCAAAAACGTACGAAACACCCACGCAAGCGGGCTCGCGTGGGTGTTCCGGTCGTTCGGGCAGACCGCGTTACGGCATGCTGGCGAGAATTTCGCCTATCGGACGGCGAATTCCGCTGTAGAACGGGATCTCCTCGCGGACATGTCGACGTGCCTCCGCGGCCCGCAGCTCGCGCATGAGATCGACGATGCGGTGCATTTGCTTCGCTTCGAACGACAGCATCCATTCGTAGTCGCCAAGCGCGAACGCGGCCACCGTGTTGGCCTGGACATCGCCGTAGTCGCGGGCAAGCTTGCCGTGACCGGCCAGCATCTCGCGGCGCTCTTGATCGGGCAGCAGGTACCACTCGTAGGAGCGGACGAAGGGATAGACGCAGATGTACTTCAGCGGGTCCTCACCGTTGAGGAAGGCCGGGATGTGCTGGCGGTTGAACTCGGCCGGCCGGTGCAGCGCCATCTGCGACCATACCGGCTCTAAATGCGCACCGAGCGCACTCTGGCGTACGGCGGAGTACGCCCGCTGCAGGCCATCGGGATCCGGAGCGTGCCACCAGATCATGATGTCAGCATCGGCCCGGAAGCCGGACACGTCGTACACGCCACGCACAATGAGCCCGTCGTTCTTCGCGCCAGCCTTGAAGATCTTCTCGATCTCCTTGGCCGCCTTCTTGCGCGAGATGCCCAGTCCGCCCAGCGACGGTGTCAACTTGAACACCGAGTACATCGTGTACAGAATCTTCTGGTTGAGCTCCTCGGCGCGCTTCGCGTCCGGCTCTTTTCTTGGTTCACTCATATTGACCTCATTCGTTGGACTTTCCATTACTCACTGAGAAGTTCATTTTGCGGAGTCCGTCGCAGTCAGCGCCAGTACGGCGTCGGCGGCCGCTTGTCCGCTTGCAATACAGGCCGGCACTCCCACGCCTTGGTAGGTCGCACCCGCGACCGCAAGAGGGCCCGCCCCGGCAACCGCCCGCCGCACTCGCGCCACTCGGTCTCGGTGCCCGACGTCGTACTGTGGCAACGCACCGCCCCATCGCTGCACGACGACGTCGCACGGCTCACCGGAGATCCCGGCCAGTAGGGCGAGGTCGCGTCGGGCCAACGCCACGAGGTCGGCGTCCGACCGCTGTAGCAAGGCTTCTTCCCCGATGCGCCCGACCGATGCACGTACGAGGAACAGGTCCTCGTGGCCCGTTCCATCGGCGATCAAATGCGGCCATTTGTTGGAGACGTAGGTCGCCGCCTTAATCGTCGTACCCATCGAAACGGGCACCAGGAACCCGCTACCCGTGGGTGGCGGTACCGCAAGATCCCTTGTCCGGTAGGCGAAAGCGAGGACGGCCATGCTCGCCGTGGGCACCTCGGACAACGCCTTTGAGCCGTCGGTGGTGACGCCGGCCAGCAGCTGCGCCGCCTTCGACGGTCCGGTCGCGACAATGACCGAGGCCGCCCTGATGAGATGCGGATCGGCGCCGGTGCCAACCTCGACGGCGAACCCGTCGGCAGTACGCCGCAACGACCGCGCCGGACAGCGCAGATGCACCGGTACGCCGGAGGCTAGCGCGATCGCGAACGGCAGCCGTGAAACTCCACCCTCGACCAGCGTCGTAAACACCGGCATCGCCGGGATATCAGAAGGTTTCGGCGGTAACAGCACCTTGGCCGCCTCGATGACATCCGGCTCCTGCTGCATCCGCTCGTAAAGCGCCGGCATTGTCGCGGCAAGCGAAAGGCGGTCGGCGCGGCCGGCGTACACGCCACCGAGCATGGGCTCGACGAGCCGGTCGACGACTTCCGCGCCCAGTCGTGAACCGACCGCTTCGGCCACGCTCACATCGCGGGTGAGCACCGCTCCTCGGTGCCGGTTACGCACGGCCGCGACGCCGGCAGCGGTGAGCAGCCCCGATGCGGCGAGCGACTCCGCGTCTGTGGGGATGCCCATCGAGGTCATCGGCATCGCGTGCTGTCCGTCGGCTAATGCGATCTTCGCCGAAAGTACGCCCGGGAAGCGCATCTGGTCGTCTAACCCGAGACCGTCGATCAGATCGAGTGCTTCCGGACGCCGAGTCAGCAGCGCCTCGGCGCCGATGTCGATGGGTACCCCGGCAAGGCTCGCGGCGCGCAGCTTGCCACCGACTGTGTCCGCGATGTCGACAATGTGTACGTCGAGGCGCGGGTTTTCTTGATGCAGCCGCCATGCCGCGCTCAAACCGGAGATGCCGGCGCCGATGATGAGGACGTCGCAGGCATCCGGCAGCGGCGCGAGACGAGCAGCAGCAACCGTAGTCACGACGTGGCCGACACCTCGTGCACCAGCGCGACGACGCGGGTCAGCATGTCCGGGTCGGTGTCGGGCAGTACGCCGTGCCCGAGATTGAAGATGTGCCCCGGCGTGTGCTTGCCCTCGGCGAGGATGCGTCGTACCTCGGTCTCGATCACGCCCCAGTCCGCGAACAGGATCGCCGGATCGAGGTTGCCCTGCACGGCGTACCCCGGGCCCACCTGCGCGCTTGCTTGGTCAAGCGGCGTGCGCCAGTCCACACCGATCACGTCAGCCCCAGCACCGGCCATGGACGGCAGCAGCAGCGCGGTGCCGAGCCCGAAATGGATCTTGGGCACCCGATCACCTATCGCCCCGAAGATCGCCGCGCTGTGGGGCCGCACAAGCCGTTCGTAGTCCGCGACCGACAACGCGCCAGCCCACGAGTCGAAAAGCTGGACGGCACTCGCACCAGCGTCGATCTGTACCCGCAAAAATGTCGAGGAAATCTGCACGAGCTTCTGCAGCAGCTCGCTCCACGCGTCCGGCTGTGAATGCATGAACGCCTTGGTCTTCTCATGGTTGCGCGAGGGCCCGCCCTCGATCAGGTACGACGCGAGCGTGAACGGCGCACCGGCGAATCCCACCAACGGCGTGTCACCGAGCTCGGCGACCAGTTGACGCACGGCCTGGTCGATAAAGTCCACTTGGGCCGGATCCATGCTCGGCAGCCGCGAGACGTCGGCTGCGCTGCGGATCGGTTCGGCGATGACCGGGCCGACACCGGGTTTGATGTCGAGGTCGATCCCGATCGCGCGCAGCGGTAGCACGATGTCCGAGAACAGAATCGCCGCGTCGACCTTGTGCCGGCGTACGGGCTGCAGGGTGATCTCGGTGACAAGATCTGGACGCATGCACGAGTCGAGCATGTCGATGCCGACCCGCACCTCGCGGTATTCCGGCAGCGAACGGCCAGCCTGCCGCATGAACCAGACCGGAGTGTGCGGCACCGGCTGCCTTCGGGCCGCGGCGACCAGCGGGCTGGCGCTCAGGTCGTGCGGCAGGGAGGTCGATACGTGTGAAGTCGGATCCGGACTCGGGTGCTCCGTCGCCGTTGAATTATTTGCCATGATGCTTGACATCTTCCCACGGCTCGTAGAACCCCGCCGCCGGTGAGTGCGTCGTACGGCAACCTCGGTCCGAGGTCACAATTCAGGCTCACCCAGTATCTAGCGGCGCGGCTCCACCGATGCGACGCCGTTCGGTTTTAGTCTTCTCAGTGTGACCATCGCAAATTCGGCCTCGGACCCGACCTCCGCTCCTGAAGATTTCCAGCGAGCCGTAGCGAGCCTGTCGAGCGTGACGGTCCGGCCCGAGGTAACTCTCGAGACCATCCGAGCCCCGCAGCGACTCGCGCCGTACTCGTACGCGCTCGGCGCCGAGGTGCTGCTCGATCCTGCCTCCGACGTGGCCGAGGCCACTGGCCGCCTCGTCCTGCTCCATGACCCCGACGGTGACGAAGCCTGGGACGGCACCCTGCGCCTCGTGTCGTACGTCAGCGCCGCACTCGAACCGGACATGGCGGGCGACCCACTTCTCACCGACGCCGCTTGGTCCTGGCTGACCGAGTCACTCGAGGAGCACGGCGCGCCATACGTGGCCCTCGGCGGCACCGTGACCCAGACGTCATCTACCCGGTACGGCGACCTCAGTGGGCCAGAAAGCACGACGGACCTTGAAATCCGGGCGTCCTGGACCGCGACCGGACCCGACCTCGCCGGCCACCTCAAGGCGTGGATCAACCTCCTCGCGTGCGCCGCTGGCGCACCGCCTCCAGGCGTGAGCCTCATCGCACAGCGCGACACCACGGGCTAGTCGGGTGCCCGACTCGCCCGACTCGCCACCCGACGACGACGAAGAAGTTACCGCACTTCTCGAGCCGCCGGGTGGTGTCAGTGCGCCACTGACAAAGCCGGAACAGATCACCGATTTGGCGCGCAGACTCGCCGCGGCCGAGGGACCGGTGGCAATCGACGCCGAACGCGCCTCGGGCTATCGCTACTCGCCGCGCGCCCAGCTGATCCAGCTCCACCGACGTGGCGTTGGCACCGTGCTCATCGACCCGATCGAGGTGCCAGACCTCAGCAGCATCGGCGAGGCGCTACGCGGTGCCGAATGGGTAATCCACGCCGCCAGCCAAGACTTAGCCTGCCTCGCCGACACCGGCATGCGGCCCGACCGGCTCTTCGACACCGAGCTCGGCGGACGAATCGCCGGTCTCGAGCGAGTATCGCTCGGCCGAATGACCGAGCTGCTGCTGAAGATCTCCCTCGCGAAGGGCCATTCGGCCGCGGACTGGAGCATCCGGCCACTACCTCGCGACTACCTGGTGTACGCGGCCCTCGACGTCGAGATCCTGTTGGACCTGCGCGACGCGGTCGAATCACTACTCGACGAGCAGGGCAAGCTCGGCTGGGCGCACGAGGAGTTCGAGGGCGCCCGTACCGCTCCCCCGTCATCGCCGCGGGTCAACCCGTGGCGGCGTACAAACGGCATTCAGGCGGTCAAGGATCGGGCGGGACTCGCGATCGTGCGCGCGCTGTGGGAGTCGCGGGACGAGATTGCCCAGCGCACCGACCTCGCGCCGGGCAAGATGCTCCCCGACCGGCTGATCGTCGCCGCCGCGGTCGCCAAGCCGACGCACTTGGGTGCGCTGCTCGACCTCGACGGGTTCACCCGCCGCGGTGTGATCACCCACCGCAAACGCTGGATCGAAGCGATCCGTGCCGCTCAGGAGCTGCCCGAGTCCGAGCTCCCTCCGCGCCGCGAACCGGTCGACCCGAGTGCGCCCCCGTCGCGGTGGATGAGTAAAGAGCCGAAGGTCGCCGAGTTCTTTGCCGTTGCCCGCGAGGTCGTGCTCGCAATTTCCGAGGAGCTATCCATCCCGGCCGAGAACATCGTGCCACCCTCGGCCATCCGCGCGCTCGCCTGGCAGCACCCCGAACGCCTCGACGCCGAGTCCGTCGACGCGTTCCTCGCCGCAGAAGGTGCACGCCCGTGGCAGCGTGCGCTCGTATCCGAACGGCTCGCCGCTGCGCTGTCCGCCGACTAAATCTCTGTCGAAGTTACTCATGGGTAATATAGGGGTGTGGCACCATCTTCCGCACCGCTAAGGAGCGCATCCCCCGTGAGCACATCCGAAGTCGCGCACACGCGCACCGCAACCCCTATCCGCGGACGCGAGGTCGTCTTTGTCGACGGCGTACGCACTCCGTTCGGCAAGGGCAACTATAAAGGCCAGTACGCCGAGACTCGATCCGACGACATGATCGTCCGGGTCATTCGCGAGCTGTTGAAGCGGCACCCCGAACTTCCCAAGGACCGAGTCGACGAGGTCGCGATCGCTGCCACCACGCAAATCGGCGACCAGGGGTTGACCATCGGACGGACCGCGGCACTGCTGGCGGGGCTCCCCAACACGACGCCCGGGTTCGCGATCGACCGCATGTGTGCGGGCGCGATGACCGCCGTGACGACGACTGCTTCGGGTATCGCGGTCGGCGCATACGACGTGGTGATCGCCGGCGGTGTCGAGCACATGGGCCACCACCCAATGGGCGAAGGCGTCGACCCGAACCCACGCTTCGTCGCGGACAAGCTGATCGACGAATCTGCGATCGTCATGGGCGCTACGGCCGAGAACCTGCACGACCGGTTTCCGCACCTGACGCGGGAACGCTGCGACGAATTCGCCAAGTCCTCGCAGGACAAGTACGACGCGGCAGTCAAGGCAGGCAAGATCGGCCCCGAGCTCGCGTCCATGGCCACCCGCTCGACCGAGGCCGGTTGGGGGTTGGCCACCACCGACGAACCACCCCGTCCGGGCACCACTCTGGAGGATCTCGCCGCGCTGAAGACGCCCTTCCGGTTGCACGGCCGCGTCACCGCCGGAAACGCGGCAGGAATCAACGACGGCGCGACCGGCTGCATTCTTGCCTCCGCCGAGACCGCCGCAGAGCTCGGGTTGCCGGTCGGGATGAAACTGGTGGCCTTTGCGTTCGCCGGCGTGGCGCCAGAGGTGATGGGCGTCGGTCCGGTGCCAGCGACCGAGAAGGCGCTGCGGCTGGCGGGACTCGAGATCGACGACATCGGGCTGTTCGAGCTCAACGAGGCCTTCGCCGTACAGGTGCTCGCGTTCTTGGATCACTTCGGGCTGGCCGACGACGATCCGCGGGTCAACCCGTGGGGCGGCGCGATCGCAATTGGCCACCCGCTCGCCTCCTCCGGCGTACGGCTTATGACCCAGCTCAGCCGCGAGTTCGCCGAACATCCCGAGGTGCATTACGGCATCACCAGCATGTGCATCGGACTCGGCATGGGCGGCACCGTCATCTGGGAAAACCCGTCCTACGAGGGGAAAAAGTAACAATGTCAGCTCCGAAAAACTCGCTCGCGGACATGTTCAACGACGAGGTCGTGACACATGCGTATGCCCGCGAGATAAAGGTCCCAGGCCTCACCGGCCACGTCGCGCTGATCACCATCGACAACGGCTTCGACTACACCAAGCCATCGACGTTCGGCCCGGCTGGGCTCGCGTCGCTGTCCGCCGCGATTGACACCGCGATCGCATCGCAACCGACGGCTATCGCGGTCACCGGTAAGCCGTTCATCTTCGCCGTCGGCGCAGACCTCACTGGCGTACCGATGGTCACCTCACCCGAGATCGCCCGGCAGATCGCTCAGGCGGGGCACGCGACCTTTGGCAAGCTCGCGCAGACCGAGATACCGACGTTCGCCCTCGTCGGCGGTGCGGCGCTCGGCGGTGGCCTGGAGCTGGCGCTCAGCTGCGACTACCGAAGCCTGTCGGCCAACACCGCGATGCTCGGCTTCCCTGAGGTGTTCCTTGGACTCGTGCCGGGCTGGGGCGGTACGCAGCTGCTGCCAAACCTGATCGGCGCGGACAGCGCGGTCAGCGTCATCGTCGATAACGCACTCAACCAGAACAAGACCCTCAGCCCCGCCCAGGCTGCCGAGCTTGGCATCGTGGACGTCGTTTTCGACTCCGCCGACTTCCTCGAGACCTCGCTCGCCTGGGTCGCCGATGTCGTCAACGGCGTCACGACGGTGACACGAGCGGAGGTCGATAAGGGCGCGGCCTGGGACGCGGCGCTCAAGCGCGGTAAGACAATCGCCGACGTCAAGACCCATCGGGCGTCACCGGCGCCGTACCGCGCGCTCGAGTTAATCGCCCTCGCCCGTGACGCGGACCTGCAGACCGGGTACCGCGCCGAGGAGGACGCCCTCACCGATCTGCTGATGACCGACGAGCTGCGGGCGAGCCTGTATGCCTTCGATCTCACCCAGAAACGCGCGAAGAAACCGGCCGGTGCACCGGCCCGCAAGCTCGCGCGCAAGGTGACGAAGGTCGGCGTCATCGGAGCCGGGCTGATGGCCAGCCAGCTCGCGTTGCTGTTCGTGCGGACCCTCGAAGTCCCCGTCGTGATGACCGACCTCGACCAGGAACGCGCCGACAAGGGTGTCGCGTACGTCGTCGCCGAGATCGACAAGTTGCTGCAGCGCAAGCGGATTTCGCCTGACCGCGCCAACCGGCTCAAGGCGTTGATCTCCGGCGCCGTCGGGTACGACGCCTTCAGCGATGCCGACTTCGTCGTCGAGGCGGTGTTTGAAGAGCTCTCCCTCAAGCAGCAGATCTTTGCCGCAGCGGAGGAACACATCAGCGACGAATGCGTACTCGCGACAAACACCTCCTCGCTGTCGATCAGCCAGATCGCGGTGAACCTCAAGCACCCCGAGCGGGTCGTTGGCTTCCACTTCTTCAACCCGGTCGCCGTACTCCCGTTACTGGAGATTGTCCGCGGCGAGCAGACCGACGAGGCCAGCCTCGCGACCGCGTTTGCGACTGCGCGTGCCCTCAAGAAGTCTTCGGTCTTGGTGAAGGACGCTCCTGCGTTCGTCGTCAACCGGTTGCTGACGCGGTTTCTCGGCGAGGTACTCGGCACGATCGACGAGGGCGCCGAGTTCGCGGTCGCGGACCGCGCGCTCGATCCGCTGGGACTGCCGATGAGCCCGCTGGTGCTGTTGCAACTGGTCGGCCCGGCCGTCGCGCTGCACGTCGCCGAGACGCTGCACGATGCCTTCCCGGACCGTTTCACGGTGAGCGACAACATGAGGGCGCTGGTAGACGCCGGCAAGAGCAGCGTCTACAGCTGGGGCAAGGACGGACGACCGGTGCTCGACGCCGAGGTGGTGCGGCTCTGGAAGCGCGGTACGACGCAGATCGACGAGTCTGAGGTGCGCGATCGGGCGCTATCGGCGCTGGCGCATGAGGCGCAGCTGATGCTGGACGAAGGCGTCGTCGCGGAGGCCCAAGACCTCGACCTGTGCATGCTGCTCGGCGCCGGATGGCCGTTCTGGAACGGTGGCATTACGGCGTACCTCGACCGGTCCGGCGTGAGCGAGAAGGTTAACGGCAAGCGGTTCCTGCCGCCCGGTTACGCGAGCCTCCCAGCACGCTGAGTGCTTGCGCAGCTAGCTTAATTCGAGCTGGCCGGTGCTCGCCAGCGGTATCTGGGCGATCACGTCAAGTCCGCCTTCACCGCGGGCCCGGGCCACCACCTGACCGCGATGCGCCATCACGATCGCGTTGACGATGGAGAGGCCCAGCCCGGTCCCCTCGCTGCGGGTCCGGTTCGCGGCCCGCCGGAATGGCGCAAACAGCTCTTCGATGATCTCCGGATCGAGTACCTGACCGGTGTTGCTGATCGTCAGTACCGCCATGGAGCTGTCCGTCGTCAGCTCGATCCAGATCAGTCCACCGTCGAGGTTGTGGTTGACGGCGTTCTGTACAAGGTTGCCGACGAGTTGTTCCAACAGGCGCGGATCCCCAAGCACCAGCGCCGGTTTGGTGAGCTCTTCGATCGTGATGTCGTGCGCCTTGGCCTTCGCGGACATCGAGGACACGGCCATTGGTATGGCGTCGGCCAAGTCGTACTCGGACACCTTGTCCAGACCCTGGTTGATCTGCGACTCGACCTTCGCCAGCACGAGAAGGGCCTCGACGAGGTTGTTGGCGCGCTCGGTCGCATCAAGCACGACCGCGCCCATCTCCCGCAGATCCGACGCCGACGCGTCCGGGTCTGCGAGTGTCACTTCGACTTCGGTGCGCATTATGGACAGCGGTGTGCGCAGCTCGTGGCTGGCGTTGGCCACGAACCGGCGCTGCGCGTCGAAGGATCGGTCCAGCCGCTCGAGCATCGCGTCGAACGTGTCGGCCAGATCACGCAGCTCGTCGTGCGCACCGGACAGCGCGATCCGTTCCTTGAGCATGGCGCCCGCCGAGATCCGGCGGGCCGCGGCCGTCACCTCGGCGACCGGCCCGAGCGCGCGGGCGGCGATGATGTAGCCGGCGCCGCCGCCGAGCAGAGCCGAGAATGCCGAGATGAGCAACCCGCGTAACAGCAGCGTTTCAGCGGCGTTCTTGCGGACCGCATTGACGACCGCCGTACCCTCGGCCTGCCCTTCGATGTGGCCCGGGACCGTGATCCGGATAATCTGTCCAGGCGCAAACTGCAGCGCAGCCTCGATAGAACTATCCACGACCAACATCGACATGAGTACGCCGAGAATACTGATCGACGCGGACAGGAACGCGCACGCCAGCGCGAGCCGCATCCGCAGCCCGAGCCGGACAGCGGGCAATGCGCGCTACCCCCTGATGCGGTAGCCGGAGCCGACGACCGTCTCGATGACGGCAGGCTCCCCCAGCTTGCGCCGTAGCGTCATCATCGTCACCCGGACGGTGGTGGTGAAGGGATCGGCGTTTTCGTCCCACACCCGCTCGAGCAGTTCCTCGCTCGAGACGACGGCACCATCGGATGACATGAGCACCTCAAGGACCCCGAACTCCTTCCTCGTGAGCTCGACGTCGTTGCCGTTGCGGCGTACCTCCCGGCGCGCAGAGTCGAGCTCGACGTCCCCCGCCTTGAGCACCGGCGGCGCAGCGGGGTGCGACCGGCGCCCGAGCGCACGCACCCGGGCAGTCAGCTCGGCGAACGCGAACGGCTTAGCCATATAGTCGTCGGCGCCGAGTGACAATCCCTCGACGCGGTCGGCCACGGCACCACTGGCGGTCAGCATGAGCACCCGCGCGTTGGATCCGGACCGCGACATCTGCTTCAGTACGTCGTCGCCACTCATACCAGGCAGGTCACGATCCAGCACTACCACGTCATATGGCGTGATGACCGCCTTCTCGTGACCGTCCACCCCGTCGTACGAAACATCGACGGCCATACCCTCACGGCGTAGACCACGCGCGACCGCGTTGGCCAGCTGCCGTTCATCCTCAACTACCAGTACACGCACGTGGACTCCTTCATCGACTATCAGACCTGACTGTTATTTCGAAGCGCCGATACCTCGTGAGGTCCGTGTATGCGCGCATACCAGGACGCTATGTCGTTAGTTATGAGGTCCGCGCTAAGTCCGCACTCGCGGAGAACTTCGTCACGTGACCCATGCTTGGGAAATACCGAAGGTACGCCGATCTCGCGGGTCGGAGTCAGCGATCCGGTATCCCGGATTGCCTGCGAGATAGCCGATCCAACGCCACCAAGCCGGAGCCCGTCTTCGACGGTGACGACGAGGCCGAACCCGTTCAGATAGTCGATCAGATCCTCTGAAACGGGAATGACCCACCGTGGATCGATCACCGTCGCGTCAATGCCGCGCTGGGCCAGCGCCGTCGCGGCGTCGAGACCGACAGCCGCCATCGGGCCAACCGTCACGATCGCGACGTCCTTGCTCAAGCCCCGCGTGAGTATGTCGTAACCATCGTTCCGCTCGATCGCCGCGATATCTGAAGACTTCGAACCCTTCGACCAGCGCAGCACCGTAGGCGCATCGTCGACGGCGACCGCTTCGCGCAGCTCGAGGCGAAGAGTCTCACCGTCCCGAGGCGCCGCGATGCGGACTCCGGGCACGGCGCTGAGCAGTGAAAGGTCCCACACGCCGTTATGACTGGGGCCATCATTGCCGGTGATCCCAGACCGGTCGAGGCAGACGGTCACCCCAACACCATGCAACGCAATGTCCATCACGAACTGGTCAAAGGCACGGTTGAGGAACGTCGAGTAGAGCGCGACGACCGGGTGCAGACCGCCCATCGCCAGACCCGCTGCGGAGGTCAGTGCGTGCTGTTCGGCGATGCCGACGTCAAAGGTGCGCGCCGGGAAGTGCTCGGCGAAACGGGCGAGGCCGGTCGGATGTAGCATCGCCGCGGTGATCGCCACGATATCGTCGCGGTCGGCGCCGATCGCAGCCAGCTCGTCGGCGAACACGTCGGTCCACGAGGTACTAGGGGCGGCGAGCGACTCCCCCGTTTCAGGGTTGAATGCACCCGGCCCATGGAATAAGTCTTGTTCATGATTTTCGGCAGGCGCGTAACCGAAACCTTTATGTGTCACGCAATGCACGATGACGGGGCTGCCGTAGTCCTTAGCCAGTCGTAGCGCTTTTTCGACGGCGGCGACATCGTGGCCGTCGACCGGGCCGACGTACTTCATGCCGAGGTCGGCGAACATTCCCTGCGGCGAGACCATGTCCTTGATGCCGACCTTGATGCCGTGCAACGCGTCGTACAGGACGGGACCGACGACAGGCGTGGCGTTGATCGCCGAACGGAACTTGTCGAGCGTCTTCTCATAGCGAGGGGTCAGCCGCAGCGCCGCAAGTCGGGTCGCAACTCCACCGATTGTCGGCGAGTAGGACCGCCCGTTGTCGTTGACGACAACGACGACAGGCCGTCCACCGGACGCGATGTTGTTGAGCGCCTCCCATGCCATCCCGCCGGTCAGCGCGCCATCGCCGATGATGGCCACGACCGGGCGCGGATCGCCCTCAATCTCATACGCCTTAGACAGGCCATCGACGTACGACAACGACGCGGAGGCATGAGAACTCTCGGACCAGTCGTGCACGGACTCAGTGGTATTGCCGTAACCGGAAACTCCGCCGCGAGCGCGCAGCTTGTCGAAGCCGGCCTGCCGACCGGTCAGGATCTTGTGTACGTAGATCTGATGGCCGACGTCGAACACCAGCGGTTCGCGCGGCGAGTCGAAGACCCGATGCAGCGCAATTGTCAGCTCCACAACACCGAGATTGGGCCCGATGTGTCCGCCGGTCCGGGATACCTTCGCGATCAGGAAGTCACGGATTTCCGCGGCGAGCTCCGGTAGTCGGGACGCGGGGATTCTGCGTAAGTCCGATGGCGACGACACACCCGGGAGCAGATCCACGCCGGTCCCCTTTCTTCGTGCGTTTGTATCAATTCGTTCGGCACACCAGTCTAAGCCAATAGCGCAACACACTCCACGTGATGCGTCATGGGAAACGCATCGAATGCGCGCAGCTCACGCAGTTGGTAGCCAGATTCGGCAAACGACGCGACATCACGTGCCAGTGCCGAAGGATCACAGGCGACGTACGCGATCGCCCGCGGCTTCAGGTCCGCAATTGCCGCGCACACCTCACGTTTGGCGCCCTTGCGAGGCGGATCGAGCACGACGACGTCGAACGCGCCGGCATCGTCGGTCGGCGCGCCTGGTGCAGCCTCGCGCAGGCGGTCCGAGGTGATCTGACCCTGTCTTAGCTCAACCTGAGGGAGATCGCCGAGCTGCGCAATGCCGTCCCGCACCGCGGTCTTCGAGCCCTCGATCCCCAGCACGTAACCTGTCGGCCCGACCGACTCGCCCATCGCGGCCGCAAACAATCCCATCCCGCAGTACAGATCCAGCACTCGATCCCCGGGTCGCGGTCCGGTCATCGCAAGCACCGTCTCAGTGAGTACGTCGGCCGCCTGCGGATGCACCTGCCAGAAACCGCCGCCTCGCACCTTCCAGCTGCGACCGACTGCTCGGTGAGTGCTCGTATGCGGGGAGCCTTCAGCGTATGACCATCTCTTGTTGGCGGTCATCTCGCTGACCACCCGGCGATGATCCGCGCCCGCCTCGACGTCTACTTCTACGGCCGGCTTCCAACGCTGCCGAAACAACGCGGGGTCGGCGACGTCGGTGGTGGCGATGAGGCAGTCATCGATGGGCTGTACGTCGTGGCTGCGGTGCCTACGCATCCCGAGCGACCCGTCGCGCGCAACGGCGTACTGCATCCGGGTCCGCCATCGCAGGTCGGGCGGATCGAGCGCCTCGACCTCGACATCCACATCCAGACCGGCAAGCCGCTCGAACTGCTCGCGTACGACGGCGCCCTTCAGAGCGCGCTGGGTCTGGATATCCGCGTGCTGCCAGTCGCAGCCGCCGCAGCCGCCGGGCCGGGCAAAGCGGCACGGCGGGGATACCCGACCAGGATGCGCGGTATGGATCTCGATCGCGTCGGCGCGACAGAAACTTCCACCGCGATCCTCGGTGATCTCGACCGTAAGGCTTTCGCCAGGCAGTGCGTGGCGGACAAAAAGCACCCGGCCCTCGGCGCGGGCGACGCAGTGACCGCCGTGCGCGACGCGCTCTATGTCGACGCGGAACTGCCGACCCAGCCACGAAGAGCCCTGTTCAGAATTCATTAGGACAAATCTACTGCGCGGGTCCGGGCCGGTCGCCGTCCCGCGCCGTATCGCTCAGGTTCTCTGGATTCAGCAACGTGCCGCTCTCGAGACGCCGCGTGGCGCTTCCGTCCGGGTGTCGCACGCCGCCCGCGCGGTCCCATAGCGGCACGTCGGTACGGCGGTCCTGGCTGGACTCAAGCTGCCACGGGACGTTGGTAACCATGACGTTTGGCATGAACAGCAGCCGGGCCTTGAGGCGCAGCGCACTCTGGTTGTGCAGCAGCTGTTCCCACCAGTGCCCGACGACGTACTCGGGGATGAAGACCATCACGAGATCGCGCGGGCTTTCGAGGCGAACCCGTTTGACATAGTCCAGGACCGGTTTCGTGATCTCGCGGAACGGCGAGTCGACGACGGTCAGCGGCAGCGGGATATCGAACCGCTCCCACTCTTCCTGCAGGGCACGGGTGTCCACGTCGTCGACGTTTACCGTCAACGCGGTGAGGGTGTCGGGACGAGTGGCACGCGCGAATGCCAGGGCCCGCAGGGTCGGCTTGTGCAGCTTGCTCACCAAGACGATGCTGTGCACTCGGCTCGGCAGCATCCGGTTGCCCGGCGACGGCTCGACCTCGAGCTCAGCGGACACTTTGGTGTAGTGCCGGTGAATTGCCTTCATCGTCAGGAACAGCGCCACCATGGCCACCGCTGCGATCCAGGCGCCATGCGTGAACTTCGTGATGATGACGACGATGAGGACCGTGCCGGTCATCACGAAGCCCATGCTGTTGATGACCCGCGAACGCTTCATCCGCGCGCGCTCGGACGTATCGCGCTCGGATCGCAGATGCCGAGTCCAGTGCCGAACCATGCCGAACTGGCTCAGCGTGAACGATACGAACACGCCGACGATGTAGAGCTGGATCAGCTTAGTGACGTCCGCGTCGAACACCCACACCAGCAGAATCGCCGCGCCGGCCAGCAACAGGATGCCGTTGCTGTAGGCGAGCCGGTCGCCTCGGGTGTGTAGCTGCCTGGGCAGGTAGCGGTCTTGGGCCAGAATTGAAGCCAGCACCGGGAAACCGTTGAAGGCGGTGTTGGCGGCGAGCACGAGGATCGCCATCGTCAGGAACGTCACCAGATAGAACGCGATCGAGTGTCCGAATACTGCGCTGGCAACCTGCGCGACGACCGTCTCCTGATAGCCAACCTGCTTACCGGCGGCATCGATGAGCGTCCCGTCAGCGGGGTCGACGATCCGCACTTTTGTCACCAGCGCCAGCACGGTCAGCGTGGCAAACATCAGAACCGCGATGGATCCCATCAGAAGCAGGGTCGTTGCGGCGTTCTTGCTCTTCGGCTTGCGGAAGGCCGGCACGCCGTTGGCGATGGCTTCGGTTCCGGTCAGTGCGGTACACCCGGACGCGAACGCACGCAGCACGAGGAAGAACAACAGGAATCCGCTCGGCGGCGGACCGTGATCGACGATGTGGTAGTTCGCGGTCGCGGCGGTCATGGTGTCACCGGTCAGATAGCGAAAGGCTGCCCACAGACCCATCCCGAGGATACTCACCACGAACCCGTAGACCGGGATCGCGAAAACTCGTCCGGACTCGCGGATGCCGCGCAGGTTGATGAAGGCGATCAGCAGGATGCAGCCAAGCGCAATCTCGAGCGTGTAAGGCCGCAGCGCTGGCACCGCGGAGGTGAACGTCGCCACCCCCGAGGAGATCGACACCGCCACGGTCAGCACATAGTCGACGGCGAGCGCGCTCGCCACGGTCAGGCCGGCATCCTTTCCGATATTGACCGAGGCCACCTCGTAGTCGCCACCACCGCTGGGGTAGGCGCGCACGTTCTGCCGGTACGACGCGACCACGACCGCCATCACCAAAACGACGCCGAGACCGGCCCACCAGGTGAAGTGGATCGCGGCCATCCCACCGATGGCGAGTACCAGCATGATTTCCTGCGTCGCATAGCCGACAGACGACATCGCGTCACTGGCGAAGATAGGCAGGGCGAGCTTCTTGGGCAGCAGCGTCTCGCCCAGCGTGTCGCTGCGAAACGGTCGCCCTACGATCAGACGCTTGAGAATTGACCCGGCACTAGCCACGTGCGAAAGAGTACGTGTACTAGCCGGTCGCGCGCACTCCGACGCCCCGTCGATCGACTATTCGCGACATATCGCCCCGAACGTCACCTTCTGCCGCGCAGACGGCTACCGTTACCACCAAGCTAATCGCACGTTGTAGTGCCGCTGGAGGACGATTGTGCACATTGTGATCATGGGGTGCGGCCGCGTCGGCTCGTCGATCGCCAAACGGCTCGACAAGCTCGGCCACTCGGTCGCGGTCATCGACCAGAACCCCGACTCGTTCCGGCGACTCGGCCCGGAGTTTCGTGGTGACCAAGTCAAGGGGGTCGGCTTCGACCGCGAGACGCTCCTAGAAGCCGGCATCGAGAAGGCGGCCGCGTTCGCCGCGGTCAGCTCCGGTGACAACTCAAACATCATCTCCGCGCGGGTTGCCCGCGAGATCTTCGGCGTCAAGCAAGTGGTCGCCCGGATTTACGACTCAAAACGCGCCGAGGTCTACGAACGACTCGGAATCCCGACCGTCGCGACGGTGCCGTGGACTGCGGACCGACTGTTTCGCGAGTTGATGGCAGACAAGAATGAGGAACTGTGGCGTGATGCGACCGACGCGGTCAGTCTCAACCGGGTGCAGTACGACGACGGATGGATCGGCCGGACCGTAATGAACTTCGAGGAAAATACCGGCTTCCGGGTCGCGATGATCACCCGGTTTGGCAAGGCGACCTTGCCGACCCGCTCCACCGTCATCCAACACGGCGATGGGATCTTCGCGCTCAGCTCGGATGAGATCCGGGCCACGGCGTTTGAAAACGCCGGCAACACACCTGAGGAGCCGCAGTCATGAAGGTCGCGATTGCCGGTGCCGGCGCCGTGGGCAGATCGATCGCGCACGAGCTCGTCGGCTACGGCCACCAGGTCATGCTGATCGAACGCAACGCGCTCAAGGTCAACCCGTCGTACGTCCCCGAGGCCGAGTGGATCCACGCGGACGCATGCGAACTCGCCTCGCTTGAGGAGGTCGCGATCCAGACCTGCCCAGTCGTGATCGCCGCGACCGGGGACGACAAGGCCAACCTCGTGGTGTCGCTGTTGGCGAAGACCGAGTTCGGCGTAGGGCGTGTCGTGGCACGGATCAACGATCCACGCAACGAGTGGCTGTTCAACGAAGCGTGGGGCGTCGACGTCGCCGTGTCTACCCCGCGCGTGTTGGCGGCCCTAGTCGAGGAGGCCGTCGCGGTCGGCGACCTGGTGCGGCTCATGCGGTTCCGCACGGGTGAGGCCAACCTGGTCGAGATCACGCTGAGCAACAGCTCGGCGTACGTCGGTGAGCCGGTCGGCGATCTAACGCTGCCGCACGACACGGCGCTGGTCACCATCCTGCGCGGCGACCGAGTCATCGTGCCGACCCGTGACGAGCCGCTCGAAGCTGCGGACGAGCTTATCTTCGTCGCGAACGAGAACGTCGAAGACGAGCTCCGCGCGGTAATGACAAAGGAGCGTTAAACCGCTGAGTGTCAGTCGCCGTCGGTGCCCGCGGGACGCCGGCGGCGCGGTACTGGGATCGCGAAGCTCTCCCCGCGCACGCGTCGTACGACGATGAATGTCAGAAGCACCAGGCCAAATGTCATTGGATAGCCAAGGCCGATCCGTACGACACCGAGCCAGGTCGCCTCCTGCGACTGGTACAGCAAACCCTCGACGACGAACTTCAACACGTACGACGCGCCCCACGCGAGGGTGGTCCAGTTGTACGCCCGCATAAGCCGCTTGTTGCTGCGCCAGTTAACCTCTCGCGGGCTGAGGAAGTGCCAGACCAGACCAACAATCGGATAGCGGATCAACACCGAGCCGACGAGCGCTGCGGCCAGCAGCGCCGACCGCCAGATCCCGAACAAGAAATAGCCACGGGCCTCGCCCGTGCGGCTAGCGATGAATACACAAATACCGACGGCAACCAAACCACCGATCGCCTGCTGGATGCTTTGTTTGCGTGCCAGCCTGAGCACGAACACGCCGATCGCGATCGCGATCCCGGTCCAGATTGCAGGCTGCAGGCCGGCGATGACGTTGGCGACGATGAAACCCAGCGCCGGAAGCGCCGAGTCGAGTACGCCCCGCCAGCCACCGATCGATTCGATGACCATGTCGCGCATCGGTCGCGCCTGCTCGACATCGGCCGGCCCAGCGATTGGCAGGTCCTGGAGGTCTTGCGCCTCGTTGCCCCGTTCGTCGTCGCGCCGGCTCACGCTCACCCGGAACCAGTGGCCGTGAGCTCGTACCAAGGATTGAACAGTGCCGGTGAGCCGTCACGGTTGGCGATGCGACCGGCGACCACCATCTCGCGGCCTGGCTCGATCCCTGGGATGCGACGCTGCCCCAGCCACACCAGCTCGACCGCGCCGGTGCCGTCGAAAAGCTCGGCGGTCAATGTGGGTGCTTTCTCGCTGGGCGTGTAGACGACCGAGCGGAGTCGGCCGGCAATGCGCACGGACTCCCCGGCGACGAGATCGCGGCAGCAACAGGAGCCGACCTTGCCGGTGCTCTCCTGCAGATCTTCGGCGTCGAGTACGTCGGCGTCGGCGGCGAGTCGATGCATCAGTCTGGAGAAGACACCACGCGGTTTGTCAGCTGTTGCCGCGTCAGCGGAAGTGGTCATGGCACCAGAGTATGCCAGTCTCGGGCGCGAAGATCCGCACCATCAGACAGTTACTTGGCTTACGCTTCGATGGTTCCGTCGTCGTCGTTGCTGGCCGCTTCCTCGACCTGGGAGGCAAGCGCCGCGGGAAGCTCCAAAGTGAGCGGTTCGCGCACGGGTTTGGGCTCCGTGCCGCGGTTAACCACGACCTTGCGGAACAGTTCGAGGAAGTCCGCCGCTGCGTCGTCGTCCGTCGCGGCGGGTCCGGCGATGAGCGCCCGCAGGAACCATCGTGGGCCGTCGACACCGATGAACCGCGCGTTCTGGCTGCCGCCATCATTCATGATGACTGCCCGAAGTTCCGGCCCGAACTCGCCGTCGATCTGTTGGCGGCTGCCACCGTTACGCTCAATCTCCGAGGCGATGTCCGAGCGGATCTCATCCCACGCACCGCCGGACCGCGGCGCCGCGAATACCCCCAGCTGCAGGATCGAGCCATCGCGCATGAGCGAGACGCCTCCGACAGATCCGTCAGTAGCGATTTCGAGGCGCACCTCGAACCGTGGGTCGACGGGGACGATCAGCGCGCCGAAGTCGAGCGTTGGCTCATCGCTCGAAGGGGCATCGAGGACGTCGTATGGACCGTCGGTCGATTCACGGTCCTCGCGCTCGAGGGGCGTCACCTCGGGCGGTACGCCGCGCTCGCGCAGCGCGCGATCAATTTTCTTGCGGCGGCCAAGCATGTGGGCGGTCTCCTTCGGGTCGTGCCGAGCTGTTGTGCGAGCCCGGCGTTTGAGCGTCCTAGGTATCGAAAGCGTTACAGGTTTAGTTTTGGTCGGGTCCAACCTACCGGCCCGACGAGCCGTGCCCGCCAGATCCACGTGCCGAACCGGACAATTCTGTCGATTCGACGAAGTCCGCGCGGGCGACCTGTTGGATGAGCAGCTGCGCTACGCGGTCTCCACGGCGTACGGTGACCGGCTCCGCCGGGTCGAGGTTGATCAGGTTGACGAGGATCTCGCCGCGATACCCGGCATCGATCGTGCCGGGTGCGTTGACGATGCTCAGTCCGTGCCGGTGCGCGAGCCCCGAGCGCGGGTGTACGAGTCCGACGTAGCCCAGGGGAAGCTCAAGGGCGATTCCAGTACGGACCAGTCCCCGTCGGCCCGGCGCGAGCTCTATTTCTTCGGCGGAATAGAGGTCCGCGCCGGCGTCGCCGCAATGGCTGTACGACGGCAACGGGAGATCGTGATCGAGACGACGGACTCTAATCTGCACGGCTTGCACACAGGAAGGCTACTCTCGTTATATGCCTCGACCGGACGCCGATCGGCCTGATTCCGCCGCGTCGGCGCGACAGCCTTCTCCCACACCCACCTATCGCGAATGGCTGTATGCGCCCAAAGGTGCGTGGGCGGTGGTGATCGGTTTCGCGATTCTGTTCAGCGCCCAGCTCCATCCGGCGTTGCTGGGAATGAGCGTTTGGCTCATCTACGGCGTACCGCTAGCGATCGGCGTCGTCGGCCTGCTCCTGGTCAATCGCGGCCGGATCAGCGTCGTCGGCGATGTTGTGCGGGCCGGTGGCAACAGTTTCGACGTGCGCGAGGTCGCCTCGGTAGAAGAACTCGACGTGCCCAACACTCGTCGCGCCATCGGACCCGAGGGCGATCCGAGCGCATGGGCATTCACGCGGCCATGGATTCACACCAGCGTCAAGGTCGTCAGCACCATGGACGATCCGCCGTACTTCTTAATCAGTTCCCGTCATCCGACCGAGCTCGCCGCCGCGATTGTCGCAGCGGCCGAGACCCACTCAGACTGAGCGGCGCGGGCGGAAGCTCGGACTAACGAGTCGGAATAGGCCCTAGGCGGCGCAGTCGCGGCAGATCAGTTGTCCCTTGCTTTCGCGTGCCAGCCGGCTGCGGTGGTGGACGAGGAAGCAGTTGGAGCAGGTGAACTCGTCCGACTGCTTGGGCACGACCTGAACCGTGAGCTCTTCGTTGGATAGGTCCGCACCGGGAAGTTCGGTGGGTTCGAGATCGGCATCGTCAACGTCGATCTTTGAGGACTGAGTCTCGGCACGGCGCGCCTTGAGCTCCTCGAGGGAGTCTTCGGCGAGGTCATCAACCTCGTTGCGGCGTGGCGCGTCGTAATCGGTAGCCATTTGGTTGCTATCTCCTAATACGTACTAATGCTGTGGGTGATTCAAGAGGTGGAAGGTCTGAGCTAGGTCGATGAGTTACATTGTGGATGAACATCCCGCCCCGATCCCAAGCCCCCGAGCGGTCGAAATGTTGCCGAAGTCTCCCGGCCAGGACAGCCTGATGCAGGAGGTTCAACTGTCCAGCGCCCCCGATAATTCCCTGACGAAACGATCTATTTCCGGGTTATTGGGTTGCGCCTTACCAGCACCGACCGCGCGAGGGTACATCAACGCGCTAATAAAAGGAAGTCTTTACGCGCCGGGGGGCCTCCGCAATATTGTCCGGCCGACGGGGCACAATATCAACCACGCTATTTTGGTCCGGCGCCCGGCGTACGGTCGGTCGTCGGCACTGTGGGAGGAATACGGGTGAGCCTGGAGCAACAACGCCGAGTACGCCGTCCGGGCGGGCGGCGGCCGGTCCCCCCGCTTATCTTCCTTTTGATACTGGCGATTCTTGCGCTCGCGGTGTGGTGGAAAGTCATCCGTAAAGACGAAGCCACGCAGGTCAATAGTGCCGCGGGGTGCACTAAAACCGCGAGCAGTCAGGTCATCGCCGAGCTAGGCAACATGGCCGCGATCAAGGTTCACGTGCTCAACGGATCGGCCCAGCAGGGCCTCGCCGCCGCGATTCAAGCCGATCTCACCGGACGCGGCTTCAGTATCCTCGACATCAGTAACTATTCGGGTGATACGCCGATCGCCGGCGCCGGCGAGATCCGTTATGGTCCGAAGGGCGAGTTCGCTGCCCGGGTCCTGCAACATCAGACCGTCGACTTCGAACTGATCACCAGCCCAACGGTCAAGGACGACGCCGTCACGCTGATCGCCGGGCAGGGATACAAGGGTCTGGTCACTCCGGAGAAGGCAGCCCCGCTGGTGAAGAAGGAAATCGAGGCCGAGGGCAAGATCAAGGCCGGCTGCACCCGCGAGCAGCTGAAGACGAGCTAACGCGGCTGCGATGCGGTCCACTCCTACCCGAGCGGCCAGGCCCGCTCAACGGGTGCCTCACTCAGTCCGGTACGCCCCACGCCGGGTCGATGTGGGTACGGAGCAACTGCGCGAGATCGTCGGCGACGGCGGGCGCGCCGACCACCAGCAGCCCGTCCTCATGCACCGGTGACCGCACGGTAAGGCCCGCCTCGGCGGCGATGAGCGTGGCGGCGGCGAAGTCCCAGGCGTGCAGGCCCCACTCGTAGTACGCGTCGATCCGCCCTTCGGCGGCATAACAGATATCGAGCGCGGCCGACCCGATCCGGCGGATGTCGCGGACCGAGCCGAGCACCTTGGCCAGGAGCGCACCCTGCTGCCGCCGGCGCGTGGCGACGTATCCGAATCCGGTCGCCACCAGGCTGAGCGCGACTGACTGTGGCGTAGACCCGTGCAGGGCCACATCGTCACGGAAGGCGCCACCGCCGACGTACGCGTGATAAACCTCGTCGGACTCGGGCCGCACGACGGCCCCGGCCACGACCACACCGTCGATCTCGCAGGCAATCGAGACCGCATAGTCAGGGATGCCATAAAGGTAATTAACCGTCCCATCGATCGGGTCCACGATCCAGCGGACACCAGTCTCGCTGGAGCGCTCACCGTGTTCCTCGCCGTACACGCCATCGCCGGGGCGGGCGGCCTGCAGCTCGGCGATAAGGAAGGACTCGCACGCCTTGTCCATCGCGGTGACCACATCGACGTCGCTGGTCTTGGTCTGCACGTCGCGGATGCCCTCCGTGCGCCCCTCACGGATTAGTCGTCCAGCGCGGATACCGAGGTCGACTGCGAGGTCACGCATGGCGGCAGGGTCAGGTCGGGCATTCATGGGAACCATCCGATCACAATCGCGAATCTTGATGACGGCTCGGGTCATCTGCGCGCGCCGATCCCGCTAGGCTGAGGCGGACCGTTCACGCCCGCCAGGTTGGGAGCCATCTGCGATGAGTGCAACTACCGAAGGATTCGGGATCGATATCGGCGGCACCGGCATCAAGGGCGCGCGCGTCGACCTCACCACTGGCGAGCTGCTCAGCAAACGGAATCGGGTGCCTACCCCATCGCCGTCCACTGCAGAAGCCGTCGCCGATATCGTCGCGAAGATCGTTAACGACAACGGATACACCGGCGAGGTCGGAATCACCTTTCCGGCGGTCATCCAACACGGCGTGGCGCACACTGCTGCGAATGTCGACAAGTCGTGGGTCGATGCCGACGTTCGCAAGATCATGAGCAAGCAGCTGCCGGGTGGCGCGCAGATCATCAATGACGCCGACGCGGCCGGGATTGCCGAGATCCGCTTTGGCGCCGGCAAGGATCAGAAAGGCACCGTCCTGCTGCTGACATTTGGAACGGGTATCGGCAGCGCGCTGTTCACCGACGGTCACCTCGTGCCCAATACCGAGTTCGGTCACATCGAGCTCGACGGCAAGGACGCGGAGAAGTACGCCGCTGCATCTGTCAAAGACGACGAAGACCTCAGCTACAAAAACTGGGCCAAGCGGGTCAGTAAATATCTCCAGACGCTCGAGAGGGGTCTCTGGCCGGACCTGATTATCGCTGGCGGCGGCGTGAGCAAAAAGGCCGAGAAATGGATCCCGCATCTGGAGTGCCGAACCCCCGTCGTGCCCGCCAAGCTGCTCAACAACGCGGGCATCGTCGGTGCCGCGCTGGCCGCGTACGAGAATAGTGCTGAGTGACCTGATCCCAGCAATATTAGGGAAAGGCAGCACATCGAACCCGACCAGTTGCGCTTATCCCACACCCGAAATAGCGGCCCAACACCGGATGCGCGCAACACGCAACGAAGTTCCTCGTTACAATGGAGCGCACCGGTAGTTAGCCGGAGACATCAAACCCTCTCAGGTCCGTTTCATTGGCGTGCCTGTTTAGTGGGATCGCCCCGATTGTGCGAGGCCTTCGTAATGAAGACGCTCGCGTCGAAAGGACTCGCGTGCCTCGAACATCGCCACGCAACGGCGACATCGTCGTGTCACACATCCCGTCTAGCCAGTCGGCGAACGTCGATACCGACCCGCAGCGCGAGTCGATCGACGGACAGGTGAGCGCCGCCGCCACGAAGAAAGCCACGGCCACCGCCACCGTCGCCCCTGCGAAGAAGGCTCCGGCGACCAAGAGGGCCGCCCCTGCAAAGAAGGCCACGGCCGCCAAGGCCGCTCCTGTGAAGAAGGCGACCGCGACCAAGCAGTCGGCTAGTGCCGCGGCCAAGCCTACGAAGGCCACCGCTAAGAAGGCGGCCAAGCAGGCCGCCGCCTCCGCAGACGTCGCGGCCGACGTCGAGATTGTCGGCGAAACCGAAGACACCGACACCGACGCCGACGAAACCGAGAGCCCGGCCGCGGACGACGAAGACGAAGACGAGAAGGAAGAGTCAGAGGCCCTGCGCCAGGCGCGCAAGGATGCCGAGTTGACGGCCTCTGCCGACTCAGTGCGCGCCTACCTCAAGCAGATCGGAAAGGTCGCCCTCCTTAACGCGGAGGAAGAGGTCGATCTCGCTAAGCGAATCGAGGCTGGTCTCTACGGTGTTGAGCGGATGCGCATCATCGAAGAGAAGAAGGAAAAACTCACCACCCAGCAGCGCCGTGACTACAACTGGATCGTGCGCGACGGTGAACGGGCCAAGAACCATCTCCTCGAAGCGAACCTTCGCCTCGTCGTCTCCCTGGCCAAGCGCTACACCGGCCGCGGTATGGCCTTCCTCGACCTGATCCAGGAGGGCAACCTCGGCCTTATCCGCGCGGTCGAGAAGTTCGACTACACCAAGGGCTACAAGTTCTCGACGTACGCCACCTGGTGGATTCGCCAGGCGATCACCCGCGCAATGGCCGACCAGGCACGCACGATCCGGATCCCCGTGCACATGGTTGAGGTCATCAACAAGCTCGGCCGTATCCAGCGTGAGCTCCTGCAAGACCTTGGCCGTGAGCCAACGCCCGAAGAGCTCGCCAAAGAAATGGACATCACGCCAGAGAAGGTGCTGGAAATCCAGCAGTATGCGCGTGAGCCGATCAGCCTGGACCAGACCATCGGCGATGAGGGCGATAGCCAGCTCGGCGACTTCATCGAAGACTCCGAGGCAGTCGTCGCAGTCGACGCCGTTTCGTTCACGCTGCTGCAGGACCAACTGCAGTCGGTACTGCAGACATTGTCCGAGCGCGAGGCAGGTGTGGTTCGGCTGCGGTTTGGCCTGACCGATGGCCAGCCACGCACGCTCGACGAAATCGGCCAGGTCTACGGGGTCACCCGCGAACGGATCCGGCAGATCGAGTCCAAGACGATGAGCAAACTGCGCCACCCGTCCCGCTCGCAAGTACTGCGCGACTACCTCGACTAGCAAATCACCGCGTCGAGCACTTAGCACTGGGCGCTTCGCCAGCGGCTCTGCGAGACCCAGACCGCGATGATCACTAAGACGATCCCGACGACCTCAACCGGCGTCGGGATCTGTCGTAGTACGACGACTCCGATAATCGCGGCCGTCGCGGGCAAGATCGCGAGAAGCAGCGCGAAGCCATCGCGACCCATCCTCGCAAGCACGACCTGGTCGAGCGCGTACGGCAGAGCGCTAGACAGTACGCCGACGGCGATCGCGAATAACAGCAGGCTTGGTGCCTGCCAGACGGCCCCGGTGGTGAGCGCCATCGGAGAGGTGACCAGCGCCGCGCCGCACAAGCCGACCGCAAGCCCGTCGATCCCTCGGCTACTGTCGGCGACGACCTTGCCCAGCACGATGTAGGCGGCCCACAGGATGCCCGCACCGATCGCGAACACGACTCCGAGCGCGTGGCCGTCCCAGCGGACATCGGCGAGCAACACGATGCCAAGCACCGCCAGCAGCAGGCCGCTCAGATCGCGTACGGTGCGCGAACCGAGCGCGGCAATTGCTACCGGCCCGATGAATTCCATGGCCACCGCCGTGCCGAGCGGTAGCCGGGCGATTGCCTCGTAGAACACGACGTTCATGCCCAGCGTCACCACGCCAAACGAAAGCGCGACGAGGATCTGGCGCCTGGTCCAGGCTCGCAGCCGCGGGCGGCGCCACGCGATCAGGCAGATCGCCGCAACGGCGACCCGCAGCCACGCGACGGTGCTCGGCGCTAGGTCCCCGAACAGCCGCACCGCCACCGACGCACCCAGATACTGCGCGATCGCGCTGACGACGAAGATCAAGGGCGCCGGCATGGCCGAGCTGACCGTCACTCGCACTTGATTAACTCCGTCACATCGGAAACTCGCCGTTCACTGTCGGCAGAACGGATTACGGCGTTTTACCGCCAAATCAGCCCGGTTGGCAGCATAGAGTGGGCGCCACATTCGAATATCCCAGTAGTTCAGACCAATAACGCGCGCCACACTGAGAAATAGGAATACTTCAGTTCGCATGTCGTTATATGTACGACGGTTCGACGGCAGAAGAAAGCCGGGCGCGCCGCATGCACGACCGATGAAGACTCGCACGAACAAGTGCTGGACTTCAACAGAGACAGGAGATTGACCATGAACGCGACCTCTCCAGCCGCCACGGCGGTCGCCACCGACCAGGCCAGCACACTTACGGCGGTGGATCGTTGTGATCGGTGCGGGGCACGCGCGGTAACACGCGCCGTACTCGCCAATGGGCTTGATCTGCTGTTCTGCGGACATCACCTCCGCGAATACGAAGACGCGATCAAGGCCAAGGACATCACGCTGACCCACTAGCCGGCCTGGCTTTACGACGTATTTCTTGAAGCGGCGCGACCCTCACGGGTCGCGCCGCTTCAATTCTGCCACTGATTGATCTGCCTGAGGCAGGCGGTTAGCTGCGGTTCTTGCGCAGATAGTCGATGCGAGACCGCAGCTGGTCGGCGTTCGCGACCGACGTCGGCGGGCCGCCGCACACCCGCCGGGCCTCGGCATGCGTGATCGCGTGCTTCTGACCGGTGCGCTGAAACCGCAAGGACACGAGCGAGTTGAGTTCCTTGCGCAGGTTGGTCACGATCTCGTGATGCGCGAGGTCACGGCGCGGGCCCTGCTCGACCTTCGGCGCCGATGCCCTGCTCACCTGCTTCTCCTGCCGCTGCCGCAGCAGCGTGGTCACCTGTTCGGGCTCGAGTAGGCCGGGGATGCCCAAAAACTCCTGCTCATCGTCGGCGTCGGCCTGCGAGCCCCAGGTCGCACCATCGAAGATGACATCGTCGAAGTCGGCTGACGCGCCGAGCTTCTCAAACGCGCCTTCTTCGGTTTCGTCCTTCTCTCCCGGCTGCTGCTCGACCTGACCGAGCTCGTCCCATTCGTCGTTGTGCTTTGGCGCGCCGAGGACGTGGTCGCGCTCGGCCTCCATCTCGCTGGCAAGCGCCCGCAATTTTGGGATTGACGGCAGGAACACCGTCGCGGTCTCCCGCGAGCGACGGGCCCGGATTACGCGGCCGACCGCCTGTGCAAAGAACATCGGGGTGCCGACGTTAGTGGCATAGACCAGTACGCCGAGGCGCGGAAGGTCGACGCCCTCGCTGACCATGCGCACGGCCACAATCCACGGGTCGGTCGACGAGCTGAACTTCGAGATCCGGGCGCTGGACCCGCGATCGTCGGAGAGAACGACGGTGGGCTTCTGACCGGTGATGTGCTCGAGCAGCTCGGCGTACGCGCGCGCATCGGACTGGTCGCTGGCGATGACTAGACCGCCGGCGTCCGGTACGCCGCCGATCCGCAGCTGCATCAGCCTTTTGTCGGCCGCCCGCAGAACCGAGGCGATCCAGTCGCCCTCAGCGTCCAACGCGGTGTGCCAGGCGCGCTGGGTTTGGTCGGCCAGCGCGACGTCCCCTAGCCGCATCGAGACCTCGTCACCAGCCCGGGTGCGCCACCGGGCCTCCCCCGAGTAAGCCATGAAGATCACCGGTCGTACGACGCCGTCGCTCAGCGCCTCGGAATAGCCGTAGTTGTAGTCCGCGACCGACCGTGAGGTACCGTCGCCGACCGGTTCGTAGGTAGCGAACGGTATGGGGCTGTCGTCCGACCGGAACGGCGTCCCGGTCAGCGCCAGCCGCTTCACGGCCGGCGTGAATGCGCGGCGTACCGCATCGCCCCAGGACTTGGCGTCCCCGGCGTGATGGACCTCGTCCAGGATGACCATGGTCTTCTTGGCCATGGCGCGCATCTTGAACACGTCCGGCGCCATCGCGACGCCGGCATACGTCGTGGCAAATCCGTGGTAGTCACCGGCTACTCGCCCCGTCGTAGTAGAAAACTTCGGGTCGATCCGGATCTGATGGTTTGCCGCGGCACCGGCCCACTGCGACTTCAAATGGTCGGTTGGGGTCACAACAATGATCTGTTCGATCACGCCGGTCGTCATCAGCTCGACGGCCGCGGTCAGCGCGAAGGTCGTCTTCCCGGCGCCGGGTGTGGCGACGAGCATGAAGTCACCGGTCTTGTTGAGGAGGTACCGCGACAGTGCGCGGCGTTGCCATTTGCGTAAGCTGCGCGTCTGCGTGCTTGTAGTTTCAGCAGTCACGTCGTTTTGGAGCTAATCCCTCACCTTAAGCCTCGCCGGGACCTAGTCCTTGCCCTTGGGCAGGTTGCTGTAGATCTCCTTGCAGTCCTTGCAGACCGGAGCTCCTGGTTTGGGCGTCTTGGTGACCGGGAAGACCTCGCCGCAGAGCGCGACCACCATATTGCCCATGACCGCGCTTTCGGCGATCTTCTGCTTACGCACGTAATGGAAGACCTCGTTGTCATTCGAGGAGTCGGTGTCCTGAAGGTCCGGACGTTCCTTGATCCGGTCCAGGGTCTCTGTGCTCACTGATCCTCCTCGTTATCTTCCGGTACGCGGTTAACGTCCCCGTCGATCATCTTATGGGGCTGGTCGGTGCTGCTCGGCGTCCCCAGCTGTCGACCGGTCGTGGTCGGGTGCATGGCGCGAAACTTCTTAGAGTTCTTTGGCGGGCCGTCGTTAGCCATCACGACCGCGACCCACGGCAGCACGACGCTGATAAATGCGATGACTAGCGCCGCCCACAGGCTCCATCGAACTAGCAGCGCGGCCGCAATCAGCAGAACGATACGCATGGACATCGTAATGACGTATCGCTTTTTGCGCGACCTGAACTCCTCGTCTCGACTGAGGGCAGCCCCGGTCACAAGAGTCGCTTGGTGACGCCGCTTCATTTCACTCCATCCCTGCCTTTCCCACTGTAGGCCACGGCGTTGCGTAGCCTTAGCCGAATGACTGCGACACTTCTCGCATGGACCAATCTCCCCAACACGCCACGTCCGTATTGACGAAGTGGGATCCGGACCTGCCCGAACTCAGCGTCAGCCGCCGCGAGCTCGGCACGAAGCTAGGTTCCGCTCTCGTTGCGACACAGCGAGAAGCGGCAAAAGCCCGCACCTGCTGGCAGTTGTTCACACAGGGCGATCCAGTGCACTACGACGAGGTACGTGGCGCGCTCGGTGACGAGTTGGCCGAGTTGGCGCGTCTTGGTGGGCTGTTGTTGGGTATTGATGGCGAGGAGTTTGTCCGGTCGGCGGCATGCATCGCCCAGGTCGAGCTGCCCAGCGTGGTGGCCTGGGTCGCCTCCGACTTTGGCTGGCAGGACCTCGAGCCGGCGTACGTCGGCGGTCCCGGCAACGCGGCGCTCACCCTCGCGAAGGCGATGGTTCCACCGTCTGGAGCCGGGCTGGCGGTGGACATGGGGACTGGATCGGGTGCGCTCGCGGTAATGCTGGCGGGCGGTTTCGAAGACGTTGTTGTCACCGACGTCAACCCGCGTGCGCTGGCGTACGCCGAATTGACCGCAGCCCTCAATGATCTGCGGTGGCAGTGCCGACTCGGGAGCTTCACCGCCGCCCTCCCGTTGACACCGGAACCGGCGTACGTCGTGGCAAACCCTCCGTTTGTGCTGGGCAATCCCGACCGCACCAACAGGTTCCGCGACGCGCTCGACGGCGCGCGGCAGCCGTTCCGCCTTGTTGAGGAGCTCAGCCAAGTTCTCGCCGACGGTGGTGTGGGGCAGTTCCTCGCCAACTGGGCCTACCTCGCCGACGGCGATGACCCGGTCGCTCCCCTTCTCACCCACGCCGCCGACCACGACTGCGACATCTTGGTCATCGAGCGCGCGATGGTCGACCTGCCGACATACGTGGACCTGTGGACCGAGGATCGCGGTGGGCGGCATCGGGCCTGGGTCGATCGGCTCGCCGAGGCCGGGGTGCGCGCGATCGGGACCGGAATCGTGACCCTGCGCCGCCGACATTCTGGTGACCCTTTCTACGCCGTACAACGGCGCCGAGAAGAGTCCGATGGTGCATTCGGCGCGAGCCTTGGCCGTTGGCTCGATCGCCTGCGACTTACCGATTCCGCCGTGGGGCTCAGCGACGAGGTGGTGCTGCGGGCGGTGCCGTACCTCGTCGAGCCGGATGGTCAGTTCACGTACGTCCGAGTGGATGACGAGTTGGGGCTGAGCGTTCTCACTGACGATCACGGCTTGCGTTCGGAGTTGCTACCGATATTGCAGCAGTGTGGCACGCCACGGGCTATCGCGGACATTACCGTGCCGGACCTTAGCCGCGCGGAGATCGTCGAGCTGGCGGAGTGGTACGTCGAGGTCGGGCTGCTCGAACCGGTCGTGCGCGACGCCTAGTCGTGGTCAGGCCTGCTCGCCCGTGACATGTTCGGCGACCCAGTCCACGAGTGGCCGGGCCTGTCGCCAGTCAGCACGCACCGCGTCTGCGAGTTTCGCGGTGTGAATGATCGGCTCGAATCCGTAGCTCTTGCCGACGGTCAGCGATTTATGCCGCAGCAGCTCGATTCGCGGATGATCTGCGTCGAATCCGCGCGGCGCGGTCTTCAGCGTGTCACCGCCGACAACCCAGCCTGCCTTGGTGAGCTTGGCCAGAATCATCTGCAGCGCCCCTCCGTGTCGCTCGTCGACGACGGCACGGCGGTATCGGGCCAAGGCGTCGGCCTCGGCGCGGTAGAAGCCGGCACCGGTGCGAAACCCGGACGGGTCGAGCTGCAGGTACCAGCCGGTCGATACGCCCTTGGCGACAAACGCGCCCTGCTGCGTCTTGTATGGCGTTTTGTCTTTCGAGAACCGCACGTCGCGGTATGGCCGAAAGATCTTCGCCGCCCCGAACTCCACTTCGAGCCCGCTCAGCAGCGCGACGACCGGGGTCCGCACATGCTCGTCGTATACGGATTTGTGTGCATCCCAGAAGGTCTTCGAGTTGTCTGCCTCAAGATCCTCGTAGAAATCGAGCGCGGCAACGTCAAACCCGGTGAACTGCGACATAAGGGTCAGACTAATCGCATCACTTGTTCGGCGACGCGCACCTAGTGACGGCGCTCGCGCACGGCGTGGGTCAGGTGAGCGCGCAAGCCGACTAGGTCGTGAGCAGCGCGAAACACGCAGCGGGATTGAGGTGCCGATCTCCGGACACGCCGACATGACCTGGGCCACAGCCCCGCCAAATTCTTCTGCCGCATTCGGGAACAACGACGGGCCAGATTCGTTGAACCTAGAGAAGACAGTGCGTAGAGCAACCCATTCTGGGCACTAGCCGTCTAACACAAGCAAGACAAACCGGCTCACGACTCAGTCACGAACCGCGTAACGCACCGACACGGCCACGACGCCTGCACCACAGGTCACCACGTGGCTTTTGATCATAAAGAGGTTGATATGACTGTCACATTGACTGCCACACCAGGTAACTCCACCGAGCCCGGCGCGACCGACTGGGACAAAGCCGCTGCCGGCGAATCTGCGCCTTCGACCGACCTGGTCCGTGTATATCTTACGTCGATCGGCAAGATTAAGTTGTTGACGGCCGAACAAGAAGTGGACCTCGCCCGCCGGATCGAGGCCGGGCTGTACGCCGAGCGGCTCTTGGGCGACCCGGATAAGAAGTTCACCCCAACCAAGCGCCGCAACCTGCGCGCCGTGGTCGTGGACGGACAGGGCGCCAAGTCGCACCTGCTTGAGGCCAACCTGCGGCTCGTCGTTTCGGTCGCGAAGCGTTACACCGGTCACGGCCTTGCCTTCCTCGACCTAATCCAAGAAGGCAACCTGGGTCTGGTCCGCGCGGTCGAGAAGTTCGACTACGCCAAGGGCTTCAAGTTTTCGACGTACGCCACCTGGTGGATTCGTCAGGCGATCTCCCGCGCGATGGCCGACTCCGGTCGCTCGGTGCGGCTGCCGGTGCACTTGGCCGAGCAGGTCAACAAGGTTGTGCGCACTCGACGGCGGATGCACCAGGAGATGGGCCAGGAGCCGACGATCGATGATATTGCCGCCGAGCTCGACCTCAAGCCGACCAAGGTTGCCGAACTCCTCGAGCACTCCCGCGACGTGCTCAGCCTCGACCAGACCGTCGGCACCGACGAGGACGCGGCACTCGGCGACTTCATCGAAGACACGGACACCCCTGCCGCGGACGAGGCGATCAGCTTCGACATGATGCGCAGCGACGTACGCAAGGTCGTCGCCGATCTCGACGAACGCGAACGCGCACTGGTGTCCCGCCGCTTCGGTCTCGATGGCCAGAAGCCATTCACGTTGGAGCAGATCGGTCGCGAGTTCGGGATGTCCCGGGAACGTGTCCGTCAGATCGAACGTCAGACGATGGCGAAACTCCGACTGCCCGAGCGTTCAGAAGGTCTACGCGACTACCTGACCTAAGAACAGTCCAGCACCACTCCGCCCCGGCGTACTCGTTAAGTACGTCGGGGCGTGTTTATTACCGCGTGACTGCGGGGAAGCCTGCTCGGCCGTCGCGGCTCAGTAAGCCGGCGCCAGGCGACGCGGACCCGGGGTGTTAGGGGAACGCGCCGGGCCGACGCGCAGGCTAGCCCGCGTCACGCGGACACCATCGGCAGTAGCAATCACCGGGTCGAGGGTCAGCGAGCGTACTTCGGGTACGTCCTCGGCCAACGCCACGAGGCGACCGATCAGGTCGTACACCGCCTCGAGCTTCACCGGTTGCGCGCCACGATAACCGGTCAGCAGCGGAAAAGCCCGTGGTGCCTTCACTAGCTCCTCGATCTCCGAGTCCGTCAGAGGCAAGGCCCGATAGGCGATGTCACCGAACAGCTCGGTGGCAAGTCCGCTGAGTCCGAAACTGGCCAGTACGCCGAAGGACGGGTCGTCGACCAGCCCCACCGACACCGGCACGCCCTCGTTTCCGGGGTCGCTGCGGTCGCCGACGATGCCATAGGCGCCGAGCACGGCGCGGCACTCCTCGGGGCTGAGGGTGCGCCCCTCCGGATGGTCTGCGAGCACCTGGCCAATGAGATCGCGGGCGACGTCGCGGCGTGCGTCGGGGTACTCCAGTATTGAGCCGGTCGGGTGATGGCGCCACTGGTAGTACGTCACCGCCCTGGCCAGTGCGAGCACCGCACGTTCAGGGGTCGGGTACGACGGGACCGAGCCGCGCCGAAGCTCGCCGTTCTCCCCTTCCAGCCGGAGCCCTTTAGGCACGCCGCTGAGACCTTGAAAGGTCGTGGCGATGGGTTTTGTCGACGTCGCGCTCAGCCGTCCCAGCGCGTCCGCGTACGGCGTGGAGTCGGTGACGACGGGCGGCACAAACACCGCGACGATGGCGTCGACCTCATCGCTGTCGATCGCCTGCTGCAATGCATCTTCGAAGGCCTGGACCCCTGCCTCGGGTCCGATGTCGACGGGATATCCCTCGGCGACCTGGAGTCCTTGTTCCTGGCAGGCGTCGATGACCAGTACGCCGAGCGCCGAGGAGTTACCGACGGCGGCAACCCGGATCCCTTGCGGTAACGGCTGGTGCGCCAGAAGTGAGGCAAGGTCGAAACCCTGCTCAAGCGTGTCAACCCTAATCACTCCGGACGACTCGAACAGGGCTTTTACGGCCGAGTCACTCATCTTCGCCGCCCGGGCAGCAAGGTCGGCCTTTGCGCCGTGCCGTCCGCTCTTGACCGCGATAATCGGCTTGCGGCGCCCGATCCCACGGGTCAGGCGAGCGAATTTACGCGGGTTACCGAAGCTTTCTAGGTGCAGCAGAATGACCTCGGTTCGGTCGTCGGTGGACCAGTACTGCAACAGGTCGTTGCCGCTGACATCGGCGCGGTTGCCGGCCGAGACGAACGTCGACATGCCTAGCCCCCGAGTCGCAGCGTCGGCGAGAATCGCAACACCGAGGGCTCCGGACTGGCAGAAGAATCCGACCCGTCCAGGTGGCGGAACGTTGGGTGAGATTGTCGCGTTGAGGCGGACAGTGACGTCCGTATTGACCACTCCCAGGCAGTTGGGGCCGACTACGCGCATGCCATAGGCGCGCGCGGTTTCCACCAGGTCTTGCTGCTTGGTTCGACCGTCCTCATCGCGTTCACCGAAACCACCGGAGATCACGACCAGCCCGCGTACCTTCTTCTGGCCGCACTGCTCTACCACGCCCTCGACCTGGTCGGCCGGCACGGCGAGCACGGCAAGATCGACATGGCGACGTCGGGTGTACGGGATAGATCGGCCCGGCAAGACCGAACTCCAGCAAGTTGCGCAGGACGGCGTGACCGATCTTGCCGCGGTCGTTGCTCGCGCCGATTACCGCGACCGATCGCGCGGTCAGCAGCCGTTCGAGGGACCTGGCCTCGGCACGCTGCTCGCGGGCATACAACACCTCGACCGAGGTCTCGGTTGGCTCGATCGGGAACTCGAGGTGTACAACGCCTTCCTCGTAGGACCGTTTCGGGCTGTACCCGGCGTCGATAAAGGTGCGGACCATGCGGCTGTTTTCGGCGAGCACTTCTGCGGTGAATCGCTTGATGCCGTTGTCGCGCGCGGCAGCCGCAAGATGTTCCAATAGCATCGGCCCGAGACCACGACCCTGCTGGCCATCTTCGACTAGGAATGCGACCTCGGCGTCGTCCTTGCCGGTGTACCGGTCGTAGCGGCCGACCGCTATCAGGTCGGCACCGAGGAACACCACGAACGCCATCCGGTCGTGGTAGTCGACGTTGACGAACCGCTTCAGCTCGCGCGCGGGGATCTGCGGCATCGGACCGAAGAATCGCAGGTAGCGGGTACGTTCTGAGGTGCGCGCATGCATGGCCTTTAGCTTGTCGGCGTCGCTGGGCACAATCGGACGCACGTGGACCGTCCCACCGTCCGACGCGATCACATCCGCCTCCCACTCCGGCGGATAGTTCGGCGCGTCCTTGCCGACCGGCGCCGGCGCATCGGCAGGGTGATCTGTGGCCGGCGAGGTCTGCGCGGCAACTTCGGTGGCGGGGTCGTCACTCATGTTTGATCGCTCTCGATTCACGAGTCGTTCTGCGGGATTCAGTTGTAGGTCGACGGGCGTGGGTGGGCTGTGAGGAGGGACCGATCAGTCCCGCGGGTCAGCGGGGTCGAGGCCCACCAACGGGTAGAACGACTGTCGCGCCTTGGTGACGGCCCGGTCGAGGGGGTCCTTCTCCTCGCCGTCCCAGGGCGTGAAGTCAACCGACCCTCCCTCGCCCATTTTTGATGGCGGCTGCACGTAGGCGGAGTTGGCGCCGAGGAATCGTGGCAGAGTCGTCGCCGCGAGGTCGTCCAGCCAACTCTGCGGGATGTCGGTGTTCAAGTCGATTGGTACGCCGATCGCCTGCGCCAGCAGGTGCGTCCAGGAGCGCGGCACCGCGCGGACGAGACCGTATCCCCCGCCGCCGGTGGCTACCCAGCGTCCATCACAAATCTCATTTGCCAGGTCTCGTAGCCGGGCGTAGATAGCGTTGTGTCCGTCGACGGTCAGCGACAGGTCAGCGAGCGGATCCTCGTGGTGGGTGTCGCAACCACACTGCGTGATCAAGATTTCGGGGCGGAACTGACGGAGCACATTGGGCACCGTCGCCTCGAACGCGCGCAGCCAGTCGCTGTTGGTCGAGCCCGCCGGGATCGGCACGTTGATGCTGGTGCCGACCGCGTCACCGGTGCCGCATTCACTAGAAAAGCCGGTGTGCGGCCACAGCGTAAGGGGCGACTCGTGGATGCTGACGGTCATCACTCGCGGGTCGTCGTAGAACGCGGCCTGGACGCCGTCCCCGTGGTGCACGTCAGTGTCAATGTAGGCGACCCGCTGCGCGCCGTGGTCGAGCAGCCAGGCGATCGCGACACTGAGGTCGTTGAAGACGCAGAACCCGGAGGCGGAGGCGGGCATGGCGTGGTGGTGCCCGCCGCCGATGTTGATCGCGTGGTCGAACTCCTTGTTCCAGACCAGCTGCGCGGCCCTCAGCGTGCTGCCTGCGACGAGCGCCGAAGCTTCGTACATGCCCCAGAAAATCGGATTGTCGTCGGTGCCGAGCCCGTGGCCGATGCCCCACGGCTGCATAGGGGCATCGCGGACGGCGGCGAGGTAGCGCGGCGAGTGGACGCGTTCGAGCTGCGCCGCCGTGGCCGGTTCCGGGTCAACGAAGGTCACGTTTGGCTGGTCGAGTACGCCGAGTGAGCGAGCCAGTCGCATCGTGAGGTCGATCCGGACAGGGTGCATCGGATGTTCACCCCCAAGGTCGTACTTGAGGAGATCGTCCGACCAGAGAACCGCAACAGAGCTAGTCATGACGTAACGCTACCGCGTGGCACGCGGTCTATCCGGGTCGGTGATCCAGTCGCTCCATGACCCGGGATAGAGGGCCGCATCGATGCCAAGGCGGCGCAGCCCGAGGATCACGTGGGTGGCGGTCACGCCGGAACCGCAGTAGACCGCGACCGGTCCTTCTTCGGCGTCATCGGAGGCCGCGGAGCGGACGGAATCTAGCCGCTCCCGCATCACGGGCGCGTCCAGATAACGGCCGGTGTCGTCGATGATCGCCGTCGTCGGCAGGTTGTGCGCGCCGGGGATGTGGCCGGCCTCTGGGTCAACGGGTTCGTGCTCACCGCGGAACCGCTCGGGGCTGCGGGCATCGAGTAGTGTGCCACCGTTGTGCACGAACGCGATTACGTCGTTTGCCTCGATAGTCGGCAACGCACCCGGTCGCACCTCGATGTCGCCCGGTACCGTCGCGAGCTCGCCGGACGCCGTCGGATAGCCGGCATTGATCCATGCGCCAAGTCCACCATCGAGTACCTGTACGTCGCGGATGCCGGCCCAGGTAAGCACCCACCACGCCCGCGCGGCGGCGTACCCGTCGGCGGCGTCGTACACCACGACCGGGCGGCCTACGCGCACTCCTAACGCGCGAAGATCCTGCTGCAGGCGGGACGGGTCCGGCAGCGGGTGCCGCCCCCCGGTCGGCCCGACCTCACCCGCGAGCACGGTGTCCAGGTCACAGAACCGTGCGTCCGGTAGGTGCGCGGCGTGGTACTGAGCCGCGCCCGCGCCGGGCTTGCCAAGCACCCACTGCACGTCCAGGAGTACCGGCGCGAACGCGTCATCCAAGGTCGCAACAAGACTCGTCACCGAGATCATCGGGTTCGATCGCGCGCCGTCGGGCGCGCCGTTTGGGGGCTTCGGTTCGTCGCGGGAACTCATTGCCCCAGCCTACGGCGGCCGCCCCAATCGGCGACGTCGACCGGGCCGGTGAGCGGGCTGCCAGGCGTACGCCGCGGACCATTAGGATGGTCGTTGATCTAAGGAGTCCGGTGAACGATCTCATTGACACCACAGAGATGTACCTGAAGACCATCTTCGAACTCGAAGAGGTCGGCATCGTGCCGCTGCGGGCTCGCATCGCCGAGCGACTGCATCAAAGCGGTCCCACGGTTAGCCAGACGGTTGCGCGCATGCAGCGCGATGGTTTGGTCAACGTCGAGGGCGACCGGCATCTCGCGCTGACCGAGGAGGGCCGTTCACACGCCACCGCGGTCATGCGCAAGCACCGCCTCGCTGAGCTACTCCTCGTGGAGGTCCTGGGCCTGGAATGGGAGAAGGTGCACACCGAGGCCTGCCGCTGGGAGCACGTGATGAGCGTCGATGTCGAGCAAAAGATCGTGTCACTGCTCGCTGATTCCCAGTTCGATCCGTACGGCAATCCCATCCCCGGCCTTGAGGACCTGGGCGCAACGAGCCCGCCATCGGACACCGCAGGTCTGAAGACTATCGCGCAGACAGTGACGGCCGACGGCCAGAACGTCGTCGTGCGCCGCATCTCCGAACACCTGCAGGCCGACGAGGACCTTCTCGGTCAGCTCGCGGCAGGCGGCATCCGACCCGGCGCAACGGTGCGCCTGATTCGCACCGGAGATGGCATCCAGATTGGCGAGAGGACTTTCGGTCCGGCCGTGGCGGACCACGTCTTCGTCGTATCGCAGTAGTCACCTCGGCTGCCAAAGCGACTCGCACACGCGTGCCTCGCGTGTCACTGTTCACGTGCGCGCCGCGGCATCGCGCCGTACCTTTTCAAACGCCGAGGCGAATCCGGCGCGCACCTCTGTCGGCGGCAACCCGTAGTCAAGCGAGTTCTGCATGAGGTGCGCGAGCGAGTAGTCCGGATCGGACTGCAATGCACGGTCCAGAGCGCAGCGGGCTAGCACACCGTTGCCCTTGAGGTAAACCTCGATCGCCAGCACCGAGGCGATCGGCGCGATCGACTCGTCCGGTGCGATATGCAGAACCTCGCACCACAGGTCTTCAAAGCTCGGTTCGCGGGAGAGCGCGAGAGAACCGATCAGCGCATCGCGGATCGGGAAGCGTGCGAGTGCCAGACAGCACAGTGCTGCTTGTTGGCCGGTGAGCGGCGGCAGAGAGCGTAGGTCGTCGTCCCATCGCCCCCGCGACGCCAGCAGGTCTTCGAGCCCCTCCATCAGGTCTTCGGTGGGCAGCCGGAGGGCTCCGAGCCGCGTGATCGTCTCGGCGATTACCGGACGCATGGCACTGGGCCGGGCGGCCACTTGCTCGGCGAGCTCGGCACGGCTGCCAAACGTGCGGTGTCCGGCCACGACCGAGGCCAACTCAAACGGCGACGAGGCATCGACCTCCTCCGCGCGGCTGCGACCTTCCGAGGCCTCCCACACCCAGGCGACGACCTCGATGCCAGCATCGCCGAGTCGCTCCTCGATCACGTCGGCTAGGTCACGCACAGTGGATTCGTCTGCGCGGTCGCACGCCTCGGTGTCGGGGTAGCGACCCGATGCGGCGGGGAGCGGTCCGAAGTAGACGACCAGGACTTGCCGGGCCTCCGTCCGCAGCACGACACTGGCGACCGAGTCGGCGCAGTGCTCTGCATCGGCGACCTCCGTCGGCGCATTGATCCGGCCGGTTACGGCGAGCCGGTGCTTGTCCTCGGTCAGGCCCAGAAACACCAACGACCGTTCCGGTTTAAATCCGATGAGATAGGGCACGGCAGCCCGTACGTCCGCGGGACTGGATAGTTTCAGCACCTCTTCGCCAGTCGACTGGTCGCGGGAGCTCTGTGCCGTCCGGTCCGGACGCTGTCGCGGCGGGGTGGGTCCCGTCGGGGACCGTGTAGGCTTTTTCTTCCGGCCGCTACGGGCCGCTGCGGCGCGCCGGCTGGCGCGGCCGAAGTCCGATGCGCTGGGTTCGTTGTGTGTGGTCATGACCTCTACCCTGGAGGGCATGACAGCGGCGGAACAGGCCTTACGACGGTCGGTGGATAACTCAGCATACGTGTGGACAGCATTCGACAGTATGTCGTGCATGTGGTGTATGACAGGCATTATGGAGCCGCGTGTTGCCTGTCGTGCGGCGCAATGGTGAGGCATCGCGCGAGCCGGCGCGGCGGCCCCGCGACACGGCCTAGTCGCACCGAGTGGCTACCGCGAGCGACCGCCCAGGCGCTGCGATTCACGCCACCGAACCCGGAGCCCGGTAGCTATCGGATCGACTCGGGGCAGGCCGAGATCCAGATGGATGCCGACCGCGAGGACGGTTGGGTCCTGACTCTCGACGGCGTACTTTCGTCCTACGTTGCGCTAGACGACCCGACCTATCTGGAGTTCGAGTACACCCGGTGGATCGGCGACCTGCTCGACAGTCTCGAGCCTGCCGGTGCACCGCTGCGGGTCCTGCATCTGGGCGGCGCGGCCTGCACGTTGGCCGTGTACGTCGAGATTACCCACCCGGGCTCACGCCAGTCGATCGTGGAGATCGACGGCAAATTGATCGACCTCGTGCGGGCCCAGTTCGGCATCCGCTCCTCGCGACGGTTCCGGCTTGTACACGATGACGCACTGCGCGCATTGCAGCAGACTCCGGACGGCGCCATCGATGCGATCATCCGGGACGCGTTCGTTGGACGCAGCACGCCTGCCCACCTCGAGGACGACGGGCTCATGAAGGAGTCCGCCCGGGCGTTGGCCCCAAATGGTATCTATATCTCGAATGTAGCTGACCGACCCGGGATGGAACTGACGCGACGTGAGCTGCGGTCACTGGTCGCGGCACTGGAGCTCCGACCACAATCGACCGACACGCACTCGATGGCGTTCGTCACCGACCCATCGGTGCTCCGCGGCAGACGCTACGGCAACGTCATAGTCGCGGCCTCGCGCGCTCCCCTGCCTATCGCGGGCTGGATGCGTCGTACCGTCCGCGCCGGCCTGCCCGCGCGCGTCGTGCACGGCGAGCGTCTCGCCCAATACCTCTAGAGCACGGTTCGCAGGTGCATTCCGTTATCGCTCGGGCCTTGGCAGCACTGCGGCGTGACCCCTGGTTCGTTGCGGTCGTCGCGGTCGGTCTCCTCGCGCGCACCATACTGATCCCGATCACGCATGGTCAAGACTTCCTCGTCTGGGACCGAGCCAGCGCCGCGAGCCTGCATGGCATCAACATCTACGCCCATCATCCTCGCTACCCCGGCGGGCCGTACGCCTACTTCCCGTTGTTCCTCTACATCGAGCTGCCGTTCCGATGGCTCGCCCAGCACTCCGCACTGACGTTCACCGTGCTGGGCAAGCTGCCGATACTGGCGGCGGATGTCACCTGCGCCGTACTGATTCGCGACACGGCCCGGTATCGCGGTGGTAGCCGTCGGATGGCAACAACCGCCGCCGCACTTTTCTTCCTCAACCCACTTGTGCTCTATAACAGCGCGTACTACGGACGCTTCGACACCGTCGCATGCGCGCTGCTGTTGCTCGCCTATCGCGGATTCGCTCGAGAGTCTGTCGCGTCCTACCGGACCGTTACGTTCTATGCGCTCGCGGTCGCCGCGAAGACCTTTCCGGGTTTCGCGATCGCAGGAGTACTTCGACACGCACGCGGTGCGCGCACCCGGGTCCTGGCCGTCCTCGGTCTCGTGCTGGTGGCCATCTCGCTGCCGTACGCTGCCACTCCCTGGCCGCTCATCCGCGATATCGTGCTGTACGACGCGGCCAAGGCTCCTGGCGGGCTGTCCTGGCAACGGCTACTGTCCAGCCCGGCTAATTCCGCGATCGTCCACACGATCGGGATCGGCCTCCTGGTCTTGTTCGTGCTCTGCACGATCTGGTTCAGTCGTCTCGATGACTTGCGGCTCTACTTCGCGGTCACTTTTGTAGTTTTCTTACTGTGCGCCAAGGTTGTCCTTGAGCAGTACCTCATCTGGGCGTTGCCGTGGCTGGTGCTGCTCGCGGGTAGCCGCACCCGGATCGCGCGCGCGTCACTCACGCTTCTCGGTATCTTCTCGGTTGTCGGCATGTTGAGCAACGAGTCGTTCCACCCGTTCGGGCGCGGTTCGCTGCCCCTGTCTCTCATTCTTACCGCGGCGTGTGCGGGGTACGTCGTACTTGCCGCGTTGGAGTCGTCGTCCAGCGGGCGTACGCCGGTGCACGCCGACAAAGCACCCCATTAGGGGCGCGTCGGAGAAACCCACAGGCAAAAAGGAGGGGCGAACGACCTGCACAGGTCGTCCGCCCCTCCCTTCTTGGCTAATCGACTAGCTGCAGCCGCTGGTGCTGCCGCAGCCTTCGCAGACGTAGCACGAACCAGCCGGGCGCATCTTCACACCACAAGACAGGCACAGCGGCGCGTCGGCGCCCTTACCCTGTACCAACTCCATGAGCTCGGCGGAGGATCCGACATTGGCCGGCGCCGGTGTGGCCACGGGCGTCTGCGTCGTCCTGATCGGCGCGGACGAGGCGAGACCTTCGAGGTCGATCTCGTCGTTGTCCTCGCCGCTGTGGACAGCCGACGTGTCGTAGTCTTCTGCAACCTGTGCGGCACGTTCCGCGGCGGAGAAGATGCCGAGCTCGGCGCGCTTCTCCTCAGGCAGGTAGTCAAGCGCCAGCCGCCGGAAGATGTAGTCAATGACCGACTGCGCGAGCCGAATGTCCGGGTCGTCGGTCATACCTGCAGGCTCGAACCGCATGTTGGTGAACTTCTCGACGTACTGCTCGAGAGGTACGCCGTACTGCAGCGCGATCGAGATCGCCACTGAGAAGGCATCCATCACACCAGCAAGTGTCGAACCCTGCTTGCCGAGCTTGAGGAATACTTCGCCCAGTCCGTCATCCGGGTAGGAGCCGGCGGTCAGGTAGCCCTCTGCCCCCCCAACGCTGAACGAGGTCGTCATGCTGGGACGCTTCTTGGGTAGCCGCCTGCGCGTCGGCCGACGCTCGATCACGGTCTCGACGATCGGCTCGGCGGCCTTGTCCTTCTTCTTCGTCGACAGCGGCTGACCGACCTTGCAGTTGTCGCGGTAGATTGCCAGCGCCTTGAGCCCGAGCTTCCATCCCTGGAAGTAGATATCCTCGATCTCCTCGACGGTTGCCTGTTCCGGCATATTGACGGTCTTGGAGATCGCGCCCGAGATGAACGGCTGAGTCGCGGCCATCATCCGCACGTGGCCCATCGGCGAGATCGCGCGCTCGCCGACTGCGCAGTCGAACACCTCATAGTGTTCGGTCTTGAGCCCCGGCGCATCGATAACGTGCCCATGCTCGGCGATGTACTCGACGATCGCTTCGACCTGTTCCTCTTGGTAGCCCAGCGTGCGCAAAGAGGCCGGGACGGTGAGGTTGACGATCTGCATCGACCCGCCACCGACGAGCTTCTTAAACTTCAGCAACGAGAAGTCCGGCTCGATGCCTGTGGTGTCGCAATCCATCATGAAGCCAATGGTGCCGGTCGGCGCGATGACCGAAGCCTGCGCGTTGCGCCAGCCGTTCTTCTTGCCTAGCTCCAGGCCTTTGGCCCAGACACCTTCGGCGTGCTTAAGTACGGCTGCGTCGGTGTGGTGGATCGAGCGTACGGAGTCCGATGCCGCGGAGTGCTTGCGCATCACTCGAGTGTGCGCGTCGGCGTTACGTGCGTAACCCTCATATGGGCCGACGATGCCGGCGAGCTCGGCCGAACGCTTGTAGGCGGTGCCGGTCATCAACGAGGTGATCGAAGCGGCGAGCGCACGGCCACCCTCGCTGTCGTACGCCAGTCCGTTGGACATCAGCAACGCGCCGAGGTTGGCGTAGCCAATACCGAGCTGGCGGAACGCGCGGGTGGTGACACCGATCGCCTCGGTCGGGAAATCGGCGAAGCAGATCGAGATATCCATTGCGGTAATGATGAATTCGACGGTCTTCTCGAACTTCGCCGAGTCGAAACCGCCGTCAGCCGTGCGGAACTTCATCAGGTTAATCGACGCGAGGTTGCACGAGGAGTTGTCGAGACTCATGTACTCCGAGCAAGGGTTGGATGCCGTAATCCGGCCGCTCTCGGGGTTAGTGTGCCAGTCGTTGATCGTGCTGTCGTACTGGATGCCCGGGTCGGCGCATGCCCACGCGGCCTCGCTCAACTTGCGGAACAGTGACTTAGCTTCGACGGTCTCGATGACCTCACCGGTGCCACGGGCACGCAGCCCAAACTCGGTGCCGTCGTCGACCGCGCGCATAAACTCGTCGTTGACACGCACCGAGTTGTTAGCGTTTTGGTACTGCACGCTCACGATGTCCTTGCCGCCAAGGTCCATGTCGTAGCCGGCGTCGCGCAGCGCCCGAATCTTGTCTTCCTCGCGCATCTTCGTCTCGATGAACTCTTCGACGTCGGGGTGATCAACGTCGAGGACGACCATCTTGGCGGCCCGACGAGTCGCGCCGCCGGACTTGATCGTGCCGGCGCTCGCGTCGGCGCCACGCATGAAGCTCACCGGGCCCGAAGCGGTCCCCCCAGATGAGAGAAGTTCCTTGCTCGAACGGATCCGGGACAGGTTGAGGCCGGCACCCGAGCCGCCTTTGAAGATCAGGCCCTCTTCGCGGTACCAGTTGAGAATCGAGTCCATCGTGTCGTCAACCGACAAGATGAAGCAGGCCGAAACCTGCTGCGGCGCTGATGTTCCGACGTTGAACCATACGGGCGAGTTGAAACTGAAAACCTGATGCAGCAGCATCCAGGTGAGCTCGTCGGAGAAGATCTGCGCGTCCTTAGCGCTACGGAAGTAGCCGTTGAGCTCGCCAGACTCGCGGTAGGCGCTCACCACCCGGTGGATCAGCTGGCGCAGGCTGTTTTCGCGAGTGTCGCTGCCGACCGCTCCGCGGAAGTACTTGGTCGTGACGATGTTTGTCGCGTTGAGACTCCAGAAGTCCGGGAACTCGACACCACGCTGCTCGAAGTTGATCGACCCGTCGCGCCAGTTGGTCATCACAACGTCGCGGCGCTCCCACGTCACGTCATCGAACGGGTCGACGTCGTCGGTGCTGAACACGCGCTCGAGTCGAAGTCCCTTGGGCGAATAGGTGGGTTTGGCAGTAGCAGCCGTACCGTTCGCTTCCGTGGCGAC
>CAJDTT010000005.1_pt1 | contig 49080 bp, 51 predicted proteins | sample 7389841 | NCBI WGS metagenome assembly CAJDTT01 (sample SAMEA7055655, study PRJEB34461) | soil metagenome | biome: terrestrial ecosystem; feature: Peninsula; material: soil | place: Antarctica | collected 2016
TTGGTCGACGTCGCCGCGGGTGAACCGTGGGATGACTTCGTCGCGCAATGCGTCGACAACGGCTGGTCCGGGCTCGAATGCCTGTCGGGGATCCCCGGCCTGACCGGCGCGACGCCGATCCAAAATGTCGGGGCGTACGGCGCGGAGACTGCCGACGTGCTCGTCGATGTGGACGTGTGGGACCGCCAGGCCTCCGACGTTGGCGTAGTGACCGCCAAGTCCTGCGGATTCGCCTACCGCACAAGTATCTTCAAAGGTTCCGACAGGTACGTCGTACTCGGGGTGCGGTTCGCGCTCACCCGGTCGCCGCTGTCGGCGCCGATCCGCTATGCGGAGCTGGCGCGGGCACTTGGACTCGAAGTGGGGGAGCGCGCGCCGCTTCGGGAGGTGCGCGAGGCCGTCCTCTCCCTGCGCAGCGGCAAAGGAATGGTGCTTGATCCGGACGACCACGACACGTGGAGCGCCGGCTCGTTTTTCACCAACCCGATCATCGAGGCCGGGCGCGTCCCCGGTGGCGCCCCTGGCTGGCCGGCTGGAGATCTGGTCAAGACGTCCGCCGCGTGGCTGATCGAGCATGCCGGGTTCGCCAAGGGCTACGGCAATGATCGCGCCTCGTTGTCGACCAAGCACACACTCGCGCTCACCAACCGCGGCGGCGCGGCTACCGAAGACATTCTGGAGCTGGCGCGAACGATCCGCGACGGCGTACGCCGCGAGTTCGGGATCGAGCTGCGACCCGAGCCGCTGCTGATTGGCTGCGCACTCTAGCCGCCACCGACGTCCTCGAGACCTCACCAACGGGTCCGTGACTTCGTCCCGACCTACCGGCGGGACTTCGTGACGGACCCCGGGGATTTCGTGACGGACCCCGGGGATTTCGTGACGGATCGCGGGCGGGCTAAGCCCGGTGCACCTTGTAGTTTGAGGCCTGCGCAATCGGGCGAATTGTCAACGCGTCGATGTTGACGTGTTGCGGCCGGGTGATACACCAGGTGATCGCGTCCGCGACATCGTCGGCGCTCAGCGGCTTCTTCACGCCGGCGTACACCTTGTCTGCCTTGGCCTGGTCGCCATGGAACCGATTGAGCGAGAACTCTTCGGTCTTGACCATCCCGGGGTTGATCTCGATGACTCGCACGGGCTGGCCGGACAGCTCCAGGCGCAGCGTGCCGGCCATCGCATGCTCGCCGTGTTTGGCCGCGGTGTAGCCCCCGCCGCCTTCGTAGACACCGAGCCCGGCCGTCGAGCTGACGAACAGGACAGTGCCGGCGCCGGACTCGATCAGCTTGGGCAGCAGTGCTTTTGTCATCCGAAGCGTGCCGAGCACGTTGGTGGAGTACATCGACTGCCACTCGTCGAGCTTGGCCTCGGCGATCGTGTCGGTGCCGAGTGCCCCGCCGGCGTTGTTGACCAGTACGTCGACCCGATCCAGCTGCCCGACGAACTGCGCGACGCTCTCGTCGGAGGTGACGTCGAGCAGAAGTGCCCGGCCGCCGATCTCGTCGGCGACCGCGGTGAGTCGATCCGTGCGGCGTGCGCCCACGACGACCGAATACCCTTCAGCGGCAAGTCGGCGGGCGGTGGCCGCACCGATTCCGCTGCTTGCACCGGTGACGACCGCGACACGTGTGTTGCTCATTGGCCAATCCTTGCAGAGCGGCCGATGTGACGAAGGGGCAGGATAGACGGCATGACTGACTCTTCCGCGCGTACGCCGTCCGAGATCGCCACAATCATCGAAAGCACGCTCAAAGACTCCGAGATCGAATACCACCGGCTCGGCGACGACCACTTTGCCGCCGATCTACCCGGAACCCGCCGGCTGAAGACCGCCTGCCACCTGAAGATCGGGGAGCACTCGCTGCAGATCTCGGCGTTCGTCATGCGTCACCCGGACGAAAACCACGAGGACCTATGGGCCTACCTGCTGATGAAGAATGCCCGCAGCTATCTCGTGTCGTGGTCGATTGACAAGGTCGGCGATGTCTATGTCACCGGTCGCCTGCCGCTGGCCGCGGTCAACCCGGAGGAGATCGACCGGATTCTCGGCACCGTGCTGGAGATGGCCGACGACGGATTCAACCCGATGCTGGAGATCGGTTTTGCGACATCCATCAAGCGCGAGTGGGACTGGCGGGTCAAGCGCGGCGAGTCACTGAAGAACCTCGAGGCCTTCCAGGGATTTATCGAACGCATGCAGCGTGAAGACGGCGACCGACAACTTAAGGAGTCGGAGGACAACAGCTAAAACTGGTTTGGCAGGCTTAGGGCATGACTGACCCAGCAACGACGCCCCCGCAACCGTCTCCTGGCACGCTTATCCTGCTGCGCCATGGCGAGAGCGACTGGAACGCCAAGAATCTGTTCACCGGGTGGGTCGACGTACCGCTCACCGACAAGGGCCGTGCGGAGGCAGCGCGCGGCGGCGACCTACTGGTCGAGTCGGAGCTACTGCCCGATGTACTGCATACCTCCGTGCTGCGGCGGGCGATCTCAACGGCGCAGATCCTCCTCGAGCGCGCCGATAGGCACTGGATCCCGGTCCGCCGAAGCTGGCGGCTCAACGAGCGGCACTACGGAGCACTGCAGGGCAAGGGCAAGGCCGCCGTGCGCGAACAGTACGGCGAGGAGCAGTTCATGCTGTGGCGCCGCTCCTACGACACCCCGCCGCCGGAGCTGGACATCGATGATGAGTTTTCGCAGTACGACGACGTGCGCTATGCATCACTGCCAACGGAGCTGCGCCCACGCACCGAGTGCCTCTCGGACGTCATGGTCCGGATGCTGCCCTACTGGTACGACGCGATCGTGCCGGATTTGCGGGCCGGCAAAACTGTCATGGTCGTCGCACACGGCAACAGCCTGCGCGCCCTGGTCAAGCACCTCGACGGGCTCGACGAGCAGACCATCGTCGGGCTCAATATCCCGACTGGGATCCCGTTGATCTACCGTCTCGACGCGGACCTGAAACCAACCGGCGCCGGTGGCGAGTACCTCGACCCGGAGGCGGCCGCCGCGGCGATCACCGCGGTCGCCAACCAAGGCGCGAAGTAACGGCGGCGCCCGGCCGGCTAGCCGAACTCGACGATGACCGGGGCGTGGTCCGAGGCTCCCTTGCCCTTGCGTTCGTCGCGGTCGATCCGGGCGCCGGTCACCAGTCTTGCGAGCGCCGGTGACGCGTAGGCGAGATCGATGCGCATGCCTTGACGCTTCGGGAACCGCAGCTGGGTGTAGTCCCAGTAGGTGAAGGTGCCCGGGCCCGGCGTGTGGGCCCGGGTCACCTCGGCGAAGCCAGCGTCGGTCAGCGCCGACAGCGCGTCACGTTCGGGCCGCGAGACGTGAGTGTGCCCAACAAACAGCTTCGGGTCCCAGACATCCTCGTCGAGCGGGGCGACGTTCCAGTCACCGACGAGTGCGACGCGCGCCTGCGAATCGTCGGTCAGTACGCCGGCGGCGTACTCCTTGAGCTTGGCCAGCCAGTCGAGTTTGTACGCGTAGTGCGGGTGGGAGAGCTCGCGGCCGTTGGGGATGTACAGGCTCCAGACTCGTACGTCGTCGCAGAGTGCCGAGATCGCCCGTGCCTCGGCGACCGCCGGCTCGGCGAATCCGGGCTGCCCGGGAAACTGGATCATCACGTCGGCAAGGCCGACACGCGAGGCGATGGCGACGCCGTTCCACTGGTCGAGCCCGGTGTGCGCGATCTCGTAACCGAGGTCGGTAAACCGCTCGGTCGGGAACTTTGCGTCGGCGACCTTGGTCTCCTGCATCGCCAGCACGTCGATGTCCGACCGCTTCAGAAACTCCACGATCCGTTCGGATCGGGCACGAACGGAGTTGACGTTCCAGGTGGCAAGACGCATACGCCCACCCTATGAGGTGGCGATGTGGGCGTAGCGGTAGCGGTGTTGTTCGGTGAAACCGAGCCGGCGATATAGCCGCAGTGCCGGCTCGTTGGTAGCGACGACCTGCAGGTAGATCTGGGTCGCACCGCCCTGTGCGGACCATGCGGCCATCTCGCGTACGAGACTTTCGCCGTACCCCTGCCTGCGGTGTGCGGCCGCGACTTCGATCGAGCTCACGCCAGCCCACACGGTCTTGTCCAGTGCGGTGGTTACCGCGGCGCGCACGATCCCGACCGGTCGACCGCCGCGAACGAGCGCGCCGAAACCGACCTGCCCGTCGATGACCGCGCCGAGTACCGCCGCCGCGGAGCGGTGCTGCGCGGCTCGCGCGCACATCGCGAGCCACCGCCCGGACGGTACGTCGGAGACCTCAAGTGCACAGTCCGGGCCGGCGATGAGCTCTGTTGGTGCGGTGAGAAAGACGGTCTCCTGTTCCGCGATCCAGGCCGGCGGCTCGGTTGAGGGGAGAGCCGCGATTCGGTCCGGCAGGTGTAGCAGCGCCGGCAGAGCGCGGTCGGCGTACCAACTGAGAAGACGCCGCAGCGTACTGGCGGAGGTGGCGGCGCCCGGCTCGAGTGGGACCGCCGAGTTGGCCCGGTTGGTGAACCCGTCGCCGGCGCGCGCTAGCCACCCGTCGATCCATTCCTGCTCCAGACCAGGCCAGCCATGCGCGGCGGCGTACTCCGCGTTGCGGATATCGCGGTTGCGGACCGGTCGTTCGGGGATCATCTTGACGGCCACGATGAGGTCGAGCGCAACCTCGACCGGTCCGTTCTTGGACTCGACGACGACCCTGTCAGAGCCTGCGGTGGTTAACCTGCCGACCACGTCGGTCAACTTGTGCGATGACCCCGGGGGCAGCAGGTAGCGTACGACGACCCGCGCGCCGATAGTCGGAATGGGAGGCGGCATGAGGTCATATTCGCACGTCCCGGCTTGCGGTATGGTCCGCGGGACAGGGGTCGGCCGAACGCGCTACACTATGCATATATGCGCATATTCGCATGGATTCTTCGGATGAATCGCTCGGATTAACTGTTCGGATGAATATCGGGTTCGACGTACATGAGGTAGTCAATGGGTCTCGGGCACAGCCACTCGCCCGGCGCGGGCACCGCGCCGGCGCATACCGATCCGCGGATTATTCGTCGGATGTTCTTCGGGCTGGCGATCTTGGCCGTGTTCCTCGTCCTCGAGGTTACGGTCGGGCTGCTCATCCACTCGCTTTCATTGCTCGCCGATGCAGGCCACATGCTCACGGACATCTTGGCTCTGTGCATGGGGATTGTCGCGCTCGCGTTGGCGCGTCGTTCTGCGGTCTCCCCGGCCCGCACCTTCGGCTGGCACCGTGCCGAGGTCCTCACCGCGATGGTCAATGCCGTACTCCTCGTCGGGGTCGCGGTCTATATCGTGATCGAGGCACTGCACCGCCTCGGAGATGCACCATCGGTCTCCGGCTGGGGACTGATCGTGACAGCGACAGCGGGGCTCGCGGCGAACATCGCGGTGGCACTGCTGCTGCGCAGTTCGCGCTCGGACAGTCTCGCCGTACGCGGCGCCTATATGGAAGTGCTGGCTGACGCGGCGAGCAGTGTCGGCGTCATCATTGCCGGCGTCATCACGGTCACCACAGGCTGGCGGTACGCCGATATTGTCCTCGCGGTCGCGATCTCGCTCTATATTGCGCCGCGCGCGATCATGCTCGGGGCCTCTGCGCTGCGGATTCTGATCCAGCAGTCACCCGGCTCGGTGAGTATCGACAAGGTCGCCGCGAGCCTTGCCGCTATCGATGGCGTGACCGAAGTGCACGACCTGCACATCTGGTCGCTGACGGTCGGGATGGACGTGGTGACCGTGCATCTGACGACCGCCGGTGAACCGACCGCCGCACTGCGCGCAGCGCGCGAACTACTCGCCGAACAAGGTCTCGAACACGCCACGATTCAGGTGGAGACCCCGACTGACGCGAAACGTTGCAATGCCGAGGTCACCTGGTAGCGGCACGGATGCATCACAAAAGCCCGCTACTTGCGTAGCGGGCTTTGCTTTGTATATCAGGAAAGCTGTCGTCGGTTATGACTGCAGCAAGCTATCTGCCAGTGCCATTTCCCGGTACGTCGGGGTCGATCGTTCCTGCGGTGATTGCCGTCGACGCGGCTCCGGGGTATTCCATCGGGTGCCGTTCACCGGTCACGATATAGATAACCCGGCGGGCGACCGCGACGGCGTGGTCGGCGAACCGCTCGTAGTAACGGCCGAGCAGAGTCACGTCGATGGCCGCCTCGATCCCGTAGGTCCACTCCGAGGACAACAGGATCCGGAACAGCTCGCGGTGTTTGACGTCCATCAGGTCGTCATCGTCTTCGAGTTCGTGCGCGCGCTCGCTGTCGCGGGCGGAGATCGTGCTGCCGGCCTTTGCCACGATTCGTTGTGCCTCTTGACCCATCTCGAGAATCGTGGGGCGCACGGACTGCGGGAGCGCTTCTTCGGGGTAGCGCATCCGCGCTATTTTGGCGATGTGTGCCGCAAGGTCGCCCATCCGCGCCAGGTCCAGCGCCATCTGCAGTGCCGTGACGACGATGCGTAGATCGGTCGCAACTGGCTGCTGACGGGCCAGCAGCTCAAATGCGTTTGCCTCGATGTCACTGCAGATCTGGTCCAGGGTCGCGTCGCCGGTAATCACGCCCTCGGCCAGTTGAATGTCCGCGTCGAGCAATGCCGTCGTCGCCCGGGAAATCGCCGAACCAGCCAGGTTCGACATCTCGACAAGCTGGTTACCCACCTGGTCGAGCTCGTCCTGGAATGTGTCGCGCATGTGCAGTCTCCTAGCGATGTTTGGTGTCGGGCGCGCTGCGCCTAACGGGCTTTGTCAGCTCCCAGCGGGCGTGCTGCGATACTGCGGCAGATCGGTGCGTTGCCGACATTAGTCCGCGCAGCAAGCATCACGCACATTAACGGTTAACGGGCGACATCCGCACGGTGAATATTGCGCTACGCAGATGTGATCTTGCTGTTCAGGCGCCCTGTTGTTTAGGTTACGCGAGAATCTGGCCCTAGCATCGAGACATGTCCGGAATCGGGTGGATTGTGCTGGCCGCTGCGGTCATTGGCGCGTTCGCCATTGGCTTTGTCGCAGCGCGACTTTCCGCGCGCCCATCAGCGGGCTCGGTTCCAGCCGCCGGCGACGTACCGGCATCGAAACCGTCCGCGATGCTGCCGTCCGGGCCCGGGCCGGCACTCACCAACCCCAGGCTTAGGCTGGCCGAGCAGCTGGTCACGGTGATGGAGTCGGCCGCGATCGTGATCGACTCCGGTGACCAGTTGCTGCTCGCTAACCCACGCGCGATAGAGATGGGATTGGTGCGGGACAGGCGCATCGTCGTACGTGCCCTCCTGGAGATCTCCCGCGACGTACGCCGCGACGGGCCGCTGACCGTCGACCTGCGACTACCGGCGGGCGCCGTACCGGCTAGCAGAGAAGTGATCGTCAATGTGCAAGGCGACAGCCTCGATGAGTCCGGCATCGTGGCGCTGGTCATGCACGACGTGACCGAGGCGCACCGGGTCGAAGCGGTACGCCGGGACTTCGTCGCCAACGTCAGCCATGAGCTCAAGACGCCGGTGGGGGCAATCAGCCTTCTCGGCGAAGCGATCGAGGGCGCCTCAGACGACGAAGAGGCAGTACGCCGCTTCGCCGCCAGCATGCAGCGTGAAAGCAAACGGCTCGCGACGCTCGTTGCCGAGCTGATTGAGCTGTCTCGGCTGCAAGGCGCCGAACCCACGCCGCCGCAGACCGAAGTCGATATCGCCGAGGTCATCGCCGAGTGTGTCGACGGCGTACGCCCGGCCGCGGAGGCCAAGAACATCACCATCGTCAAAGCAGGAGACACGACCGTGTCGGTGCCGGCCGTCCGCGCGCAATTGCAGGCCGCGGTGAGTAACCTGCTCACCAACGCGATCTCCTACAGCCCAGCCGACACAAAGGTTGGAATCACCTACCGCGCCCTCGACGGGTACGTCGAAATCGTCGTCAAGGACCAGGGGATCGGCATCGCGGCCCGCGACATCGGCCGGATCTTCGAGCGGTTCTACCGAGTCGACCCGGCGCGCTCGCGCAATACCGGTGGCACCGGCCTCGGCCTGGCGATTGTCAAGCACATCGCGACCAACCACGGTGGGTCGGTCGAAGTGTGGAGCAGCGAAGGAGACGGCTCGACCTTCACCTTGCGGCTACCGTTAAAGCCGGTCGTCCCGATCGACGGCGGACCGGCCAGAACGCTCTCCGCAGACCTGCGATCGCCGGGTTTACGCGGCGGCGGGGCGGCCACTCGCCCTGCCCTCGAATATCTGTAACACCGATATATATGCAAACCATGAGAAGTGCAAGACTAGCCTGGAGGTCACCAGAGTGTCGCGTGTACTAGTCGTCGAGGACGAAGAATCATTCTCTGAGGCGCTCACCTACATGTTGCGTCGAGAAGGGTTCGAGGTCGCGGCGGCGGCGACCGGTCCGGCCGCGATCGAAGAGTTCGATCGCGGCGGCGCGGACATCGTCCTGCTCGACGTCATGCTGCCCGGACTGTCGGGCACCGAAGTGTGCAGGCAGCTGCGCACCCGGTCGTCCGTGCCGATCATCATGCTGACGGCGAAGGACAGCGAGATCGACAAGGTCGTGGGGCTTGAGCTCGGCGCGGACGACTACGTGACCAAGCCCTACTCGGCGCGTGAGCTGATCGCTCGAATCCGCGCCGTACTTCGTCGCCGGAGCGAACCCGAGCCGGTCGAGACCTCCACTCTGGACTCGAAACGGGTGCGGATGGACGTCGACCGGCACGTCGTCTCGATCGACGGCGACGTCGTACCGATGCCGCTCAAGGAGTTCGACCTGCTGGAGATGCTGCTGCGCAACCCGGGTCGCGTCCTCACCCGGGCTCAGCTGATCGACCGGATCTGGGGCGCGGACTACGTCGGCGACACCAAGACGCTGGACGTACACATCAAGCGGCTGCGCGCCAAGATCGAGCCGGACCCAGCCAACCCCGAGTTTGTGCTCACCGTACGTGGACTGGGATACAAGTTCGACGGCTGAAAGTGCTGCTGTGGATAACTTCCACGGCAGCGCGCACGTTGGCTAGCGTTATTCGGAACTGATCGACTAGTTCTGGAAGAAGGCACCCCGATGGGTGAATTCAGCGTCGACTCCGAGCGGCTTGCCAAGGCGGCGTACGCCTTCGGGCAGGCGCGCGACCAGTCGGACTCGACGATCGCTTATTTGAAGAACGCCACGCTGATCGCTTCGGCGTTGGGTACGACGAGTGCCGGGGCTCAGTTCGTCGCGAGGGTGATGAATGCTCGCGAGCGGCAGTTCGGCATACAGAAGTCGGCACAGGACGTCCACGAGTCCGCGCGGGCTCGGCTCGAGAGCGTCCGAAAAATGGCCGACCAGCTGGTCGCCGAGACATCCGCCGTGGCGGGCGCGGCGTACCAGCGACCGCCATGACGCCCGTATGCTTGAGCGCTGGCACGCCGACGATTCGAGGAGCCGCGCCCCATGTCGCCGAGCACGACACGGTCCTTTGGGAGACCCCCTTTTGGTACAGAGTCATCTGACCCGTCGAGCACAGGACAATCGAGCACAGGACTATCGGGTGCGACGACATCCGGTGCGAAGAAGTCCGGCGCGAAGAAGTCCGGCCCCAAGAGGTCCGACAAGGACCAGAAGCGTAATCGCGCGGTCACCAGCGAAGGTTACGTACGCGTCCGGCCGACGTGGAAGGGCCGCCGTTTTCAGCAGATGAACGGCGCTGGATTCGGGCGCATCCTGGGTTGGCTGTTGGGTGCGTTTACCGGCGTACTGATCATGCTGGCGATCAGCCACGATCTCAACCCATTTGTCCTCATCCTTGGGGTTGCGGTGTCCTCGGGCTTGGGCTGCGTGATCGGGCACGTCGTCTCGAGCCGCGTCTGGCGGCATGTCCGGCCCGAGATCGACGCCATCAACCCGCGTGAGATCCGTGTTGCGGACCTGCATCCCGGCCAGTGGATGATGATGATCAACGACGGCACCGAGCGCGCGATCCGGGTCGAAGGGTCACCGCAGCGAGCGGCGGACCCCCGCGCGGCGGTGAGCGATCAGCCTGCTGACACGGTCGCGATCCCGATGTCCACGGGGCGGTCGATTATCGTTCCGGCCGACCTACTGGTGACGGTCATTGACCTTGCGAGCCCCGTCGACTCTTAAGAAACGTGTCACCGATCCGCGGCCCAGGGCCGGCGCGTTGGTCCGGCTATCGGGATGCGGGATGCGGCGCTACGAGGCCTTGGTCGAGGCGCTCCTTGGCGAGCTTGGCGAGTACGTCGTACGCGTTTTGGCCAATCAGCGCGATAATCTCCGCTGCATAGGTGATGTAGAGCGCCTCGTTGGCCACATGCGCCTCGGGTGAGGAGGTGCACCACCAGTGCAGATCGTGCCCGCCCTCACCCCATCCGCGGCGGTCGAACTCTTCGAGACTGGAGACCAGGATCTTGGTGTCGTCCGGTCGCGTCACCCACTCCTGGGTACGTCGCATCGGTAGCTGCCAGCACACATCGGGTTTGGTCTCGAGCGGATGGCGACCTTGTTCGAGCGCGAGCTTGTGCAACGCGCAGCCGAGACCTTGCTTCGACCCGCGCCGATTGAGGAAAACACAACCGTCGTCGAGCGCCTTGGTCTTGGCGCGCTGCTCGCCGTCGAGCTCGTCGTACTCGATCCAGTCGCTCTTGGTGACGGGGCGGCCGGGATGGCGCTCCCACTGCTCCGGGGTGAGCTGCTTGACAAATCCCTTGACCCGCTTCTGGTCATCCTTATCGGTGAAGTAGGCGCCGTGACTGCAGCAACCCTCGTCGGCGCGATCCTTGATGATGCCGTGGCAGCCGGCCCCGAAGATGCACGTCCAGCGTGAGCCGAGCCAGGTCATGTCGGCGCGGATCAGATGGGACGGATTGTCGGGATCGAAGAACTCGATCCATTCGCGCGGAAAGTCGAGTGGTACTTCGCGGGAAGACGGCGACGTCGCGGCTGGACGGTTAGTCGGGAACGGGACGTCAACAGCAGTGCGGGATTTGCTCGATTTCGACTTGTTCGACTTCGACCCAGACTTGGATTGGGGCATGAAATTAAGCCTACGGCAACGGCCCGGTGCGGCGTCCGTTAGCGTGAGAGCATGCGACTTGGGGTGCTCGACGTTGGCTCAAACACGGTGCACCTGCTAGTAGTCGACGCGCACCGCGGCGCACATCCCACACCGATGCACTCGGACAAGGCTGAACTGCGGCTGGCAGAGGCAATCACCAAGGACGGCGCGCTGACTCTCGACGGGGAACGTCGGCTCGTCGACGCCGTCGATCACGCCCGCCAGGTCGCGGTCGCGCAGGCTTGTGACGACATTCTGTCCTTCGCCACGAGCGCCGTACGTGACGCGACGAACTCCAGAGATGTACTCGAACGGGTCAAGTCCGAGTCCGGGGTCGACCTGCAAGTGCTCAGCGGCCCGGACGAGGCGCGGCTGACTTTTCTCGCCGTACGCCGTTGGTATGGCTGGAGTGCCGGCCGCCTACTGGCGTTGGATATCGGCGGCGGGTCGTTCGAGATCGGGCTGGGTCGCGACGAAAACCCGGATCTTGCGTTCTCGGTGCCACTTGGTGCCGGCCGGTTGACCCGCGAGCGGTTCACCACCGAACCACCGAGCAGACGAGAGGTCGACGAGCTGAGTGACTACGTCGACGCGTCGTTCAAAGAGTTCGTGCCGCAACTTCTGGAGGCCGGTACGCCGGACCATATTGCGGCGACGTCGAAGACATTCCGTTCGTTGGCGCGGCTGACCGGTGCGGCGCCGTCGTCGGAGGGCCCGCGGGTGCACCGGGTGTTGACGATCAGCGGCCTGCGCCAGGTCATCAAGTTCATCTCGCGCATGGCGAGCGAGGACATCGCGACACTTGAGGGCGTCAGCCCGACCCGGGCGCATCAACTACTCGCCGGTGCGATCGTGGCGGAGACCGCAATGCGCCAGCTGGGGTGCGAGAGTCTTGAGATCTGTCCCTGGGCTTTGCGTGAAGGTGTTATCTTGCGGCGACTGGACTGGTTGGAGGGTATGTGATGGCACGCCGACTGGCTGACGACGAGGACGCGGATGGTACGCCGCGGCGTAGCGTCGCCGACCTGCTGCGTGAAGCGGGGATCGACCAGAAAACCGCGCCGCGTCGACGCCGGCGTTTCATCGAGGAAGACGAAGATCCCGCAAGCGGCAAACCGTCGGACGACGTACCCCAGGTGCTCGCACCCGGGCCAGAACCGGTTTCGGAAGCAGAGCCGGGCCCGGAAGCAGAGCCGGGCCCAGAGGCACTGCAGGCGCCGACTCTGGAAGCGGAACCGCGGATCGAGCTAGCGCCGGACGCCGAGGATGAAGCCGATGCCGATGAGTCCGGCGTACCTGATGATTCCGGCGTACCTGATGATTCCGGCGTGCTAGAGGCGGCAGCAACCGCGGTACCGGCAAAATCTGAGCGCGAGCATTCGGGGGCGGTGCACTGGGGGCTGGCGATCGGCGAGGTCATCCTGGCCATCGCGATCGGCGTCGGATTATCGTTCGTCTTTCGGCTGCTGTGGGACATCGCGCCGTACGTCGCGGCAGTGCTTGCTCCTGTTGTCATCTGTGCGGTCGTAGCAATTGTCGGTTTTAGCCGCAAGAAGATGGGCCTGGGCTCGATTCCGTTGAGTTTGTTGCTGCTGGTGCTTTTCGTGACGGCGCTGTTAGTCGTCATCCCGGCCGCGTGGGTATTGACTGCGCCGTAGCAGTCGCCCGGACAGCGCACAACCTTGGAAAGGAACCGCCACGTGGTACGTCGTCGCCGCGAGTCCCGGATTCGGGTTGGGCTTTCGTCGGCTTCAGTGTTCCCGCAGCCACTCGAACGGGCCTTCGAGATTGCGGCCGACCTCGAGTACGACGGTCTTGAGGTCATGGTTTGGAGCGACCGGGTCAGTCAGCAGCCCCAGCGGGTGCGCGACCTGAAGCACAAGTATGGCGTCGACGTACTGTCCGTGCACGCGCCGTGTCTACTGCTCACGCAGCGGGTATGGGGCACCGAGCCGTGGGCCAAGGTACGTCGGTCCGCCGAAGCCGCTGCCCTGCTTGGCGCGGACACAGTCGTACTGCACCCGCCGTTCGTGTGGCAGCGGCGATATGCGCGCGACTTTGCTGCGGGGATCGAGAAGATCACGCAAGAAACCGGAGTCACGATCGCGGTCGAGAATATGTTTCCGCTGCATATCAGGGGTCGCGTCGTGTCGACATTCGCGCCCAGCTGGGATGTCGTGGAGCGTGGGTATGACCATTACACGCTCGACCTATCGCACACATCGGTGTCCGGTAGCGACGCGTTACAGATGGCAAAAGACATGGGGACCAACCTTCACCACGTGCACATTGCCGATGGCACAGGCAAAGCCGGCGACGAACACCTCATCCCGGGGCGCGGCGACCAGCCATGCGCGGAAGTGCTGCGACATCTGGTATCCACCGGCTTCGACGGCTCCGTAGTCGTCGAGGCCAACACGCGTGCGGCGCTGAATGAGGATGCGCGCGTCGCTGATATCGCCGAGGCTTTGAGCTTTACCCGGAAGCATCTCGGTCAGTAGCACGCGAGCGGAACTCCCTGCCCGAGCCCGACGATCCGCGAGTTTGTACCCCACCGTCCGTGACTTTGCCCCGACGATCCGTGAGTTCGTACGGCGTGGTTGGGGACGTCGCGTTGTGCGGGGACCTGGACTCCGCTTCGCTGCGGACGGTCGGCGGGGGGTTGATGCTGGATAGTGCCGTGGGAGCGGACTTGCCTGGCACGTTCACGCGAAAAGCGGCGCGGAAGCGGACTTGCGCGGATGGTGGGGACGAAGTCACGGATGGTGGGGTACGAAGTCACGGATGGCGGGCACAAAGTCACGGATGGCCGGATTGACTCACCGACCGAGCGCTCGTACGGTTGCTCCATGCCACCGACTCGGGCCGCCCGTACCTACAACCATGCCTCGTGGCGCGCGTACGGTCCGAGCCCCGTTGATCCGGTACTAGGCGCCGCGGTCGAGGCGTTCAACGAGGTCGGGTACGACGGCGCAACCGTGCGTGACATCGCGCGTCGATGCGGGCTGTCGGTCGCGGGGATCTACCACCACTACGCCGGCAAGCAGGAGATGCTGTTCGCGGCGATGAGCTTCACGATGGATGAGCTCGAATGGCGCGGCGCTGCGGCGTACGCCGAGGGTGGAGATGATCCGGTCGTGCGGTTCAAGCTCCAGGTCGAGACGCTTGCGTTGTCGCACATGCACTGGATCGCGCAGGTGTCGATCGGCTCAACGGAGATGCGTAGCCTCACGCCGCAGAACCGCGCCGTGATCAAGCGCCGCCGCGCAGAGCTGGAGCGGCGGATCGAGGCCGACGTGCTGGCGGCCGTCGACAGCGGCGCCTTCGCAGTCCGATATCCGCGCGAGGCGGTGCGAGCGGTGTCGGTGATGTGCATCGCGACAGGGCAGTGGTACAACTCGGAAGGGGAGCTTAGTCCCGAACAGATCGCGCATCGATGCGTCGACATCAGCCTCGACGCGATGCGCTATACGGGAGAGAAAGAGGCAAGGTAGCGATGGCAGGCAACGAGGCGCCGGACCCCTACGCGGCACGCCCGTGGCTCGGCTTGTACGACGCGGGTCAACCGCACGATGTTGAGATCGAATACCAGTCGATGCTCGAGGCAGTACGTGCTTCGGCGACCGGGCATCCGGACCTCGCGGTCATCAAGTACTTCGACGGCGAAATCCGGTACGGCGACTTCGATCGGCTGACCGACGCCCTCGCCGCCGGCCTCCAAGACCGCGGCATCACCAAGGGCGACCGGGTGGCGCTATATCTGCAAAACGTCCCGCAGTACATCATCGGCATGGTCGGCATCTGGAAGGCTGGCGCGATTGTCGTCGCGATCAACCCGATGAACCGCTCGCGCGAACTGACCTACCTCCTCAGCGACTCAGGAGCGCGGGTGATTATCTGCCACGAGTCGCTATACGTCGATGTCGCGGTCACCGTCGTGCCCGACTCGAGTGTTGAGCTGGTGCTTACGACAAGTGAGCTGGATTTCCAGTCCCGTAACGATTCGCGAGTGTTCGGCCGGTCGACCCGAGTTCGCAGCGAGGGCACTGAAGACCTTGCCCAGTTTATGGCGGCGTACGACGGGCAGCAGGTTCCGGACCCCGGGCTTCGGCCGGCGGATCCGGCGGTGCTGACCTACACGTCGGGCACGACAGGCGAGCCGAAGGGCGCGATCAACACCCACTCGAACATGCTGTTTGCGTCGCGCGGATTTCGCGACTGGAGTGGCTGGACCCGCGACGACATCGTGTTCGCGGTGGCGCCGCTGTTTCACGTCACGGGCCTCATCGCGCACATCGGGGCGGCATTCCTGACGCCGATGACGTTGGTGCTGGGTTATCGCTTCGACCCGGTCGTAACCGCTGAGCTCATCGAAGAACACCACTGTACGACGACGACCGGCGCGATCACGGCGTTCATCAGCATGATGAACAACGGCGCGACGACGGCCAAGCACCTGGAATCGCTGAAGGTGATCTACTCCGGCGGGGCACCAATCCCGCCGAAGGTCGCGAACGATTTCGAAGAGAAGTTCGGCCGACATATCTACCCGTGCTACGGGCTCACCGAGTCGACGTCACCGGTGCACATCGCGCCACTCGATCGGCCGGCTCCGGTCGATCCCGAGTCGGGTGCGCTCAGTATCGGCGTACCGATCTACAACACGACCGTGCGCATCATTGGTGAGGATGGACATCTCTTACCGGTTGGCGAAGTAGGTGAGTTTCAGATCGAGGGCCCGCAAATTATCCCGGCTTACTGGGGTAAACCTGAGGAGACCGAGCGAGCGCTTCCGGGCGGCCGGCTGAACACCGGCGACGTCGGGTTTATGGACGCCGAGGGTTGGTTCTATATCGTCGACCGCAAGAAGGACATGATTTCTGCGTCTGGTTACAAGGTCTGGCCGCGGGAGGTCGAGGACGTGCTTTACGGCCACGACGCGGTGCGAGAGGCGGCGGTGGTCGGGGTGCCGGATGCGTATCGCGGTGAGACCGTGCGCGCGTTCGTGAGTCTCAAGCAGGGTGCTGTCGTGACCCCGGACGAGTTGGTTGCCTACTGCAAGGCGCAGATGGCGGCGTACAAATATCCGCGTGAGGTCGTGATCATGGACGAGCTCCCCAAGACGACGACCGGCAAGATCCTGCGCCGAGAACTGCGGCTAACCTAGGGCAATGTTCCGGTCTGTGATTCGAGATGCTGCTGACAACAGCGCCGTTCAGCGAGTCCTCAGTGAGGCGCCGTTCGCGCAGGGCGTGATCCGCAGGTTCGTCGCAGGGGAGAATCTCGAGGCCGCGATCGATGTCGCACACACATTGTCATCGCAGGGATTGCGGATATCCCTGGAATATCTCACCGATCCGGTCATCGAGCACGATAGCGCGGCGCGGGTCACGAACAACTACGCGGAGATGCTCCGCAGGCTCGCGGTCGAAGGTCTGGCGAGCTCCGTTGAGGCCGCGCTGCCGTTGAGTGCGGTGGGTCAGGTCTTCGACCGGCATACGGCGTACGACAACGCCGGACTGATCTGCGAGGCCGCCAAGGAGGCCGGCACCCGCGTGACGCTGGAAATGCATACGCACCAGTACGTCGACGGCACGCTCGACATAGTGCGCCGGCTCCGGCCGGACTACCCCGACATCGGTGTCGTCGTGCAGGCCTACCTCAAACGCACCGAGGGCGATATCGCGGAACTCGCCGGCCCCGGCTATCGCGTGCGACTGACCAAGGGCACGTACGACGAGCCAGAGTCGGTCGCCTACCAGTCGCGGGCCGAGATCGACAAGTCCTATGTGCGCTGCATGAACCTGCTGATGTCCGGCGAGGGTTACCCGGTGTTTGGCACGCATGACATGCGCCTGATCACCATCGCCAAGGAACGCGCCGCGTGGCATGGGCGGAGCCGGGACAGTTTTGAGTTCGAGATGCTGCACGGTGCCAACGCGGCGCTGCAGCGCCAGCTCGTCGCCGGTGGCTACCCCGTGCGGGTCTACGTGCCGTACGGCGAACAGTGGCATCGCTACCTCGGCCGGCGACTGGCCGACAGGCCGACCGCGATGCTGGCCTTCGCCAAGGGGCTACGTCGTGGCAAAGCCCGCAAGGTGCTAAGCCGGATACCGAAAACCAATGAGGAGAAGTAGTGGTCGCAAAGCACAACGTTGTCGGGTTCGTTGGGGGCGGCAAGATGGCCGAGGCGCTCATCGCCGGCCTGCTTCGCGATACCGCGATCGACACCGCTCAGGTGGTCGTCTGCGAGATCCACCCAGAGCGTGCGCAGTACCTTCGCGATACCTACGCGATCCGATCCTGCAGTTTTGAGGACCTAGCTGACCGCGCCGATATTATTGTGATCGCGGTCAAGCCGCAGGTCGTGCCCGAGGTCATCGAGTCGTTGGCGCCGCACATCACCGACCGGCACATGGTCATCTCGGTGGCCGCCGGAGTACCGACCGCGACGTTCGAGGCGACTTTCGATCGCACGCCAGTAGTGCGCGTGATGCCCAACACGCCGGCGCTCGTCGGGCAGGGTGTCGCGGTCGTCGCTCCGGGTGCGAAGGCCGACCAGGAGCACCTCGATATCGCGAAGCGGATCTTGGCCACCACCGGTGTCGTACTGCAGCTCCCGGAGAGCCAGCTGGACGCGGTAACGGCCGTCTCCGGCACGGGACCGGCGTACTTCTTCCTCCTGGCCGAACTGATCATCGACGCCGCGACGTCACTCGGTATCGAACCGCACGTCGCGCGAGACCTGGTCGTGCAGACGGCGCTCGGCGCCGCCGTCATGCTGCGTGACTCGGGGGACGACGCCGCAGCGCTGCGCGCGGCGGTCACTTCTCCGGGCGGTACGACGGCGGCCGCGGTCGACGTACTCGAGGAACGCGGGCTGCGCGATATCGTCTCGGCCGCCGTGCGCGCGGCCCGCGATCGGTCGGTCGAACTTGGTAACAAACGCTGAAGCGACCCTGAAAATAGGGGTGCTTTTGTGGCGTCGCCGGTAAATCGGGGCCACTATCGAATCACGGGGGATAAGTCCAGCATTACGAAGTCGTGTCGATCACACGGTCTTCACTTCTATTAGTCACAGTAGTCACGCTAGGCTGCAACAAGCACGTGCGTGTCATGCCGCAGGTGGGGAAGCCAGCGGGCGACACGTGCCGAAGGAATAGGTGAACTATGTCCGCTGACCAGCAGGCCAAGAAAGGTCATGCCGCGCAGAGCAGAAAATCGACGCCCAAGACGACGATGAAAGACAATGCAAACACCGAGCAGTCGCAACGGATGGCGAAGGTCGACTTCTTGACCGTCGCCGAGGTCGCGACCTTGATGCGCGTGTCGAAGATGACCGTCTACCGGCTCGTGCACAGCGGAGAACTTCCCGCCGTGCGCGTCGGTCGTTCGTTCCGGGTGCCTGAGCGCGCCGTGCACGAATACCTCGACTCGGCGTTCATCGAGACCGCGTAATACCTCGCACCGGTCGTACGCCGTAGCGTGCACTGCGCGCCTAGCTCGATGCGGCGTCGCCCGTCTTTCGCTAAGACGTTAAACTCGACCAGTTCACTACCTAGGCTCCAACTAAGGATTTTTATGGGTTCGGTAATCAAGAAGCGTCGCAAGCGGATGGCGAAGAAGAAGCACCGCAAACTTCTGAAGCGCACACGCGTGCAGCGTCGTAACAAGAAGTAACCACCGCTAGACGCGAACCCGGTCTGAACTGGAGCCCCTTATGTCACCGCGAGTAGTAATGGTGACCGGCGTCAGTCGATACCTCGGAGGTCGACTGGCGCAGGCCTTGGCTGCAGATTCGTCTATCGAGCGCGTGATCGGCGTGGACTCGGTGCCGCCCACCCGTGCCGGACACGGCGGAATTGGGCGCACCGAGTTTGTTCGTGCAGACATCCGTAACCCGCTGATCGCCAAGGTAATCGCGGCGGCTGGCGTCGACACGGTCGTGCACATGAACATTTCGTCCACGCCCAACAGCGACGGTGGACGCATCCCGATGAAAGAGCTCAACGTCATCGGAACCATGCAGTTGCTCGCGGCCTGCCAGAAGTCCGAAACCGTACGCCGACTCGTGGTCAAGTCGTCCAGCGCGGTATACGGCGCGAGCCCTCGCGACCCGGCGTTGTTTACCGAGGACATGCAACCCAAGTCGATCCCGAGCTCGGGATTTGCGAAGGACGCGACCGAGATCGAGGCCTATGTGCGCGGGTTCGGTCGGCGACGGCCCGACGTGTCGGTGTCGGTGCTGCGGTTCAGCAACTTCATCGGTCCCAAGATCGACTCGATCCTGACGTCTTATTTCGCGCTGCCGGTCATACCGACCGTTCTCGGGTACGACGCTCGTCTGCAGCTCGTGCACGAGGACGACGCCGTCGAGCTGCTGCGCCGCGTCTCGGTCAGTGAGGACTCACATGTCCGTGGCGTCACCAATGTCGCCGGTGACGGTGTTTTGCTTCTGTCTCAAGCGATCAGGCGCGCTGGGCGCTTGTCGGTGCCGGTGTTCCCGCCGGCCGCACGGTTTGTCGGTCGGGCGATCAGGCGGCTCGGCCTCGCGGATTTCTCACCCGAGCAAATGCGCTTTCTCAACTTCGGCCGGGTCATGGACGTCTCGCGGATGAAAGACGTGCTCGGCTTCATCCCGCGTTATACCACCGCCGACGCTTTCGCCGACTACATACAGGGCCGGGGGCTTAAACCCACGCCTGCTCGACGGCTCGTCGAGCGTGGACTTTCCGGGCGCGCGTCGCGGGCTGAGGTGGAGGCATGACCGATGCCAAGGTGATCCCGATCAACCCCGGCTACCGCGATGCGCAGGATCATGGGCTTGCAGCCAACCAAAGCGCGCCTGAGGGCGGCGGTATCGAGCGTAGCCTGTCCGAGGTGGCGGCGTTTCTGCGTCGCCGGATCGCCGGCGACTATGAGGTCGACGAGTTCGGCTTCGACAGAGATCTCACCGATTCGGTGATAGCGCCGGCCCTGCGGCCGCTCTACCAGAAATGGTTCCGTGTCGAGTGCCTCGGTATCGACAACATTCCGGTCGATGGTGGTGCGCTGCTGGTGGCTAACCATTCCGGCACTATTCCGCTCGATGGGCTGATGCTCTCCGTCGCCGTACACGACGAGCTCGCGCAGCGCCGGTTCCTTCGGCTGCTCGGCGCCGACCTCGTCTTCACCACGCCGGTCCTCGGCCAGCTCGCGCGCAAGGCCGGTAACACGCTAGCCTGCGCACCCGACGCCGAGCGACTGCTGGCCAGCGGTGAACTGGTAGGGGTGTTTCCCGAAGGATTCAAAGGCGTCGGTAAAGGCTGGTCCGAACGCTACAAGCTCCAGCGGTTCGGTCGTGGCGGGTTCGTGATGTCGGCGATGAAGACCGGCGTTCCGATAATCCCGGTGTCGATCATCGGCGCCGAGGAGACCTACCCAATGATCGGCGACATCAAGCTGCTTGCCCGAGCTCTGGGTTTCCCGTACTTCCCGGTGACACCAACATTTCCGTTGCTCGGCCCACTTGGTGCGATACCGTTGCCCAGCAAGTGGGTGATCGAGTTTGGCGAGCCGATCGAGACTGCATCTTACGGCACCGATGCATCCGAGGACCCGATGACGGTCTTCAACCTCACCGATCAGGTTCGCGAGACGATCCAACAGTCGATCTACAGCTTGCTTCTCCAGCGCAAAGGAATTTTTCGGTAGATCAGGGGGCGGGCTTGTTCGGCGGCCCGGCGCCGATTGGCGATCACCTTTCGGCGTACGCCGACCATCACGAGCGCCAGCCCAGTGAGCGCACCTGCCGCTAGCGTGGTCGCCGCGCCCGCCCTGATGACCTTGCGCCCGGTGCGGAAGTCGCGGATCTCCCAGCCGCGCGAGATCGCCTCCTTGCGCAGGTCGGCATCCGGGTTGACTGCGACCGCGGTGCCGACCAGGCTCAGCATGGGGAGGTCGTTGACCGAGTCGCTGTACGCGGTGCACCGTGAGAGGTCCAGCCCTTCGCGTTCGGCGAGCGCCTTGATTGCCTCGGCCTTGGCCGGGCCGTGCATCATCTCGCCGACCAGGTGACCGGTGTACTTGCCGTCTTTTTGTTCCGCGACCGTGCCGAGCGCGCCGGTCAGGCCGAGCCGTAACGCGATTGTCCCGGCAAGTTCCACGGGCGTCGCGGTCACCAGCCAGACCCGCTGTCCGGCGTTTTGGTGGAGCTGGGCCAACGCGCGGGTGCCCTGGTAGATCTTGTCCGCCATCGACTCGTCATAGATCTCCTCGCCGAGGCGTACCAGCTCGGCGACCTCGACGCCCTTGACGAACTCGAGTGCCCGGTCGCGGGAGGACTGTATGTCATCGGGGTCTTCGGCGCCGCCCACCCGGAACTTAAGCTGCTGCCACACCATGCCGGTGACGTCGCGAGTGGTGAAGAACTTGCGTGCTGCCAGGCCCTTCGCGAAGTGGAAGATCGATGCGCCCATCATCATCGTGTTGTCTACATCGAAGAACGCTGCGGCCGTGGGGTCGGTTCTGACCTCGAGTGCCGCCTCGACCTCCGCGGCGGCGGCGGACGCGACGCCGGCCGCGCGGGCACGCTTCTTGGCATCCGACGTACGTCGCTTGGGGGCGATAGCTACGCGTAACCGTCCCATGCCGCTGACCTCCCTCGTCGTCGTGCCTCGCGCTGTCGTGTCCCGAGTGTATGCGAATCGACTCGGTGCGCGCGGACGTGCTCAAGCTCCGAAAATGCCGCCGCGGGCAGGTGGTTTCCGGCCCGCGGCGCCAGGTGGGTGAGCGATGCGGCAGGCGTACTTAGGCGGTGATCAGCTCGGCGGCCTTCTCAAGTGAGACCGGGTCTCCGGCAATGAGAATGTCGGTGATTTCGATGTCCGCGGGGTCGTTGTGCGCCGCGAACGGATCGGCGGTCTCGATGCGGTGCTTCACGACTTGACGCGCCAGCAGCAGCCGACGCGCGTCGCCGGTGCGCTCGGCGATCTCGGCACCCTCCGTAGCTAGCAGTACGGCGCTCACTACGTGATAGAACAGCCCGGAAACGGTGCGGTAGTGCTCCTCGAGCGCCGGGTCGCCGACGCACCGGTCGATCGAGTCGACCGCCCGGGTGAGGATCGACGCAAGCTGCTCGCGGAAGTCACTTGGAATGTTGGGGTGCTTGAGCTCGATGTGCAACTTGTCGGCAAGGCTGTGGTGCGCGTTGTCCTTGGCGGCGGCGCGGGTGATGACGTCCAGCGCATTGATGTTGGCCGTGCCCTCCCAGATCGTGCCGAGCTGCGCGTCGCGCAGGATGCGCGCGTTGGCCCACTCTTCGATGTAGCCGTTACCGCCGCGGACCTCCATCGAGGCACTGGCCACGGCGAACCCGTCGCGGCAGGCACGCAGCTTCATCAACGGGGTGAGGATCCGTAATAAGTCCTCCTCGCCCTGGTCCATCGCGGCCGCGGTGAACATGATCATCGACAGTGACTGTTCGGTCGGCAGCAAGATCTTCATCAGCTGACGACGCAGCATCGGATACTGCAGGATCGGGTTGCCGAACGCCTCGCGCGAGTCGGCGACGGCCATCGCCTCGTTCCACGAGCGGCGCATCCGGCCCGCCGCGCGTACGCCGTTGGACAGCCGCGACAGGTTGACCTGCGCGAGGGCCTGCTTGATGCCGTTGTTGGCATCCCCCAGCAGATAAGCGACCGCGCCGTCGAGCACGATCTCCCCGCTGGCCATGGACTTGGTGCCGAGCTTGTCCTTCAGCCGCACGATGCGGTAGGAGTTGCGAGTGCCGTCCTCAAGGGTGCGGGGCAGGACGAACAGCGCGAGACCTTTCGAGCCGGGTCCGCCGTCTTTGCGACGCGCGATCAGGATGGACGCGTCCGCGTCGGCGTGCGAGCAGAACCATTTCTGGCCGCTTACCTTCCAACGCTCCACGCCGTCCTCATCGACGTCCAACGGTTCTGCGATCGACTCGAGCGCGCCGACATCCGAACCGCCGGTGCTTTCGGTCAGGAACTGCGCGCCGCGCCAGAAGGTATCTGTGTCGGTCGAGAGCATGCGCGGAAGTAGCCGGTCCTGCAGCGCCTGACTGCCGTACTTGATGATCAGGTAAATGGCCGTATCGGTGACGTTGACCGGGCACAGCAGCCCAAACTCGGCCTGCGCGAAGAGGTACTGGATCGCGTATTTTTCGACGGCGTTGGCCGGCCGGTCGAGCCCGAGCACGCCGGCGCGGTGGGACATCGCATGCATGCCAAGGTCACCGAAGGCGATCTTCTCCATCTCCTTGTACGCCGGGTGGTATTCGATCCACTCCTCGTCGCGTCCATACCGATCACGTGGGTGCAGCACCGGCGGGTTCTTGTCGGCGGCATCGGCAAGCTCGTCCAGGTGGCCACCGGCGAGCTCGCCGAGGCGATCGAGGTGCGGCTCGAGGTGGTCGAGTGCGGCCTTGTCCAGTCGCAGCGGAAGGAGCTCCCGCAGGCCCGTGTCGACCTGCCAGTAGTTCTGACCGCGGGTGTCATCGGCGATGTGTTGTGCGCTCATGGGGAGCTCTCCTTGAGTTCGGTATTCGGACTGTCATCTGAAGATGTGTGTGTGCCGCTTCTGCCGGTGTAGCTCACCGCGCCGTGCGCGCTACGAGGTGGGGGTGCGGGCCGCGTCGGCGGCGATGTCGTACGCCGTACGCAACAGCCGAGGCAGGATGTCGGAGTAGAAGTCGATGCGGGCGACGTTCTCGGTGCGGACGGACACGTTGATCGCACCGATCACCGAGCCGTCGGCGGAGGTCATGGCGCAGGCGGCACCGCGTACGCCGGGTTCGTATTCCTCTTCACTGACGGCGAAGCCCTGCCGCCGGATTTCCCCGAGCGCCCCGAGCAGGTCGGGGATCGTCGTAATCGTTCGACTGGTGTGGGCGGTCAGCGGATGATCGGCGTACAGCCGTTCAACCTTGGGTGTCGCGAGCTGTGAGAGCAGTACTTTGCCCACAGCGGTGGCATGCGCGGGCAGCCGGGTGCCGATCTGTACGCCGACGCTCAGGGCCTCGCGTTCCGACACGTGCGCGGTGTACACGGTCTCGGTGCGGTCCAGGATCGCCAGACTGGTCGAGGTGTGAGTATCGCGGCAGAACCGTTCAAGGTGGGGCATCGCGTAGGTCGGCAGCACCGTGGTCCGGAAGTACATCGCGGACAGGTCAAGGACCCGCGCGGTGAGCGTGTGGGTGCCGTCCGGGAGACGTTCTACGTACCCAAGGTCGCACAGCGTGGCGAGGAACCGGCGCGCCGTCGTCTTGTTGAGGTCGGTGGCGCGGGCGATATCGGCCAGGGCCATCGGTAGGCCGGCCTGACCGAGCAGCTCAAGTACCGCGAAGGACTTGACGGTGGAACTGTTGCGTTCTTGGACGGGTGTAGTCGTCATCAGAAATCCAACTATCGAACTAGATGGTTCGTTTAATGGATCAACTGTCCCTGGCCGGGACCGCCACGTCAAGCCCGCGAATCCCGTATGTGACGCGTACGACGCATACTGTTCGGAGCCGACCGAATGGACGGTGCCGAATAAAATGGTGGAGTCGAGTGCGAGGGGGACGATATGACGGACAATTCAACAGACGTGGGCGACGTGCGCACCCAGGCCGACCTGGTCAGCCGTTCCGCGCGGACCGCTCCGGACCGGACGGCATACGTCGACCGGGACGGGTCGATGACCTGGGCGCAGTTCGATGCGGGCGTCGGCCGGGTCGCAGCAGCCCTGCAGGCGCTCGGCGCGGCTAAGGGCGACCGCGTGGTGATCGCCCTGCCGACGACCATTCCATTCGCGCTGGCGTATTTTGCCGTCTCTCGCGCGGGTCTCGTCGCGGTGCCGGCGAACCCGGAGTTCAGTCGGCGCGAGCTTGGCCACGTCGTCGCCGACAGCGCCGCGTCCGTCGTCGTCGGCGCTCTCGGCACCGACGGGCTGTCGGTCGTGCGCGAACTGTCGGAGACGGTCTCCGGATACCTCACCGCGGACGACGTGCGGCGGATCGCGCTTGACGAGCACGCGCCGTCGATCGGGCAAGTGCCGGTGGCGCGCGACGGTCTCGCGACGATGGTCTACACCAGCGGCACCACCGGTACGCCACGCGGCGCCATGCTCACGCACCGCAACCTGATGGCCAACCGTGAACAGCTCGGCCGAATCGAACCAGCCTCCCTGAGCCCGGATGACGTGCTCTACGTCGGCGTACCGGCATTCCATATCTACGGGCTCGGCTCGGGGCTCTGCCAAGTCGCGTGGGTCGGCGCTACCGGGGTACTGGTCGACGAGTTCCATTCGGTGCAGAGCCTGGATGTGATCGCCGAGCGTGGCGTCACCAACATCCTCGCCGTACCGCAGATGTACGCCGCCTGGGCCACCTGCGATCCCGTACTGCTTAGGTCCTCGCTCGCCAATATCCGGATCGCGTCGTCGGGCGCCGCGCCGCTTGCGGTCGACGTAGCCGACACGCTGCGCGAGGTCGCCGGGCTGACTATCTGGGAGGGATACGGGCTCACCGAGACCGCGCCGGTGCTCACCAGCACGCTTGTCGGCGGGCAGCCTAAGCCCGGGTCGATCGGCCGGGCGCTGCCCGGCGTCGAGATCGAGCTGCGCGATCTCGAGGATGGATCGGTCATTGACTACGACGACCCCGAAAGTGATCACGACGCGGGCGAGGTCGTCGTACGCGGCGCCAATGTCTTTGTCGGCTACTGGCCTGATTCGGTCGACGGGCCGGACGCGGAAGGCTGGTTCGATACCGGCGATGTCGCGTATGCCGACGACGATGGCGACCTGTTTCTGATCGACCGCGCCAAGGAGCTGATCTTGGTCAGCGGGTTCAATGTCTATCCCAAGGAAGTCGAGCAGGTCGTCGCGTCGCTGGACGGCGTCCGCGAGGTGGCCGCGGTCGGCGTACCGCACGCCGTGACCGGCGAGACCGTAAAGGTGTTTGTCGTCCGGACGTCCTCGGAGGCCGGAGCAGCGCTCGACGAGGCAGCCGTTCTCGAACGTTGCGAGCGCGATCTCGCCAGGTTCAAACGGCCCACCATGGTCGAGTTCATCGACGCGCTGCCGCACACGTCGACCGGCAAGTTGCGGCGCAACGCGCTGCGCGCGAGCGCGGCCCAGCGGTCAGCGTCGGGTTCGAGTTCGGCTTCGGCGCGCTGACCATGCCGCCCACCGTGCAACTTATGGTCCGCACCGACTGCCATCTCTGCGCCGTCGCGCGCGACGTGCTCGAGCGGGTGCTCCCGTGGTACGGGATCGAGGCGTCATACGTCGACATCGACGACGATCCGGAACTGCGGGCCGAGTACGGCGACCGGGTGCCGGTAACGCTGATCAACGGCAAGGAGCACGGCTACTTCGACGTCGATGAAAAGCGACTCCGCGCCGCGCTCGACGCCCTCTCGAAGCGCTGACCTAAGCGCCGGAGCAAGCCCGCGCAAACCTCCGTGCAAGCGGGCTTGCGTGGCGGTTTCTGCAAACGGTGCCGCGCAAGCAGACTTGCGCGACGATTCTGGTACGCCGGTAGCGACGGGACTCTCGCCCGGCGGCGAGCGTTACGTCACGAGGTCGACCGGCGACTTTGTGCAAGTGTTCACAAGCGGGTATCCTGAGGGGCGCGAGTCACACCTCTGCGCGACGAGCTTACCGATCCACCGCACATCCAGGAGCCTTCTGTTGTCTACCGTCGAACGCGTCCCGGATGCCGGGGTCCTTCGATCGGCAGCGACACTACGCAGGGCGCAGGCAACCCGCGGCCGGGCGATCCCGGAGGCCACCGTCGGCCGGCTGGCGACCTATCTGCGAGTGATTGACGACATCCTTGACGAGTCTGAAGATGTGATTTCATCCGAGGGGCTCGCGCGAGTCTGCGGCGTCAACTCTGCGAAACTGCGCAAGGACCTCTCCTTTCTGGGTTCGTTCGGGATCCGCGGGGTCGGTTATGACCTGGTCAACTTGCGCACCCGCATCGCCGAGGTGCTCGGCGTCACCGAACACCGCGAGGTCGTCATCGTCGGGCTCGGTAACCTCGGGCACGCGCTCGCCGGGTACGCGGGACTTGCAGCCCGAGGTTTTCAGGTCGCGGCACTGTTCGATATCGACGACGACCGGCTCGGCGAGCGGGTCGGCGCCGTAAAGATTCAGCCGCTCTCCACACTGCGCGCCGTCGTGGGGTCGTTGACCGCCCCGATCGGCGTGATCGCGACACCAGCGGCAGCCGCGCAGGAGGTAGTCGACCTTCTTGTCGCGGCCGGGGTGACGAGCATCCTCAACTTCGCCCCTGCAGTGTTGTCGGTGCCGTGCGACATTGATGTGCGGAAGGTCGACCTGGCGAGCGAGCTACAGATTCTGTCGTTCCTCGAACGGCGCAAGTCGGGCAGTCACGACGCGGCGACCGTGCACTCCGCGGTGTCGCCTGGAGGAGCAAATTGAGTTTTCTCATAGTGGGGCTCACGCACAAGCAGACCCCCGTCGAGCTGCTCGAAAGCGCGTCGGTCACCCCTAGCCAGCTCGACGAAGAGCTCGCCGCCCTCCTCAGTTGCGAGTCGGTCAACGAGGCGATGATTCTGTCGACCTGCAATCGGGTCGAGGTGTACGCCGACGTCGACAGGTTCCACGGCGGACTCGACACGGTCGTCGAGTGGTTCGCCGGCCACATGGCCCTCACAGCGCCTGACCTCGTGCCCTACGTGCAGGTGCACTATGCCGAGGAGGCGGTCGAGCATGCACTTCGGGTGGCTAGCGGGCTCGACTCGCTGGTCGTGGGCGAACCGCAGATCCTCGGCCAGCTTCGCACGGCATACCTCGAGGCGACCGATCGCAAGAGCGTCGGCCGTCAGCTGCACGCCTTGTCGCAGCATGCGCTGAAGGTTGGCAAGCGCATCCAGTCCGAGCTCGGGCTCAGTGATGTAGGCCGCAATATTGCTTCGGTCGCGGTCGATCTGGCCGCGCATGATCTTGGCGATCTGACCGGCAAGCGGGCGGTGGTGCTCGGCGCCGGCGCGATGGCCACCCTCGCGGCGTATTCCTTGCAACGTAAGGGAATTGAAGACATTACGATCGTCAACCGGTCACAAGACCGAGCGACGCAGCTCGCCGGCAAAGTTGGCGGCACGGCGGCTTCGGTCGACGACCTCGCCGCTCGGCTCGGTGACGCCGACGTACTCGTGACGGCGCTAGGCTCGTCGCGCGCCTCGGTGCATGGCGCGACCGTCGGCACGGCGCGGACCCGGCCGCTTACGGTCGTCGACCTCGCACTACCCAAGAACGTCGCGGACGACGCGATCGCGCTGCCTTCGGTGAGCTATATCGGGCTGACCCAGATCCAGCAGCGCGCCGCCGAGCTTGACATCGCGATTGACGGCGGCAAGGCCGACGGACTCGTCGACGACGAGGTAGCAACCTTCCTGGCCAAACAGCGCAGCGCCGCCGTCACCCCGACGATCGCCGCGCTGCGGGCCAAGGCCGGCGCCGTCGTGGAGAGCGAGCTCAAGCGGCTCAAGTCGCGGATCCCGGATGTTGACGACCGCGCAATGGGCGAGATCGAGTATGCGATCAGTCGCATTGTCGACAAGATCATGCACACCCCTTCGGTCCGGGTCCGTGAGGTCGCCGGTACGCCGTCCGGAGACGCGTACGCCGAGGCGCTGCGGGCACTGTTCGACCTCCCGGAATCGCTGTGCAACCTCGGCGACGCGGTCGATCCCGAGGTCCAGTCGTCGGCGGCGCAGTTGCGCGCGATCGCCATCGAATAGCAGCCGGTTGACCCGATCTCCTCAGAGCGCGCCGCCCGGCAAGAACCTGTAAGCAAGAGCCAGAAAATATGAGCCAGTAATTGAAAGAGCTGAGCACTACGTGAATCACACCTCCACCGAGCGCGCGCTGCGCCTCGGCACTCGAGCCAGCCGGCTCGCGCGCAGCCAGTCCCAGCAGGTCGCGGACCGGTTGACCGAGCTCACCGGCAGGACGGTCGAGCTGGTCGACATCGTCACCAAAGGCGATTCCACGACCGCGCCGCTGCACACACTTGGCGGGCAGGGCGTGTTCACCTCCGCGCTGCGCGAGGCGCTGCTGGACGGGCAGATCGACTTTGCCGTGCACTCGCTGAAAGACCTGCCGACCGCGCCAGCCGACGGACTGACGCTGGCCGCGATCCCGGAACGAGTCGACCCGCGCGACGCGCTTGTCGCGCGCGACGGACTCACCCTTGCCGAGCTGCCGACCGGCTCGAAGGTCGGCACCGGGTCACTGCGCCGATCTGCGCAGATCCGCGCCCTCGGCCTCGGGGTCGAGCTGGTCGGCTTGCGCGGCAACGTCGACACCCGGCTCTCCAAAGTCACCTCCGGTGCGCTGGACGCGGTTGTACTGGCATGTGCTGGACTTCACCGGATCGGCCGCGCGGACGTCATCACCGAGGCCCTGGACCCCATCGCGGTACTGCCCGCACCGGGCCAAGGCGCGCTCGCAATCGAGGCTCGCTCCGATGATGTCGCGATGCTCGATTTGTTGAAACCACTAGATCATCACTACAGTCGTATCTCGGTCACGGCAGAGCGAGCACTGCTCGCCGCGCTCGAGGCCGGATGTTCATCACCGGTCGGAGCGCTCGCCGAGATCGTAGAGGCTGAAGATGGTCTCGAAATTTCGCTACGAGGTTCGGTTACGGCAATCGACGGAAGTGACTCCGTTCGGCTGTCCGGGACCGGCCCACTCACCGACGCTGTTGGCGTGGGGGAGCGGCTTGCCCGCATCCTCCTCGACGATGGCGCCGCCGAACTCATGGGGAGCTCGCGATGACGCGCGCGCGTAAGAATAAAGGCCGCATTCTTTTTGTCGGCACCGGCCCAGGCGATCCTGACCTGCTGACCGAGGGTGCCCGCGAGGCACTTGCCTCGGCGCAGGTCGTCATCGCCGATGCTGACGTGCCTGAACCGATCCATGCGCTGGCCGAGGTCGAGGTCACGGTCAACGAGGATGAGGCGACTGTTGTCGCCAAGACCCTCGTCACCGAGGCCAAGCTGGGTCAGATCGTGGTGCGCTTGGTCACCGGCGACCCGCTCGCGAGCGAGTCGGTGGCGAAGGAGATTCAGACCGTCAGCCGGTCCGCTGTGCCGTGGCGGGTAATCGCCGCGGTCTCCGGCCGCACCGCGATCCCGTCGTACGCCGGCATCGCCACCGGCCCACTCACGTCGTACGCCGACCTGACCGAAGACGGCGCGGACACGCACCTGGCCGAGCTTGCCGCCACGACCTGGCCGCTGGTGCTCTCGACCAGCCTCGACAGCCTCAAGCCGGTCGCGAAGGCCCTCATCGCGGGCGGTCGGTCCGCGGATTCGCATGCGGCCGTCACGGTCAACGGCACTCGGCTGAGCCAGAAGACGGTCGTCGGTCATCTGTCCGGACTCACTGACGGCACGCTCGATATCAAGTCACTCGAGGGGCCCGCGACGTTGGTTGTCGGTAAACCCGTTGCGCAGCAAGGGAAGTACAGCTGGTGGGAGAAGCGCGCTCTCTACGGCTGGCAAGTCCTCGTGCCGCGCACCAAGGACCAAGCCGCTGACATGAGCGAGCTGCTGCGCGACCACGGCGCGATCCCGATAGAGGTGCCGACGATTGCTGTCGAGCCACCACGAACGCCGGCGCAGATGGAACGCGCGATCAAGGGTCTAGTCAACGGCCGTTACTCGTGGATCGTGTTCACCTCGACCAACGCGGTCAAGGCTGTGTGGGAGAAGTTCACCGAGTTCGGTCTGGACGCGCGCGCGTTCGCTGGCGTCAAGATCGCCTGTGTGGGCGAGGCCACCGCCGATGCGGTACGCGCCTTCGGCATCGCGCCGGAGTTGCTGCCGTCCGGTGAGCAGTCCAGCCGGGGCCTGCTTGAGGACTTCCCGCCGTACGACGACGTCCTCGACCCGATCGACCGGGTGCTGCTGCCGCGCGCCGACATCGCCACCGAGACGCTGTCCGAAGGCCTGCGCGAGCAGGGCTGGGAGATCGACGATGTGACCGCTTACCGCACCGTGCGGGCCGCACCGCCGGCCGCGCACATCCGCGAGTCGATCAAGGGTGGCGGGTTCGACGCGGTGTGCTTCACCTCCTCAAGCACGGTGCGCAACCTCGTCGGCATCGCCGGCAAGCCGCACGCGCGTACTGTCGTGGCGTGCATCGGTCCGGCGACCGCGGCTACCGCGATCGAGTTCGGCCTGCGGGTGGACGTGCAGCCCGAGACTGCAGCGATCCCGGACGTCATCGACGCACTCGCCGACTACGCCATCAACCTGCGCGAGGTGGAAGGCTTCGACCGACCACCGCGCAAGACCAAGTCGCGCGCCAAGAGCCGCTCTTAGCTCGGGCTGCACTGTCCGAGAACGGAGGATCCGATGAGATTCCCAGAGTCACGCCCCCGCCGGTTGCGTCGTACGCCGGCGATCCGCCGACTCGTGCAGGAAACACGAGTCGACCCGTCCCAGCTGGTGCTGCCGATGTTCGTCCGTGAGGGCATCGACGCACCGGTACCGATCGAGTCGATGCCCGGCGTCGTACAGCACACCCGCGACTCCCTCAAGAAGGCCGCCGTCGAGGCGACCTCGGCAGGGGTGGGTGGGCTGATGCTGTTCGGCGTACCGGCGCAACGCGACGCGCGCGGTTCGGGCGCGGTTGACCCGGCCGGGATCCTCAACGTCGGAATCGCTGACCTCATCAGCGAGGTCGGCGACGCGACGGTCGTCATGTCCGACGGCTGCCTCGACGAGTTCACCGACCACGGTCACTGCGGCGTACTGGATGCCGACGGCGTCGTCGACAACGACGAGACGCTCAAGGTGTACGCCGAAATGGCGCTCGCGCAGGCCGCGGCCGGCGCGCACATGATCGGCCCGAGCGGAATGATGGACGGCCAGATCGGCGTCATGCGGCAGGCGCTGGACGGCGCCGGCTATCAGGACGTCTCGCTGATCGCGTACGCCGCCAAATACGCGTCCGCGCTGTACGGGCCGTTTCGCGAGGCGGTCGACTCGCAGCTGAAGGGCAACCGGCGTACCTATCAGCAGGACCCGGCAAACGCTCGCGAGGCACTGCGTGAGCTCGAGATGGACGTCGACGAGGGCGCCGACATCGTCATCGTCAAACCGGCCTCGGCCTACCTCGACGTGATCTCGCTGGCCCGGGACACGGTTGACGTACCGGTCGCGGCGTACCAAGTCTCCGGCGAGTACGCGATGGTCGAGGCGGCCGCGGCCAACGGCTGGCTCGATCGTGAGCGGATGATCGACGAGCAGCTCACCTCGATCGTGCGCGCCGGCGCCAGTATCGTGCTCACCTACTGGGCTGTTGAGGCCGCGGGCCGGCTCCGAGGCTGACCGTGTCCGACCCTGGCTTCCGTGGCATCATGCCGACATTTGTCGCGCGCAGTCCTTCATCGCTGGTGCGGTGGGGGTCGGGGGTGCTTGGCATCGGACTCGCGCTCATCGTCGTGGCGAATCTTGCCTTCGGCTTCGTCAGCCGGATTGACGGCAAGGTCGAGACGACCGGAACGATTCAGGCGGGCTACTCCGTCAACCAGGCATCGCCGGACACGAAGCAGGCGTCCGGTTACGGGATCTACCAGGTCGACTACTCCATCGACGGCAACGATCACGTCGGTTTCATCCTCGGCAGCTTCAGTATCGGCCAGCAGATTCAGGTCAAGGCGCCCGCAGACGGATCGCCGTACGAACGCCTCGCCCTCGCCGACAGTACGGCGAGCAAGATTCTCAGTTGGCTGTTCATGACGATCGGCCTGGTGCTGGCCATCTTCGGTGTTATCTGGCTGACGCGCGGGTTGATCGCCCGGTCTGCGCAGATCCGAGCGGAGGTGCAGCGCGCCTATGGGCTGCCCGTCCAGGCCGCACCGATGCCGCCGCCGGCACGGCAGCGATCAGGAGGGCAGCAGTCAGGTACGCGGCCCGGTCAGCTGATCCCGCCGCCACGGCCGCCGGAGGACAACAACAAGCCGCCTAAGGGATTCTTTACAGCGCCGTACGACATCTAGTAGAACCCACCGAACAGGACCATTGAATGTCAGGGAGAATGAGCAACGTGAACTATCCCTTCGAAGCGCCCGAATCGGCACGTCTGTTCGAGCGCGCCGGGATCGTCACCCCCGGTGGCGTTAATTCACCGGTCCGCGCGTTTGGTGCGGTCGGCGGTACGCCGAGGTTCATGGTGAGCGGCAAGGGCGCGTATCTCACCGATGCCGATGGCCGCGATTACGTCGACCTCGTCGCGTCCTGGGGACCGTTACTGCACGGACACGCACATCCTGCGGTGGTCGAGGCCGTCACCAAAGCCGCCGCACACGGCACCAGCTTTGGTGCTCCCACCGTCAACGAGGTCGCGCTGGCCGAGGAGATCGTCGCGCGTACCGCAATCGATCAGGTGCGCCTGGTCAGTTCCGGCACCGAGGCCACGATGTCGGCGATCCGGTTGGCGCGTGGCTTCACCGGACGCAGCACCGTGGTGAAGTTCGCCGGCTGCTATCACGGTCACGTTGACGCGCTGCTCGCCGCGGCCGGATCCGGCGTGGCTACCTTCGCCACTCCAGAGACCGAGGGCGTGACCGGCGCACAGACCCACGACACCGTGGTCATCGACTACAACGACGCCGATGCCGTGTGGGAGCTGTTCGAGCAGCGCGGCGACGAGATCGCCTGTGTCATCACCGAGGCGTCGCCGGGCAATATGGGCGTCGTGCCGCCGCGCGACAGCTTTAACCAGGTGTTGCGCGAGGCCACCCTCAAAGCCGGGGCGTTGCTGATCAGCGACGAGGTCATGACCGGGTTTCGGGTCTCCCGCTCGGGCTGGTGGGGGCTGGACGCAGTCGACGCGGACCTTTTCACTTTCGGCAAGGTCATGGGCGGCGGCCTTCCGGCCGCGGCATTTGGCGGCCGCGCGGACATTATGGCGAAACTCTCTCCGGGCGGACCGGTCTACCAAGCCGGCACGCTCAGCGGTAATCCGCTCGCGACCGCGGCTGGCCTGGCCAACCTGCAGTTGGCGACCGATGAGGTTTACTCGCGGCTGGACGCGGTGAGCACGGAGTTACAGGGGATGGTCTCGGCCGCCCTGTTTGGCGCCGGTGTGCCGCACCGCGTGCAATACGCGGGCAACATGTTCAGTGTGTTTTTCTTCGACCGCGAGGACGACGTGCGCGAGGTGCGCAACTACGACGTGGCGCGCACACAGAGCGCACCGAAGTTCGCGGCGTTCTTCCAGGAGATGCTCGCCCGCGGCGTCTACCTTCCGCCGTCCGGATACGAGACCTGGTTTGTCTCGGCGGCACTCGACGACGGCGCCATGTCACGGATCAACGACGCCTTGCCGTACGCCGCAAGAGCCGCCGCCGCGGCACAGTGACCAACCGACCACCGCAACGTTAGGAAAACGGCCGCAGATGCGCACCCTGGTACACCTTGTCCGGCACGGCGAGGTCTTCAATCCGCACGACATCCTCTATGGACGCCTGCCGGGTTATCACCTTTCGGACACGGGTAAGCAGATGGCGCAGACGCTCGGCGGGCACTTTCGTGGCGCGGACGTGACCTATCTCGTCTCGAGCCCGCTCGATCGCGCCCGCGAGACCTCGACGCCGATCGCCGAGGCGCTCGGCCTGGAGGTGGCGACCGACCGCCGGCTGATCGAGGCGGAGAACCAGTTCGAGGGCACCCGCTTCAAGTTCCGCAAGGACGGCGCGCTGCGCAGCGCCGCCAACTGGCGCAAGCTCGTTAACCCGTTCCGTCCTTCCTGGGGCGAGCCCTACACCGAGATCGCCACCCGGATGAACGCCGCGATCAACGACGCCTACGACAAGGCGCGTGGGCACGAGGCGGTCTGCGTGAGCCATCAGCTGCCGATCTGGACAGCCCGGCAGGCGATCGAAGGCAACCGCCTCTGGCACGACCCACGTGCGCGTCAATGTGCCGTCGCCAGCGTCACGACTATCGAGTTCGACGACGGCAAGATCTCCGGGATCAACTACGCCACCCCCTGGGGCGAGACCAAGGACTCGGTGCCAGGGGCATGACACGCCTTACCGGCAATCTCCTGCGCACGGTGCTCGCCTTGATGAGCATCGTGCTACTTGTCGGCTGCACCAGTGGCAACGGGGACAGCGCCAACGCCGGCGGCAGCGAGTACCGCTTCGTGGAGGCCCAGCCCAAAGGCGAGGTAATCCCTGAGGTGGACCGCAAACCGGCGCCCAACCTCAAGGGCGACCTGCTGAACGGCGATCCCTTTGAGTTGTCCTCGCTGAAGGGGCAGGTCGTCGTACTGAATTTCTGGGCCACTTGGTGCGCGCCGTGCCGGGTCGAGGCGCCGGAGCTGCAGAAGATCTACACCAAGTACAAGCCGGAGGGAGTCGCGCTGGTCGGCGTACTCGTCCGGGACAGCAAGGATCAGGGCGAGATCTATGCCAAGCAGGAAGGGCTGACGTACCCCAGCCTCTATGACCCCAAGACGCAGGTGGCGCTGCAGTTCCGCAACTACCCGATCGTCGCCATCCCATCGACGATCGTCTTCGACAAGAAGGGCGAGGTCGCGGCGGCGTACGTCTCAACCGTCGATGCCAAGAGCCTCACCAAGACGCTCGACGAGCTCCTGGCGGAGAAATAGATGCAGGTGTACGCCGATGCTGCCAGCACTGTTGCCGCCGGGCCGGTGCTTGTCGCGGCGCTCATCGCTCTCGTTGCCGGGCTGATCAGCTTCCTGTCGCCGTGCGTCCTCCCGCTGGTGCCGGGCTACTTGTCTTACGTCGCAGGCATTACCGGCGAGACCGTCAAGGACAGTCCGGTGGGGACCAAAACTCGTCAGACTTCCGGCCGGGCGCGGGTACTGCTCGGTGCCGCACTGTTCGTGGCGGGGTTCTCGGCCGTGTTCATCTCCTTCGGCGCGCTGTTCGGCGGCGCGGGGTTGGCGCTGCGCGAACACCAGGTGCTCATCACCCGCATCCTTGGCGTAATCACGATCGCGCTGGGCGTGGCGTTTCTGGGCAAACTGCCATGGATGCAGCGCGAGTGGCGATTCCATAAACTGCCGGCGACCGGGCTCGCCGGCGCGCCGCTCCTCGGGGTCGTCTTCGGGCTCGGCTGGACTCCCTGCCTCGGGCCCACTCTCACCGCGATCCTCGGGCTGTCCCTGAAGGAAGGCAGTGCCGGGCGCGGCGCCTTCCTGAGCGTCGCCTACTGCATTGGCCTCGGCGTGCCGTTTCTGCTCATCGCCTTCGGCGCCCGGTGGGCGATGCGCGCTTCCGGGTTCGCGCGCAAGCACGCCGGCGTGGTGATGAAGTTCGGCGGCGTGATGCTGATTGTGCTCGGCATCTTGCTCGTCACCGGCTGGTGGGACGCCGTACTCTTCCAACTTCAAGGCTGGTTGGCGACGACCGGGCTAGGAACAATCTTATGAGCAGCGAAAAAGGTTCCGACATCCTCGAGAAGAAACCGGATGTCCTATGGGCTGAGGATACGCGGCCACGCAAGCCGATCAGTGGCTCGCTGAAAGAAGTGGCGCGCTACTGGTGGCGGCAACTGACCAGCATGCGCACCGCGCTGATTCTGCTGTTTCTGCTGGCGCTCGCTTCCGTGCCTGGCTCGTTGCTACCGCAAAAGTCCCTGAGCCAGAGCAAGGTCAACGAATACATCGCGAAGCATTCGGTGATCGGCCCGTGGCTGGATCGGCTCGGGTTCTTCAGTGTCTTCTCCGCACCGTGGTACGCCGCGATCTACCTGTTGCTGTTTATCTCGCTGGTCGGCTGCCTGACGCCGCGTATTGCCGTTTATTGGAAGGCCGTGCGCGCCGCGCCCCCGGCGGCGCCCAAGCGACTGCGCCGGATCGGCGAGTACGCCAGCGAGTCGATGGCTGGTGACTCCAGCTCGCGCATCGACGCGGCGTACGCCCTGCTACGTAAGGCCCGATGGCGCGTTGAACGTCGTGAGGGCGACGACGGCACAATCACGCTCAGCGCTGAGAAGGGCTACCTGCGTGAGGCCGGCAACCTGATTTTTCACGTCAGCCTGCTCGCATTGCTGCTCAGCCTCGCGCTGGGCAAGGTCAACGGCTACGACGGGTCGAGGATCGCGCTGGAAGGCGAAGGATTCTGCAACCAGCAGCAGTCGTACGACAGTTTTCAGTCGGGTGATCTGGTCACCGGCGCGGACATGGTGCCGATGTGCTTTGACTTGCACACCTTCAACACGACGTACGACGCGGAAATGACGCCGGCCAGGTTCGACGGGAGGGTGACCTGGTACGTCGGCATAGACGGCAAGAAGCACAAGGCGGACATCGGGGTCAACCACCCGCTCCGTCAGGACGGCATCCGCGCCTACATCACCGGACACGGCTATGCGCCGGTCTTCACGGTCACAATGCCCGATGGCACCGTGCGCAAGGACGTGACGGCGCCGTTCCTGCCGACCGACCAGCAAAACTTTGGGTCCGAGGGTGCGATCAAGCTCGATACCGGAAATCCCGAAAAACAACTGGCGCTGCAGGGATTCCTCGCTCCTACCGCGGTCGACCACGCCGGTGTCATTGCCTCGGCCGATCCGCGGGCGCTCGATCCGCAGGTTGCGCTCCTGGTCTATCAGGGATATACCGGGCTCGATACCGGGATCCCGCAGTCGGTCTACACGCTGGACCAGAGCCTGATCGATGACGGCCTGCTCAAAAAGGTTGCGGCGAAGAACTTGAAGCCTGGCGAGTCTGTCGTGCTTGCCGACGGTACGTCGATCACCTTCGACAAGGTCGTTCAGTGGGCGGCATTCCAGATCTCGTACGACCCCGGCCAGGACTGGGTACTCCTATCGGCGCTAGTGCTGCTGATCGGGCTCACGACATCGCTGAGCCTGCGCCGCCGCCGCCTATGGGTGCGGCTCACCCCCCAGGACGACGGCTCTCACCTGGTCGAAGTCGGCGGACTTGCGCATACCCAACCCGCAACCTTTGCCCGGGAATTCGCCGGAATCTCGGCGCGTATTCTTGACCGGGCACCAGACAATCCTGAGGAGGCCTAATGGCCGTCGACATAGCGCTAGCCAATATTTCCGATCACCTTTATTCCGGTGCGCTCGTGGGATACTCGGCGGGCATCGTGATGCTGTGCGGTGACTTCGCATTCGGCAAGAGCGGTCGCAAAAAAGAGGCCCAGGAGGCGGCCGACCTCGCCGCCGAGGAGAAACAGCCAGCCCTGGTGGGCGCGTCGACTGGTTCCGTTCTGGAACCGCCGGTCGACTCGCACGGGAGCGCCGATCCGGCGCCGCCCGGCGCCGCGGATCGGACCGCCCGGATCGGCGCCAAGATGGGCCTGTTCGGCGTGGTGTTCACGCTGCTCGGACTGATCTCGCAGATAGCTTCCGCGACGCTGCGGGGGATAGCCATTGGCCGGTTGCCGTGGGGCAATATGTTCGAGTTTGCCTCGATCATCTCAATCGTTGCGGTGGCGACCTATCTGATCACTCTTGGCCGCAAGCCGCGGGTGCGCTTCATCGGCCTGTTCGTACTGGCTCCCGTCGTACTCATCCTCGTGCTGGCCGGTCTGAACCTGTACGTCGAGGCCGCTCCCGTCGTCGCGGCACTGCGCTCCTACTGGCTGGCCATCCACGTCACGGCCGCGAGTATCGCCACCGGCATCTTCTTCGTCAGCACTGTGGCCAGCGCGCTGTACCTCGTCAAAGAACGGCACGAACGTAAGGAGGCAGCCGCCGGGATTCATCTGCCCTCCCGCGTTGCTGGCGCGCTGCCATCATCCACGGCACTTGATCGGCTCGCTGCTCGCACCGTCACCTTCGCGTTCCCGATCTGGACATTCGCGATCATCTGCGGCGCGATCTGGGCGGAGGCCGCGTGGGGTCGCTACTGGGGCTGGGACCCCAAGGAAACCTGGGCGTTCATCAGCTGGGTCGCGTACGCCGGCTACCTACACGCCCGCGCCACCGCCGGTTGGAAGGGTCGCAAGGCGGCGTACCTCAACCTGCTCGCCGCCAGCACGATGCTGTTCAACTTCGTCATCGTCAACACCGTCGTGTCCGGCTTGCATTCCTACAGCGGCCTCAACTAACTGAGCGCAGCGGAGCCGATGTTGCCGGGACGCGGCCCGCCGGTCCGCCCACTGGCCGGCCCTCTGTGGCGGGTCGCCCTGTTGACGCGCTGCACGTCTCGAGCAACTGTCAGGACTGGCAGATCGCAACCTGGACATCGATCGTGTCAAGCGGAGCAAGGCGACGACCTGACAGCACCTCGGCCGCATCAACAGCCCATCTAAGACCAATGACAGGCGCATAGTGCATCAGCGAGCGGAACCGAAACCCCGTTACTCCGAAAGTGTCCGTAACCATGGTTACGGACACTTTCGGAGTGGTTACGGACAGTTCGAACTCACCGCGGCTCTGCTACGTACGCTTCGATTCCGTCGCTCGACCCCCGGAATTTAATCCTCTTCCGGGGGAGGGCTGGGTCGCTTCGGCATCTTGCTGCTGAGCTGACGCAAGAACTCGGGATCGTCGTCCGGCGCGGTCTGGCGACTGCGCGCCGCAAACTTTGGGTGCGTTGGACGCGGCGGGGTAGTGCGCGTCGAGGACTGGCTGTCGTCATGCGGGTCGAGGAATCGCCACATCGCAAAGACGACCAAGATGCCGATAGCGGCAGCGATTAAGGGGATCATCGAGTTCCTCCATGGCGTGTTGATCTCACTCTAATCCGGTCTATCCGAGCCCGCCGGGTTATCTGCAGATGGTAATCAATGAGCAACCTGCGACAGGTCTCGGTCAAGTGCAAACCGGCCGCTCGCCAGCACCGATAAGACTATCTGGTACTGGCGAGCGGCATCTAGTGAAGCGATCCCGGCGGGCTCGCTTCGCGCCGGCTATGCCGGCGGCATCAGGACTTTGTCGATGATGTAGACGGTCGCATTAGCGGTCTGGACGTTGCCACAGACGACCATTGCCTCGCCGTTGACGGTGAAGTTGCTGCCCGAGCCCTCGACCTTGAGCGAAGCACCGTTCAGGGTCTTGTGCTCACCGTCCAACTTGTCCGGCGCCAGACGCTCGGGAAGCACGTGGTACGTGAGGATCTTCGTCAGATCCCCGGTCGGGTCGGCCAGCAGCGTATCCAACGTGGCCTTCGGGATGGCGGCAAACGCGCTGTCGGCGGGCGCGAAGACCGTCAGCTTTTCGGCACTGTTGAGCGAGTCAACAAGGCCCGCGGCCTTCACTGCTGCGACCAACGTAGTGAGCGCAGGGTTAGCCGAGGCTGCAGTAGCGACCGGCGCAGTTGCCATTCCGCCGAAGCTGCCAGGGCCGTCTTTGGGAACCGCAGAGCAGCCCGCACCGAACTCCTTGCCGGTCGCCATCGAGTCGCCCGAGGTGGCGCTGGACGATTTGTCGTTCATGCTCGTGCTCTTGGCGGCGCTTCCTGAGCCCGATGCGTTGTCCGAGCTCGTGGCAGAACAGGCCGACAGCGGAATGAGACAAGCCGTCGCGAAGGCGGCAAGGGCCAGGGCACGTGGGCGGCGCTTGCGAGTTGCGACCGGGCTCTTGTCGATCTGGTCAGAAGTCATTACGGTGTTCCTCCGTCGATGGTGAGCATGTGCTCTGTGGTGTACGTGTGCTGGTAGTTCGGAAGCAATCGTCAATTGGATTGGTAGTGCCGCGAGTTCGTTTTAGGTAGCGGCAAATGGCAGCCAAGAACCGACCTACTCATCGCAGGCGGCGCAGCAGCTCCGCAGAATGGGCGGTCGGCCAGTCTCGCTGGTCGAGCCCTAGGTGACGGTGACGGTGAGGGTGTGCCACCCCGTGGCGCCTTTAGGAAATGGGTCTGCCCGCTGGTCTGTCTGCGTCATCCCCGTCATATCGGTGGCGCGCACTTGGATGTCATGGCGGCCGCTGTCTAGGTCGAGCACCGCAGACCATTGCCGCCAGACGTCTTTTCCGCCATCCGCGGCAAGCGTGGCGACCTTCCAGTCGCCGTCCTTGTCTCGCACCTCGACCTTGCTGATGCCGCGGGTCTGGGCCCACGCGACGCCGGCGATGGTGACCTTGCCGGACGGCAGCTGGGCGAATGCCTTCGGCACGTCGATCCGCGACTCGGTGAAGATGGGAGATTTTTCCGCCCATCCGCGCTGCGTCCAGTAGGACTGAGCCTTGGCGAAGGTCGTCAGCTCGATGTTGGTGAGCCATTTCGTCCCGGACACAAATCCATACAGTCCGGGGACGAGCATCCGAGCCGGAAATCCACGCTCAAACGCCAGTTGCTGCCCGTTGAGGCCGACGGCGATCATCGCGTCTCTGCCGTCGGTGACGGTGGCGAGCGGCGTACTCGCACTCCAGCCGTCGGTGCTGGTGCTGAAGAGCTGGTCGGCGTTGCTCTGGACGCCGGCCTTGTCAAGGATGTCGGTCAGTCGTACGCCGGTCCAGGTGCCGTTGCTGACATACGGACCGCCGACCGGATTCGACACGCAGGCAAGCGTGATGTTGCGCTCGATGAGGGGCATGGCGAGTAGATCGTCATAGCTCAGGGAGATCTTCTTGTCGACCATCCCGTTGACCGTCAGTTTCCAGGTCTTTGCATTGATGCGCGGGACCTTGAACGCGGTATCGACGCGATAGAACTTCGAGTTCTTGGTGAGCCACGGGGTGGCGGTGTTGGCCTTGGCCTGGACTCCGGCCGGTACCGCCGGTGCCGCCTCTGCGGGTGCCGGAAGCTTGCGGTTGCGTCCGAGAGCGTCGTCAGACTTCGTCAGCCGGTCGACCGCGATCCCGGCGCCCAGCGTCACGATCGCACCGCCGGCGGCCGCCCCGATCAAGACATTGCGGCGGGTCGTGCTGCGGGGCTCTTGTGAGTCTGCCTGCTCGCCGGGGGTGGCGGCTTTAACGAGTTTTGTCAGCACGATCAGGCCCACGATGACGGTGACCAGCGGAGGCAGTAACGAGGCCGGCGAGGCGTCCGACCGACTCATCGCGGCTATCGCGCCGAGCACGCCGAGTGCCACGACCATCGCATACGCGATGCGGATGCGACGAAAGGCGAAGAACCCGATGAGCGCAGAGAGCGGGATGAGCAGAGCGATGACGCCGATGCTCAGCGCGAACTTATCATTCTCGCCGAAGGTCGCGATGGCGAAGTCCTTCACGCTGCGCGGGGCGAGATCGATTATCGAGGAACCGATTGCGACGACAGGTGAAGCGCTCGGCGCGATTAGCGCCGCGACGAGCTGTGCCGCGCCAAGCCCTGCGGCCGAGCTGACGATGCCGACCGCGCCGGATACCCACCGCGGCCTTTTTCCGCCCACGCCCATGCGGTCGGGCTCATCAGGATCGGCGGCGGTGGTCTTAGACTTCGCCGAAGCGCTATCTGGTTGCATAAGCATGGTTCGTACCGGGCGATGCTTCGGATTGGTCGAACAAGTACGGCACTAGTGTACGGCGCAGTATCGTGGTTGACCGGACTCAAACGAACAAGGCGGTGCCGTGGACGACGTCGATCGCAAACTCATCGAAACGCTGCGCGCGTCCGGCAGGGCGACGTACGCCGAGCTGGCGCGCACCGTCGGGCTTTCGGCGCCTGCGGTGCACGAGCGGGTCAACAAGTTAGAGGCGCAGAACGTGATCACCGGCTACCACGCCGAAGTCGACCACAAGGCCGTCGGTCTCGGGGTCACCGCGATGGTCGGCGTGCAAGGCGCAGACTGGGCAGCCGACGACGTACTGCTGGACAAGCTCGCCGCGATGCCCCAGGTCGAAGACTGCATGTTCGTCGCCGGTGACGAGTCGTATGTGCTCAAGGTCCGGGTGCCCGACATGGAGCTGCTTGAGGACACGCTCATGGCTATCACCCGGATCAAAGGGGTGACTCGTACCCGTACGACCATTGTCATCTCGACCAAATGGGAGGGCCGCTCCCCAGCGTTGCAGCCCCGGCCGGTCGAGCCGGGCCCGAGCGACGGCCCAGAAGAGGACGGCTAACCGGATGGCACTTGTCACGATCGAGGACATCCGGCAGGCGGCGAAGCGGATCGAAGGGGACGTCGTGCGCACCTCGCTGGTGCCGATTGACGGGACCGGCGAGCGCACCTTGTGGGTAAAACCGGAAAGCCTGCAGCCGATCGGAGCTTTCAAGCTGCGCGGCGCGAGCAACGCAATCGCCATGGCAGTCGGCAAGACGTCGGTCGTCATCACCCATTCCAGCGGCAACCACGGACAAGCGATTGCGATGGCCGCCGCGGCGCACGGGCTGCGCGCGATCGTCGTCATCCCAGACGATGCGCCGCAGATCAAGATTGACGCCGTACGGTCCCGCGGCGCCGAGATCGTCCTGGTACCGGGCGAGGACCGGGTCGCCAAAGTTCAGCAGATCGCCGCACAGGAAGGTGCGCTGAGCATACCGCCGTACGACGATGACGACGTGATCGCCGGACAGGGGACCGTCGGCTTGGAGATCGCCGCGGACCTGCCCGAACTGCCCGGCGGGGCCAGCGTCCTGGTTCCGGTCGGTGGCGGTGGCCTGCTGTCGGGAGTGAGTACGGCGCTCGCAGCACTGCGCCCAGACGTGCGGGTCATCGGTGTGGAACCTGAGCTCGCAGGTGACGCTGCCGAGAGCTTCCACCGGCACACGCTTATCCGCTGGCCGCGTTCGCGGACCGCACGCACCATCGCCGACGGACTGCGTTCGGACCTCGCCGAACGTACCTTCGCGCACATCGAGAAGTACACCTCGGACATCGTGACCGTCACCGAGGAACAGATCATCGAGGCCTGCCGGTTTCTATATCACCGGGGGCGGCTGGTCGCCGAACCGAGCGGCGCCGTGGCCGCCGCCGGCTTCTTTGCACACCCGCAGGTTGTTGGCGACCGTGCCGTCGCGATTATTTCCGGCGGCAACGTCGACCCACACTGGTACGCCGAGAATGTCGTCACGTCTTCGGCATCGCGCTGATAGTTGAGCAATAATGGTCGTCGTGGCTACCTCAGACTCTGCTTCCGGCGCACCCACCGAAGAAGGCACCACGCCGCCCGGAGAAGGTGCGACCCCCGCGTCTAAACCGGTGGGCGCACTGATGGCGGCGTACTTCGTGGGCCGGTTCGGCGTTTTCGTCGTGCTTGTTGTGATCTGCTACCTCTTGCACTTTCGGGGCTTTCCGGGCCTGATCGCGTCGGCGCTCGTATCGATCCCCATTTCGTACTTCCTGTTCCGCGGCTGGCGAATCGAGCTCGCGCAGCGGATGGCCGCGAAGCAGGAGCAAAAACTGCAGCTTAAGCAAGCGTTCAAGACCGCGACCGAGTAGCCCCAAGCCTAAGTCCGCCGAGACTGTCGGCCCCGGAACTTCTGCGCGGCACGACTGCGCCCCTTGTCGCGGATGGTGGCCGATGTGCCCTGCGCGTTGTCCCTACTCACAAGATCATGACTCGTCTGACCGGGCATCTCGGGATCCGTCACAAAGACCCAGTGAGGAGCGCGTCTGTGGCCAGTGAGACAGCAAGTGCTGAGCAGGATCACCGGCTTGCCTGCGTGAGCCGGGTACCGATCTTCGCGGACCTCTCCGCCGACGACAGGCGGCGGGTCGCGCAGATCGCGGCGACCCACCACTACGACCGAGGCGAGCAGGTGCATCGGCCCGGAGAACAGTCGGGGCTGCGCATCGTGCACCGCGGCCGGGTGAAGGTCCACCGGGTCAGTGAGTCGGGAGTCGAGCAGCTGCTTCGGATCTTGTTTCCCGGCGACTTCCTCGGCGAGACGACGCTGCTCACTGGCCTGCCGGTCGACTCCTGGGCGGTCGCTCTTGAGGCGGCCGAGGTGTGCGTACTGGGCGCCGATCAAATCAACGTACTGCTGCGCGAGCGACCAGACGTGGCGCTGCGCATGCTGTCGTCGCTGTCCGCTCGACTCAACGACGTGGAGCAGCAGCTCTCCTCCGTGACCGGAGCTTCGGTCGGCCAACGCCTGGCCGATCACCTGCTAGAACTGGCCGCGGAGGCTGGCTCTGACACCTTCCGGTTGCCGTCGACTAAGAAGGACCTGGCGTCCTACCTGGGGACGACGCCGGAGACGCTCAGCCGGCGGCTCGGCGCGTTCCAGGACGTGGGTCTGGTACGTCTTGGTCCCCGGGGCCTGGTGGAGATCCGCGACGCCGAGAGGCTGCGCACGGCGCGGACCGGGGCCTGAGGACGCGCACCTGCGAGCGCACCGAGATCCCGGAGCGAGCGTCGTTCAGTGGTGCGCGTGCGCTTCGACCTGGTGTCCGTGTGCCTGTCCCATGACCTCGACCAGCGAGACTTGCGGTGCGTTGACCAGGAGCGGCAGGATCACGTCGTTCTCTTTGCCCTGGTGGCTATGAAATGTTTCGAAGATGGCACGACCGTATGCTGCTGCGGCAGCAGGCTCGCTCTCGTCGAAGAGCGTGACTAGCCGTTTGATGAGAGTGTGTTCGCGCACCATCGCGGCGATGAGCAGCCGACCTTCGACGAGCTCGGCGGCGGCGTGGTAAGTGGTGGCTTCTTCCTCGTCGGCGTGGGGAACCAGCACGGTCTCAAACCATGCGGCCAGGTTCCGGTGCGCCTCGTGCTGTTCACTCGGCGTGGCATCGCGCAGCGCCGCGGTGAGCCGATCGAGTTCTGTGACCATGGCCGCGTGGTGGGTTTGGATTTGGTGGGCGATCTGTCCCTCGGCCGCCTGGTCGTGGACGACGAGCAAGTCAGTTTCCGTGGCATTGATGCTGGGTCCGCTTTGGTCTCTCATCGTTCTCTCCTCCGACGGTGGCGGGGAGGTCGTCTCCCTGCCGTTGGTCCTATTTCACGCCGTTCGGGCGGGCTGCGCCTTGATCTGGGTCAAGACTGACCTCGCCGCCGCCCGGGCGCGCAGGTCGGCGTAGTGGCCTTCAGTTCTGCGCGAGGGAGATCGCCGCGTCGCGGTCCAGTTTGCCGATGCCCATCCGCGGGATCTCGTTGACAGTCACGAGCCTCCTCGGCAGCGCCGCGGTAGGCACGCGTCCGGCGAGCTCGCGGCGCACGTCATCCAGGCTGACGGTGCTTGCGGCCACGACGAGGGCCGCGACGACCTCGCCCCATTCGGGGTCCGGTACGCCGATCACCGCTACATCGGCGATGCCGGGGAGTTCGCGCAGCGCGGCCTCGACCATCGCCGGCGCGACCTTCTCGCCGCCGGTGTTGATGAGGTGATCGCTGCGGCCAAGTACCCGCAGTACGCCGCCCGCCAAGGTGCCGACATCTGACGTGCGAAACTGGTGATCCATAAATGGGTTGTCCGCGAGCCGGGTGCTGCGGCGGTATCCGCGGGCGACGACCGGACCGGCCAGGGTGATCTGCCCGGCTTCGCCCAAAAGCGCCTGAACCCCGTCGAGTGGTACGCCATCGTACACGCAACCGCCCGCGGTCTCGCTCATGCCATAGGTAGTCACGACGTGGATGTTCAGCCCGCGGGCGTGGGCGAGCAGGGCGGGGTCGGCCGCGGCACCGCCGAGCAAGATCGCGTCGTACGAGGCAAGCGCCGCCCGACTGTCCGCGTCGTCGAGCAGCCGTCGCAGTTGGGTCGGCACCAAGGAGACGTAGCGCCGTTCGCCGGTCATCTGTTTCGTACTACGGGCAAATGCCGCGATGAAGTCGGGCCCGCCGGCGGGGCCGCGCACAGGCGTGGTGCCGGCGAGGGCGGACCGCAGGACGACCTGCACGCCGGCGATGTGCGTCAGTCCGAGGCAGAGGTTCCACTGGCCGTGCCCGCCGACCCGGCCGGCCGTGGCCTCGCCCGAGGCGAGGAGCGCCGAACGAGACAGCAACACGATCTTTGGTTCGCCGGTGGACCCGCTGGTCGCGATGCCGAGCACCGTGGGGTCACGTGAGTCGTCTTCGTCCGGATGGAGCGCCGACTCAGTATCGGCAGTCCGCAGGACGCGCTCGCCATGTGCCCGATCGTCGCCGGACAGCGGAAGGAGGACTCCAGCAGCGTTGCCGAGTACGCCGGCCACCCGCGCGACGTCTTCTGCGGTCGGCGTACCTGCGAACCAGTGCGGCTCAAGGTATCTCGGCACGTTCGCGAACCTAGAAGTGATACGGGAAGGTGGCCCAGTCGGGGTCGCGCTTCTGCAGGAACGAGTCGCGACCCTCGGCTGCCTCGTCAGTCATGTATCCGAGCCGCGTCGCCTCGCCGGCAAAGACCTGCTGGCCCATAAGGCCGTCGTCGATCATGTTGAAAGCAAATTTGAGCATGCGTTGCGAGGTGGGGGACTTGCGGGTGACCTCGCGAGCCCACTCGAGGGCGACCTTCTCAAGGTCGACGTGCGGCACCACCTTGTTGACCATGCCCATCTCGCGGGCTTCTTGCGCGGTGTACTCGTTGCCGAGGAAGAAAATCTCGCGGGCGAACTTCTGGCCGACCTGGCGGGCGAGGTACGCCGAACCGAAACCGGCGTCGAACGACGCAACGTCGGCATCGGTCTGCTTGAACCGTGCATGCTCCTCACTCGCGATCGTCAGGTCGCACACGACGTGCAGGCTGTGACCGCCGCCGGCCGCCCAGCCATTGACCACGCAGATAACGACCTTGGGCATGGTGCGGATGAGGCGCTGGACCTCGAGGATGTGCAACCGGCCTGCGCGGGCCGGGTCGATCGACTCGGAGGTGTCGCCTTCGGCGTACTTGTAACCATCCTTGCCGCGGATGCGCTGGTCGCCTCCTGAACAGAATGCCCGACCGCCGTCTTTGGGCGACGGTCCGTTACCAGTCAGTAAGACGGCGCCGACATCGGTGGACATACGCGCGTGGTCGAGTGCCCGGTAGAGCTCGTCGACGGTCTTCGGCCGAAACGCGTTGCGCACCTCCGGGCGGTCGAACGCGATGCGCACGACGCCCCGCGACTTCGCCTCCTTGTCACCGACGCTGCGGTGATAAGTGATGTCGTGGAAGTCGAAGCCCGCGACAGGCTCCCAGGCGCTGGAGTCGAAGATCTCTGAGGTCACCGTCCGAGTCTATGAGACCCGTCGATTGGGCTGCGCGACCCCTCATTGGGTCGTCTCGTTTCCGTCGCTCCCACCTCGATCAGCGGTCGCAGCTGCGCGAGCGGGTCGAGATGCCAGCATGACAACCGCGCTGGTTCATGCGGGCGTGGCTGATGCGTTGCTCACCAGGGGCCAACTGCGCACAGTAGAGATGAAGGTGGCTGGACCGGCCGCCACAATAAGCTCCGCAGGTTCCTGGTGAGGGTTGCTGAGCGCCACCGTTTCGTCCTTAAGGATGAGCAGCGCGTCGCCAGCACCGAGATCTACAGTCGTTTCGTCTTTCGTGATGAGAACCGCGCCCGAGAGCGGGGTGAGGATGACGTCGGAGCCGTTATGACGGTGCGCCGGCATTTTGGCGCCCGCCGGTACTTCGATTCGTACCATGCCGACGTCCACGCTGTCCTCACCGCCGAAGAGCACCGTCACCAATGGGCTGTGCGGAGAGTTAGCGGAGTGGGTGGGTGCATTTGCGTTCGTGACGAGCATCATCGGATACCTCGGGTCATCAGGCAAGGCTTACCTTGTGCAAGCCTCTGAAGATTAATTTAGCACGGGTATTTCCGTGTTAAATCGACTCTGGCGGGAATCGCTAAGGACCGACAGGGTGAGTATGTTCGCGTCACCTTGCACGGCCGCGGTTCGACTCAGGCGCGCCGCGGCGGTTCGGGAGTCGGGAGGGTGCCAGTGAGGACGATCTGTTCGGCAACTACTCGTAGTTTGCGGTTGGTGGAGCGGGCATAGCGGCGGAGGAACTCGAAAGACTCGTCGGCTGTCAACTTGCGTTGAGCCATCAGAATGCCGATCGCATAACTGAGCTCCCGGCTGTGGGACAGTGCGGTCTGCAGATTCTTGGCCTGATCCTGTGCCTGTCGGCGCCGCGAGGTCAGGTCGTAGTGCACCCGGGCGCGGGCGAGCAACTCGACAGGGTCGAAGGGTTTGACGATGTAGTCATTGGCGCCGGCCTGCAGC
>CAJDTT010000006.1_pt1 | contig 48577 bp, 43 predicted proteins | sample 7389841 | NCBI WGS metagenome assembly CAJDTT01 (sample SAMEA7055655, study PRJEB34461) | soil metagenome | biome: terrestrial ecosystem; feature: Peninsula; material: soil | place: Antarctica | collected 2016
CCTGAAAAACGTTGAGACCTACCTGCATCCCGAGACTGGGCTCTTCGCCGGCACCGACCGCGCCGAGTGGATCGCCTGGAGTCGGCCGTTGCACGGCAACACCTTCGACAGTTCGTGGCTCACCATGTTCGGTGACTACTTCCCACCCGCGGTATTCACCCGTGTCACAGAGCGTCAGCGCGCGGTGACCGTCGAGTACGCGATCCAGATCCATAGCGATGCGGCTTCCTGGACAATCCGCGACGACGAGTACCTCGCCGCCCGGATGCACGCCTTCCACTCACGGGACGGCTTCGCGGTGGAGGATGGCTGGATCTACCTCCCGGACGGCACGCTGCTGGCGACAGTTCGCCAGACTCGACTCGCGGGCTAAGCACGCGACCTGTCACCACTGAGGCGTGGCCTCGTCGCGGACCGGCACCAGGAAGATTGCCGCGAACGGGACGGCCGCGGCAAGCGCGAACCCGACGGCGTACCCGGACGATCCGATTAGCGCGCCCAAGGCCACAGGGGTCGCCGACGCGACGATGTTCTGACCGTCTGACCGGTGTTCTGAATTCCGAGTGCTCGGCCCGACCACGCCGAGCCGGCGATCTCGGCCACGGCCGTGAAGGCTAACCCGTTATCAGCGACGCTCGCGACGCCTCCGACGACAAGCATGGTTACCGCCAGCCACGGCGCGGTCGCGTCGCCGAGTGCGAAGACGAGCAGGATGATCGTGACGCCGACCGCGAGTTGGCGCATGGGTCGCAGCCGGGAGCCGACCCGGTCGGACCACCACCCGGATGCGATTCGCCCGACGGCGCCGAGGATCTGGATCGCCGCCACGAAGGCGCCCGCGCCTTTGATGCCCCAGCCCTCTTCGTGAACCAGGTAGTCGGTCGCGAAGGCCCCGATCAGGAACTGCGGAACGATGAGCATCGCGCTGGTGGCGTGCACCCGCCACAGCACCGGCTTGCGGTACGGCGAGGGAGTGCCAGCCGTCTCGGACCGCGGCGGTCGCGGCGGGTCTGGCGCGAAGGCGGCTATGAGTATCGCCGATAGCAGGCACAGGACGGCCGGCAGCAGCATCGATCGGAATACTCCGAACGAGATGGCCAAGGCCGGCAACGCGAGCCCGGCGACCGCCACCCCGAGCGGTTGCGCCGTCTGCCGGATCCCCATCGCCAAGCCGCGCTCGGTGCGGGGGAACCAGCCCATGATCATGCGTCCACTGGCCGCGAAGACACAGGCCGCCATTGCGCCGCCCAGCCCGAGCAACAAGAGCAGCGCCGTACCCTGCAGCGAGCCGAACCCGACGGCCCCGACGGCCACCGCGGCTAGTGCGAGTCCGGACGCGATCACGACTCGCTCGCCGTACCTGTCGGCGGCGGCGCCCCAAAGGATCAGTGTCAGTAGCAGCCCGGTCGTCGGCGCGGCCACGTAAATCCCGGCGTGCGCGAGCGTGAGGTCGAGCGTGTCTCGCAACGTCGGGACGAGGAACGGGACGCCGTACACAAAAGAACACGCCGACAGCTGAGCCAGTACCCCAACCGCCAGCACCACCCAACGTTGCCTCGAGAGATGCTGTGCTGGCACGTCGGTCACGTCGTGTGACGGTACGCCACGCGTCCATACTCTGGAAGCCCATCTCATGATGTGACTCGCCGCTCAATACGCGTGACAACGCTTATCAACTGTTGCTAGACCGTCTTAAACAGCAGTGCGACAGCTCCGTTGACAGAGCCTCACTGTCGAGGGCCTTAATGTGGTGCGGCCGAGCCGGGCGCCGATGCCTAAGGAAACTTATCGCGCGGGATGTCCTCGGGGGCGCTGACTTCGAGATCCTCACCGCGGGCGCGCCGCATGAGATAGATCGGCACCGACAGTACGAGCCCCAGTGACAACAGCAAGCCCGCGACTACGTACTCGGAGGCGGCTCGACCCGACCACGGCAGGACCAAGTAGATGCAGGTGATAGAGCCCAGAATGGCCAGGACAGTCCGGGTCCGGAAATGGGGGTGCTTCACCTCGTCGTGACGCAACACGAGCACTGCGACGTTGACGACCGCGAATACACCAAGAAGCAGTAGGGACGTTGTACCGCCGAGGACCTTGACCGCGTCTCGACTCGCGAACGAGACGTAGATGATCAGGCCGAACGAGATCAGGGTCGTGAACAGGATCGCTACGTGCGGCGTCCGGCGGCGAGTGCCCACCCTGGCGAGGGCCGGCGGTAGCACGCCTTGTCTAGCCAAGCCGTAGAGAAGCCGACTCGCCATCATCATGTTGATCAGGGCGGAGTTCGCGACGGCGAACATCGATATGAACGGCAGGATGGCGCCGACGGGGATGCCCGGCGCGGCCTTCTCGACGACAGTCGTCAGCGGCGTGTCCGAGGCGGCCAACTCTCCGACGGGGACGACCACGACCGCACACAGCGAGACCAACACGTAGATCACTGCGGTGATCCCCAGCCCGGTCAACATCATCCGCGGGAAGATCCGTTGCGGCTCACGACATTCCTCGGCCATGTTGACCGAGTCCTCGAAGCCAACCATTGCGAAGAACGCCAGCGAGGTAGCGGTGGTGACGGCAACGAAGACGTTCTTGTCGCCGGGTGTCTCGAACGCGACCGCGCGGCTCCAGTCGGCATCGCCGCCGGCAATGAACCAGAATCCGACGAGTATCACCAACAGCAGACCGGAGAGCTCGACGAAGGTGAGCACCACGTTGGCCTTGACACTCTCGCTGACTCCGCGCAGGTTTACTCCGGCGACGACCGCCATAAAGCACAGCGCCACCAGCATGATGTGCGCATTGCCTGCGTCCCAGCCGATTCCGACGGCAAGGTTGGATGCGAATGCGCGTGATGCGGTCGATGCGGACGTGATGCCCGAGGACATGACAGTGAAGGCAACCATGAACGTGAAGAAATGAACGCCGAACGCCTTCTGCACGTAGAGCGCCGCCCCAGCCGCCTGCGGATACTTCGTCACGAGCTCGAGGTACGAGAACGCCGTCAGCATCGCCACACCGAACGCGACGAGAAAGGGCAGCCACGCCGCTCCGCCGACTTCGGCGGCGACCTGCCCGGTCAGTGCGTAGATGCCGGTGCCGAGGATGTCGCCGACGATAAACAGGAGGAGGAGCTTCGGCCCCATGACTCTCTTGAGCGCAGTCTGCTGTTCGGGCTCTGTCGTTTGTGCGCCCACAATCACTCCCTCAAGCCGCTGGGCGGCGTAGGTTCCATGTGAACTTTGACGTATCCGTCGTTAGGGGCGCAAGTGTACGGTCGGAATGAGCCGTTCGGTGCGGCTGGTGCGTTTCGTGACGGATGGTCGGAGATTTGTGACGGATTGCGGAAATGACGTGAGCGTCGAGTTTGGAATTGGCTAAACCTGCAGGTGAGAGCGTTAGGACTCGATGGCGCGCGAGTCATAAGGTGCACCGCGGAGAGCCGGTCGAGCACGTCAACGTAAATTGTTAGCCAGCCGAAGTACCCGCCGTATCTACGCGGTGCTGGTAACAGATTCGATAGCGGAGTGTGCCGTGAGCAGTACTGACAGCGAGGAACGGGTGCGCATTGCCGATCAGGCGCATAAGGAGGGGCCGCTTGCCGGGATCCGGATCCTTGACCTGACACGCGTGGTCATGGGCCCGCTTGCTACGCAGGTGCTCGCGGACCAGGGGGCGGACGTCATCCTTGTCGAGGCAAACGGTGGCGACACCAACCGCGTGATGGGTCCGGGCCCGCACCCGGAACTGTCCGGGGTCGCGCTCAACCTGTTGCGCAACAAGCGCTCGATCGACGTCGACCTCAAATCCGAGGAGGGCATGGCGCTCATCCACCGGCTCGTCAAGACGTGCGACGTGGTCATGGCGACGATGCGCCCGCAGGTGCTCACCCGGCTCGGCCTGGACTATGAGTCCTTGAGCAAGATCAAGCCTGACCTTATCTACTGCCAGGCGCAGGGCTGGCCAATGAATAGTGAACGGGCCGAGGAGCCGGCGTACGACGACATCATTCAGGCGGCCAGCGGCGTCTCGGACGCGTTGGAGCGGATCCACGGTGAGCCGGGCCTCATCCCGACGATCTTCGCGGACAAGGTCAGTGGCCTGGTGATGGCGCAGTCGGTGTCGGTCGCGCTGTTCCACCGCGAACGCACCGGCGAAGGACAGCACATCGAGGTGCCGATGCAGCAAGCGACCAGCTCGTTCATGCTCGTTGAGCACGGCAGTGGCGCGATCACCGAGCCGCCGCTCAACGTGCCCGGTCGACCGGCCGCCGGATATCAGCGCATCCTCTCGCCCGAACGCCGCCCGCACCGTACTAAGGACGGCGAGATCCACATCTTCCCGTACCTTCCGAAGCACTACGTCGCACTGTTTAGGGAGGCCGGAGTCGCCGACGCCGAGAACGACCCGCGGTACGCCGATAAACGCGCGTCGCTGGTGAACTCCGACTCGCTCTACCGCGACATCCGCAAGATCGCGCCGTCCCGCACCACCGCGGAGTGGCTGAGCTACTGCAAGGCTGCGGGCATCCCTGCGACCGACGTTGCGAGCCTGCAGGATCTGGTCGACGCGCTCCCCATTGCCGAACACCCGACGATAGGGAAGTACCGAGTCATTCCGGCAATGGCAAACTTTGGTACAACACCGGTCGGCGTGGTACGGCGTACCGCCCCGTTGATCGGTCAGGACACCGAGGATGTAATCGCGGAGCTGGACCAGCTCGAATCCAAAAACACCAAACATAGGGGCTGACATGCAACTTGAGGCAACCGAACTCAGCGAAGCCGAAATGGGTCTGCAGATGGAGGTTCGGGAATATCTGAAGGAGCGCCTGCAGACCAGCACCTACCCCATTGGGTTGGGAATGTCAGGCGAGACCGACCCGCAGTTCTCCCGCGACCTCGGCGCGAAGGGCTGGCTCGGCATGGCGCTGCCCAAGGAGTACGGCGGTGGCGGTCGATCGGCGGTCGAGCGGCTGGTCGTCGTCGAGGAGCTGCTCGCGATCGGCGCGCCTATCGGATACCACTGGGTCGGTGACCGGCAGTCCGGACCGAGCATCGCCAAGCATGGTACCGAGGAGCAGAAGCAGACCTTCCTGCCCGGCGTGGCAAAAGGAGAGTTGTCTTTTGCGATCGGCATGAGCGAGCCGGACTCGGGATCGGATCTCGCGTCGCTGCGTTCGCGGGCCGAGAAAGTTGACGGTGGGTGGCGCATCAACGGCACCAAGATCTGGACGTCCGGCGCTTACCAGGCCACCCACATCCTTGGCCTGTTCCGTACGTCCGAACACAAGCATGAGGGCCTCACCCAGTTCATTATCGACCGTCACGTCGAGGGTCTCACCGTGTCTCCGATCCCGTTTATCGACGGCACGCGGCACTTCTGTGAGCTCTCGTTCGAAGATGTCTTCATCCCCGACGAACGCCGCCTCGGCGAGGTCGGTGGGGGCTGGGCACAGAACACCGGGGAACTCGTCCTGGAGCGTGGCGGCGTCGACCGCTGGATGTCGATGATGCCGATCCTTGAATGGTGGGCGGCATCGGAGGCGGTCAAGAAAAATGCCTCTGCACAGGCAGACTTGGGCGCGATCGCGGCCCGCTCATGGGCGTTCCGTGGGATGAACCTAGCGGTGGCCCGCATGGTCGACGAGGGCAAGTCCCCGGTCACCGAGGCCGCGCTCATCAAGGAGATGGCGACCCGGTTCGAACAAGAAAGCATCGATACGATCGCTCGGCACTACGGCCGCGCCCCCGATCTGGCCTCCGCGGATCCGTACGAGTCGCTGTTGGCGCGCGCAATCTTGGTCTCACCGTCGTGGAGTATCCGCGGCGGCACAAACGAAATACTGCGCACCGTCATCGCGAAGGGACTGGGAAAGTAATGACTACCACCAATGACCACACGGTCGATCGCGATCTGATCGCCACCGTCATTTCGCTCTTCGCCGCCAAGAGCGGCCACGATGTTGTCGTCAAGGCCGAGGAGGAAGGGCTGCTTCCGGATCTGTGGAAGTCGGTATCAGAGCTCGGCCTGCCCCTCGTCGGCATCGACGAGTCTGCCGGTGGTTCCGGAGGCACTCTGCTCGACCTGCTCGCGATTCTGCATGCCGCCGGCCAGTACGCCGTACCGTTGCCGCTTTCCGAGACCCACCTGGCCGCGTGGCTGTTGAGCGAGTCCGGGCAGCAGGTGCCCGATGGGCCGTTGACGATCGTGCCGGGGACGCCCAAGGACACGCTGATGCTCGCTGATGGTGCGGTGAGCGGCCGCGCGTACGACGTGCCGTGGGCGCGCGGCGCCGACCGGATCGTCGCGCTGGTCGACGACTCGAACGGCGCGACTCACATCGTTACGATCGATCCGGGTGCCTGCGAGATCACGCCGGGCATGGACCTCGCGGGCCAGCCGCGCGATGTCATCGAGGTAAGCGACTTCGCGGTGGAGGCGGTCTCGTCGCCGGTCGACCGGGACGGACTGCTGCTTCGTGGCGCGCTCGTCACGGCCGCGAAGATGGCCGGCGCACTTGAGGCGACCGCGGCGCTCACCCGCGGGTACACCGACCAACGGGTCCAGTTCGGTCGTCCGGTCGGACGCTTCCAAGCCGTGCAACAGCACGTGGTCACGCTGTACCAGATGGCGACGATGGCCAGCCTCAACGTCAGCAGAGCCGGGCGTACGGCGATGGATGGGCCTGCCTCGTTCGAGATCTGTGCGCTGAAGCAGGTCGTCGACAAGAACGCCTCGGTCGCCGTGCGTGCGGCGCACCAGGCGCACGGCGCGATCGGCATGACGCAGGAATACCGGCTGCAGCAGCTCACTCGTCGCCTCAACACCTGGCGCAGCGAATTCGGCGACGAGTTCCAGCTCGCGTCTCGTATAGGCAAGGCGATCAGCAATGCAGGAATACTCGAGCACGTCATCGTCGGCGGCAGCGCCGTACTGGAGGTATGAGTAGATGAGCGATCAACTTTCCGTCGAGGTCAACGACTTCGTCGCGGTCATGGAGATCCATGGCGCGCCCAACAACTACTTCAACAAGTCACTGGTCAGCGAGATCGCCGAGCGCGGGTTCGAGTTGGACGCGGATCCGAACTGCCGCGCGATCGTGCTCTGCTCCGAGGGTAAACACTTCTGTGCGGGCGCGAACTTCGGTGACAACAGCATGGAGGGCGACCGTACGGAGACCTCGTCGGAGCTCTACCGGGCCGCCGTCCGCATCTTCGAGATCAAGACGCCGATTATCGCCGCCGTGCAGGGTTCGGCGGTCGGTGGCGGACTCGGTCTCGCCTGCGCCGCGGACTTCCGGGTCGCCTCGCCGACGAGTCGTTTCGTCGCCAACTTCTCGTTGCTGGGCTTCCACCAGGGCTTCGGGCTGAGCGTGTCGCTGCCGGAGATCGTCGGCAAGCAGAAGGCGATGGACATGCTGTACTCCGGTCGCCGAGTAGGCGGCGAGGAAGCATTCTCGATGGGGCTCGCCGATCGACTCGTCGAGGACGGTAAGCAGCGCGAAGAGGCAATCGCCTGGGCCAAGCAGATCGCCTCCGCGGCGCCGCTGGCGATCGTGTCGATTCGCGAGACGCTGCGCGATGGCCTCGCCGAGCGTATCCGTGTCGTACTCGAGCGCGAACTCGACGAGCAGAGCTGGCTGTGGAAGACGAAGGACTCGCACGAGGGCGTCGCGGCCAACCTGGCCCGTCGTACGGCGGTCTTCACCGGCGAGTAAGCCGCCGGCCGATCCGTCACGAAATCCCGCCGATCCGTCACGAAATCCCGGGACTCGCGAGTTGGGTCAGGCGAAACCCGATGATCGCGTACTCATCGAAGCTCGGCCGCGATAGGTAATGTCGACGTCATGTTTACGACGCGACCGGAACTGACTGGCACCTTTGGGGCAGTAGCCTCGACCCACTACCTCGCGAGCCAGTGCGGAATGGCGGTGCTGGAGGAAGGCGGCAACGCTTTCGACGCGGCCGTGGCGACCGCATTCGTGATGCAGGTGGTCGAACCGCACCTCAATGGGCCCGGCGGCGATATGCCACTCATCCTGCGCAAGCGAGGTGAGGCACCGAAGGTACTGTGCGCGCAGGGTGTCGCGCCGATGGGCGCGACAATCGGGCACTACCGGTCACTCGGTCTCGACGTCGTTCCCGGCACTGGGCTGCTCGCGCCGGCGTTACCCGGCGCCGTACCGGGCTGGCTCACTCTCCTGCGCGATCACGGGACTCGCACGCCGCGGCAGGTCCTACGTTTCGCCATCGAGTACGCCGGCGCCGGCCATCCGCTCATCGACGGTGCGGCGACCACGATCGACCGAATGGCCGACTACTTCACCGAGTCGTGGCCGACCTCCGCCAGCACCTGGCTGGTCAACGGCCGAGCTCCGCGGGCCGGTGAGTTGTTTCGTAATGCCACCTTGGCTGCGACGTACTCACGCCTGTGTGACGAGGCCGAGGCTGCGGGAGGTGACCGTGAGGCGCAGTGTGATGCGGCCGTGCACGCGTGGAGCCACGGTTTCGTCGCCGAGGCGATCGATGCGTTCGCGCGGCAGGAATTCCCCGACTCGTCCGGCGGCCGGCACGCGGGAGTGATGACGGGCGAGGATCTTGCGCGGTGGACACCACAGTACGAAGAGCCGCTCAGCCTCAACTGGCGCGGAAGGACTGTCTATAAGTGCGGCCCATGGTCACAAGGTGTGGTGTTGCTCGAACAGCTCGCGATTTTGGACGGGCTGCTGCCGGACCATCTCGACGACTGGGACGCCAACGCCATCCACCACGTCGCCGAGGCGGCCAAACTCGCATTCGCTGACCGGGACGCGTTCTGCGGTGACTCGTTCGACGAGCCGATCGACGTCGGCGGGCTTCTCGATCCGGCGTACGCCGCACAGCGTCGTGCGTTGATCGGCGCCGAGGCCTCGCTGGAACTACGGCCCGGAACGCTCAACGGGGTCGAGGGGCGCATGGCGTCCGCCGTAAAGGTTCGGAAGTCCTACGAGGCAAGCAAAGTGGGTCAGACCGTCGCGGGCATTGGCGAGCCGACTATCGACCGCAAGGGCGTCACTCGTGGCGACACCTGCCATCTCGACGTCGTCGACCGCTGGGGCAACGTCGTATCGGCGACGCCCAGCGGTGGGTGGTTGCAGTCCTCACCGACAATCCCGGCTCTCGGGTTCGCTCTTGGCAGCCGGTTGCAGATGACCTGGCTCGAAGAGGGCCTGCCTTCGTCGCTGCGACCCGGCCGCCGGCCGCGGTCGACGCTTACGCCGTCGCTGTCGATCGATGACCGCGACGTTACGACATCGTTCGGTACGCCAGGAGGCGACCAGCAGGACCAGTGGCAGCTGGTGTTTCTGCTCGGTCAGGCTGTCCGCGGGCTCAACATCCAGGAGGCGATCGACGCGCCGAGCTGGCACTCCTCCGGGGTGGTTTCGTCGTTCGACCCGCGAGTGTGGGAACCCGGCGTGCTCGACCTCGAGTCGCGCATTTCGGACACCGTCATCGACGGACTCGCCGACCGTGGGCATCGGATCCGGCTGGCAGGCGACTGGGGGCTCGGCCGCATGTCTGCGGCGTCGTACGACCCGAACGACGGACTGATCCGCGCCGGCGCCAACCCACGCGGCATGCAGGGGTACGCCGTCGCCCGATAGATGAGCAGGAGATTTAGCGAAGGCGGCACGATGGACTGCGAACGCGAGTTGATTGGTCCACTCGCGCGACCCGGTTTCGACTGACCGACTCGTGTCCCGCGGCGACTATTCCGGCCGCAGGGTTCAATGGGGCCATGACAGCTACTCGGGTCTACACGATCGGTCATTCGACCCATCCCATCGACGAGTTCGTCCAGATGCTCAACGCGAACGGCGTACGACGACTCATCGACGTACGCACGGTGCCCGGCTCGCGTCATAACCCGCAGTTTGGTGCGGACGAACTGGCAAAAAGCCTGCCTGCCCAGGGCATCGGCTACCAGCCGATGAAGTCCCTCGGCGGACTTCGCCACACCCCGGCAGGGGTCGAGTCCGTCAACGAGGCCTGGCGTAACAAGAGCTTTCGGAGCTTTGCCGACTACATGCAGACGGACCAGTTCGCCGACGCGCTCGACGAACTGGTCACCTTGGCGAATGACCAGCCGATCGCGATCATGTGTGCCGAGGCCGTTCCGTGGCGCTGCCACAGATCCCTGATCGGTGATGCGTTGCTGGCCCGGGGCCTCGAGGTCGGCGACATCATGAGCCCGACCTCCACGAAGCCGCACACGTTGACCAGTTTCGCGAAGGTCGACGGCCGACGCGTCTGGTATCCGCCCGACGAATGACCGGAAGGGTCCGTTCGGTACGCCCAGCCCCCTACTCTCGGTGCGTTAGGGTCCGAATATGACGAACGTCGGCGTCGCAAGCGACGCGCTGGGAACCCGCAAGCAGCAGGCCCTTCTGTGTCTGGCGCTGTTTGGGGTCGGGTATTCGGCGCAGGCGGTTTCGCCGGTAATGCTCTTTTATACGGTCAAACTGAAACTCTCGACGACGACGCTGACGATGTTCTTCACTGTCTATGCGGTCGGCCTGATGATCGCCTTTCTAGTCGGCGGGCCGCTGTCGGATAAACGTGGACGCAAGTCCGTCGTCGTACCCTCGATGGGCCTGTTGGTGCTGGCGTTACTTGCGTTGCTCGGCGCCGCGGCATGGGGTGAGCCGATGATTCTGAGCGCCCGGTTTGTGCAGGGCGTCGCCAGTGGCGCCGCGTTCACCGTCGGCACGGTGTGGCTGCGTGAGCTCGCCGGGACCAAACATGCCGCAGGGGCTGCGATGCGCGCTAGCGGGGCCATGGCATTTGGCTTCGGGGTCGGCCCGTTTGTCTCCGGCGTCCTCGTGCAGTGGCTGCCGCTACAAAGGATCCTCACGATCGTCGTGGCGCTGATCTTGGTAGTGGCCGCGATTGTGATTGCGCGGACGCTGCCCGAGACGATGACCGAACGTCGGCCGGGCAGGATCCAGATTGGCCTACCCAAAGGCACTGTGGCCGGCTTTCTCTGTTATCTCCTGCCGTGCGCGCTGCTCGTCTACTCATTTGCGATGCTGTCGGTGGTGGCGTTCCCTATCCAGCTCGGTGCGGCCGGGTTCGTGCAGATCTACTTCATTCTCGGTGTCAGTGCGGGCCTTGTGCAGGGGTTCGCGGCTCTCGCGACGATCTGGGCCAAACGGCTCGGCCCGGGAAACGCCGGCTGGATGGCAGGTCTGTGTGGTGCCGCCGGTTGCGGGCTTGGCTATCTGGCGGTGCAGCCGGGCGCTTGGCCGTGGGTTATCCCGGCATCGATGCTCCTCGGTCTCGGCAGCGGCCTCGCGATCACCTCAGGGGTGACCGTCTCGGACTTGCTTGCTCCGCCGGAGCGTCGCGGCGCACTGATCTCCATGTTCTACATCGTGATCTACGTCGGCTACTCCAGCTCCACGATCCTCTCGCTCATCTGGGGAAAGTCCACGATGAACCAGGGTGGAACCCTTGTCGGCCTCGGAATCGCGGCGGCCGTGATAATGGTGGTCCTGGCAGTGGCCGGTCGCGCCGTCCTCAGGAAACGCCTTTAGATGACGACGTCCTGCGTCTCTGCAATGATCCGTGTGCTTCACGCGGGCTCTGACTAGGTACGGCGGCTCAGTACGACGGAACCGATGGCCAGCGCCGCGAAGACTCCGGCGGCCGCGGTGTAGCTACCCAAGCCGTCGGCGATCAGCGCCCCGGCGATTGGTGAGAGCGCGATCGCTGCGGCGATTGGTGCGTTGAACAGGCCGCTGAGTGCGCCGAAATTCTCGGTGCCCCACCTATCGGCGACCGCGGTTGGCATCAGCAACGTGTGCGTGCCCCGGACCGCACCGATGAAGATCGCGGCCGCGATCACAATCCCGACCGGTCCGGGGATCGCTGCGACCAGGGTCAGCGCGATGACCGTGAGGATCATCTGGGCGGCTACGCGGCCGCGCGGCGTGCCCAAGCGGCTTAACGGTGCGAAGACGAGCCGTCCGGCGACCTGCCCGGCACCGACTAGCCCGAATGTCAGTGCGGCCAGTGAATGGCTCAGACCGCGAGAGGTGAGCAGCGGAATCAGGTTGAGGGTGACCGAGTAGAGGCCGATTCCGGCTACCATCGTCGCGGCTTGTAGCGCGCGGAACCGACGACTGTGCGTGATCGATCGGAGCCCCGCCTTGACTTCCGACTTCACTTCAGAGGCACGAATGGTTGCCGGCCACGGCGCACGCAGGCCGAAGACATGCAGTGGCAGGGTGATGACCAGACCGATCGCGGCGAGCACGAGATAGGTCTGCCGCCAGTCGAGATGATCCAGCAGCAGTGCAATGAGCGGGGCGAAGACGGTCGAGGCGAACCCGGCGACCAGGGTAAGGGCCGTCAGCGGCCAGTTGCGGCGTACGCCGTACCAGCGGGTGATTGCCGTGAAAGCGGGCGGATAGAGCGTCGCGGACTGAGCTACGCCGATGACCAGCCACGAGATGACGAAGACGGCGAGGTGCGATGCCTGCGAGCTGAGCGCGAGGCCGACCGCGCCGATCACCGAACCGCTCGACATCACGATCCGCGGGCCGATCCGGTCGAGGAGCCGCCCGACCCAGATGCCCATGACCGCCGAGAGCAGGATCGAGCCTGAGTAGACCGCGGCGATCGTCGTGCTCGACCAGCCGGTGTCGGCCGATATCGACGCGGACGCGACCGGTAGAGAGTAGTAGAGGACGCCCCAGCTGACGATCTCGGTGATGGCGAGCGCGATCAGCGCACGCCGAAGCTCGCCGTCAGTCGCCTCCGGGGCCAAGCTAGGACCGACTCGCCGTGTCGTCAATCTCATCGATCAGGGCCCATTTGTCGGCCTCACCGAGGAACGACGAATGCACCGCCGCCTTCGCGAGGTCGACGATGCCGTGCCGGTCGAGGCCGAGCAACTCCGCCGCGATCTCATACTCGCGGTTGAGCGTCGTACCAAACATCGGCGGGTCGTCGCTGTTGATCGTCACCGGTACGCCGGCAGCAACGAGGATCGGCAGCGGATGCTCCTCGATTGACGGCACGCTGCGAGTGGCCACGTTAGAGGTCGGGCACACCTCTAACGCGATGTTGTTCTCGACGAGGTAGGCCATCAGCTCGGGATCGGTGGCGGCCGCGATGCCGTGTCCGATTCGTTCGGCGCCGAGAGTGCGGATCGCGTCCCAGACCGTCTGCGCCCCGGTCGACTCGCCGGCGTGCGGCACCGAGCGCAGGCCGGCTGCTCGCGCGGCATCAAAGTACGGGGCGAACTGTGGCCGCGGCACGCCGACCTCCGGCCCCCCGAGTCCGAAGCCAACGAGCGTGGACGGTCCGTGCTCGAGCGCGACCTTGAGCGTGCCTTCCGCGGCCTCGAGTCCCGATTCTCCGGGAATGTCGAAGATCCAGCGCAGCGTGAGGTCCAGATCGCGTTCGGCCGCGACCCGCGCATCCTCGATCGCCTCGACGAACGCCGCGGGATCGATTCCTCGAAACACCGATGTGTACGGCGTGACGGTCAGCTCGGCGTACCGGACGTTCTGCGCGGCGAGGTCGGTCGCGACGCCGTAGGTCAGGTCGCGTACGTCGGCCGGCTCGCGAATGAGGTCGACGACCGACAGGTATACCTCGATGAAGTGCGCGAAGTCGGTAAACGTGAAGTAGTCGGCGAGGGCGCCCGGATCGGACGGCACGGTGCCTGGATAGCGCGCGGCGAGCGCCGCGACGGTGGCCGGTGACGCGGAGCCCACCTGGTGCACGTGTAGCTCGGCCTTGGGCAAGTTGGCGATGAACGCGGCGATATCGGACGTGACTGGCGGCTGGGTCATCCGTCGATTATTGCCTGTCACCAAGTCATAAACGGAACCGCAACTCCGATAGCGTGGTCGAAGCCGGGATACGAGATGATGATGCTTGCCGCCTCGTCGTTCCAACCACCGAAGAAATGATGCCGAGATGACCCAGCCGCCCTATGGAGGCCAGCCGTACCAGAACCAGCGCGGCTATCAGGTTCAAGGGCCCGCGACGAAGAACAAACTACCGATGCTGCTGGCGGGTCTGATTGCGGTCCTCGGACTGGCAGTCGCGGTCGTGATCATTGTGGTCGGCAGGTCCGGCTCGAGCGATAACCAGGCGTCTGGCGGTGGTGGCCAGACTGGTGGCACCGCGCAGTCCGCACAGTCCGAGGCCAGCAAGAGCTCCGAAGGCGCCAAAGGAAACAGCGGCGACAACTCGAGTAGCTCCTCGGGATCAGCGACCAGCACGGATCTACCGAAAAGCTTCCCGGTTCCTGATGGCGTGGACATCTCGAGCTATAGCAAAGACGGTGAAGTTGCCGGTCTGGCCACACTTTCTGACCCCGCAGCGGCGTACGACTTCTGGATCAGCGAGCTACCCAAGGCTGGATACAAGATCAGCGGCAAGACGAAGACCGGTTCGGGAGATGGACTCATAGGCCAGATCACCTTCTCTGGCAACGGTTACGGCACCTCGACCATCTCCATCGTTGGTACGACGGGAGCGATCGAGCTCAAGCCGTAGCCGTCAGCCGAAGATCGTCCGGAACGTCTCGCCGATGATGCTGTACGTCGTCGCGCCGGCACAGACCGCGACGGCCGCGAGGATCAGCAAGGTGTCCCGCCGACGCCAGAACGACTCGCGGGCGAGGGTGCGCGGCGCGCGGTCGGGCCCGTCCTGAGCACGCCCAAGGGCCGGATCGAAACCGCGCGAGTCCATCGCGGCGGCCAGCCGGGTGGCGCGGCGTACCGACGACACGAGCAAGGCGACCAGGCTGGCCGTGAGCATCCGGGCGTGTCTGACAGGGTTGATGCCGGCGGCGATGCCGCGGGTACGCCGGGCCATCTTGATGTGCTGCCAGTCGTCGTAGATCAGCGGGATCATCCGTACGGCGGCCAGCGAGCCGATCGCGAATCGGGGCGAGGTGCGCCAGTGGGTGATGAGTGCGTCGCCGAGGTCGGTCGGCTCGAGGATCGCGAAAAACAGCACGCCCGGTAGGGCCATCGCCAGCAGTCGGATCGCGACCGCACACGCGGCGCCGAGTGATCCGGACGTGACATGCAGCGGGCCCCATTGCATCAACGTCGTACCGCCGCTCGCGGCCGAAAAGATCAGGTTCGTGAGTACCACGACGACGAGGGCGAGCGCGATCGGCCATCCACGTGCCCACCACTGGCGAACCGTCATCCGCGACATCACGATCAGCGGCACCTCGGCAGCCAGCACGATCAGCGAGACCCGCAGGTCGAGGTTGATGAGGAGGGTCAGTGAGATGATCAGGATGACCGAAATCCCGACCAGCGGGTTGTACCGCCGCAGCCGCGATCTCGGCGCAGCCTGACCGAAGCCGACAATTCCAGGAGGTGGCATCAGCGCGCCTCCTCGTCGTGGCGCAGGCCGATGATCTCGTCCGAGAGCGTGTCCACCAGTAGGTGGTCGTGAGTGACCAGCAGGAGGGCCGCACCGTCATCACGCTGCTGCACAAGCAGTCCGTGCAGCTCCGCCCAGGTACGCCGATCCTGGCCAAACGTCGGTTCGTCGAGCACTAGAACCCGGGGCGCTGTAGCGAGCGCGGTCGCCACCGATAGGCGCCGCTTCTCGCCCCCGGAGAGCGTGAAGGGGTTAGCGTCGGCGAGATGGCTGAGATGGAGCCGCTCGAGTAGCTCCTCGGCCTTTCGTTGGGCATCATGCCGACCCGCTCGTTCTGCGCCGAGGGAGATCTCCGCTGACAGGGTGCCCGCCAGAAACTGGTGTTCGGGATTCTGGAAGACCGTGCCGATTCGCGACGCCAGTGTTGGCGCCTTCCACTTGTGTATAGGTTTCCGACGGATGTCCGCGTCTGCCAATGCGTCGGTTGCGGTCACCGTTCCGCAGCTGGGACCGCGTAGCCCGGACAGCATCATCGCCAGGGTGGACTTGCCGGAACCGTTTGGTCCCACGAGCGCCGTCGTCGTACCGGCCCGCAAGGTGAATTCGACGGGCTGGGGGAGAAGGGGCCCGCCAACCGAATGGCGATAGCGGGGTGCCGCCGCCCGTATCAGCTCATCGCCAACCGCGGTAGCGAAGCTGGGTGATACGGGTGCCGAGTCGTCGATCCAGACCCCCTGCGCGGCGAGGGATGTGCGCTGCTTGCACATCACGGTGGCCGGTGGGCCGTCTGCGATGACTCCGTCGTTCCGGTCGATCACGATCACGCGGTCTACGATCGGCAGTGCTACCGAAACCTTGTGTTCGATCATCAGGACCGTGTTGGACCTGTTGCGGCACAGTCGGTCTAGCGCGCCGACGACGGTGGCCGTGCCTTCGGGGTCGAGGTTGGCCGTTGGCTCGTCAAGCAGCAGCAATCCCGGTTGCAGGGCGAGAACGCCGGCCAGCACGAGACGTTGCCGCTCGCCGCCGGACAGCGAGTGGGTTGAACGATCGAGGCCGTACTTGAAGTCGACTTGAGCGAGGGCTTCGTGGACGCGCGGCCAGATGCGATCCCTTGGTACGCCGTGGTTTTCGAGGCCGAAAGCAACCTCGTCACCGCACCTGCCCATGACTATCTGTGCGTCGGGATCCTGAAACACGATGCCCGAGCGGCCGTCGCCGGCACGGGGGGATTCTCCGTCGATCAGGATCTCGCCCTCGATGTCACCGGACTCGTAGTCGAGCAACCCGGCAATCGCACTGAGCAGCGTGCTTTTACCGGCACCCGAGGCGCCCAGTAAAAGCACTCGTTCGCCCGGTTCGACGGTCAACGATATGTCACGAACGGCCCAGGTAGGACGGGCAAGATGTCGGAAGCCGAACCCCCGCACCTCAACGCGGGACGGAGATGGCCCCCGGTCGGGGAGTGGGCTCACGCAGGTATGCGCCTCTGCTCACGTCGGGCCGGCAACGCACCGGAGGCCTGCAGTGCCTTGTGTAAGGCCAAACTGGCGAGCCCGCACACGACAAGCGCGCCGATCGTTGTCGCTACCACGTGCACGACCTTCCAGCCTGTCGCGAACTCCGGGTAGTACGTCGTGATGTCCAGTAGCCCGGACGCGATCCCGGCGGTGGCGCCGGAGAGGAAAACAACCAGCGGTTTCCAGATGCGGTAGAGGACCACGGCGAAGCCGACCTCGGCGCCGATGCCCTGGATGACCCCGTATAGCAGGATCGAACCGCCCGACCAGGGCGCGCCGAAGAGGACCGAGACGAGCGCGGCAAGGGATTCGGCCAAGATTCCAGAGCCGGCGCGCTTCGTCACTAGCGGCGCGAGTACGCCGGGAAGCAACCATACGCCGACAATTAGGCCGCCCCATGGCGACCCGGCGAAGAGTTTGTCGAATGCGGGGCTGATGGTGTTCCAGCCCCAGAAGACGACGCCGAAGACGACGCCGATGACTGCGGTGATCAGGATGTCCGAAGTTCGCCATCGCGAAAACGCGGTCGATGCGCGGGTTTTCGTCGCCGGACTGGTGGTGCGAGTTGGGTCGGTGCTTGTCACGTTGATCCCTGCCCTCTGGTTCAAGGACAGAAAAGCGGCACGTCTCGCCGTGGCCAATTCTTGCGAATCGCCTGCGGCGTTCGACTCCCTGCGCTGGCATTACCCAGATCAGGTGTGAGGGTCTGCGGTTGCCCGCACTCTCAGCGCTGTGCGCTCCCCTGTCGTACTTTAGGAGTGGTACAGCAATCACTCTAGGTCAGACGGTGGGGCCGCCGGTCGCTGGGTGAGTCAGGCGTGATCGGTGACGGCCGGGGGATATGAGCCGTGGTCGATCTTGATCGGCTCGGTGCGCGGATAGGCCTCGGATGCAGGCTGTTGCTCGGTGGCGGACGCCTCAACGATGTCGGCGAGGATTACCGTCACGTTGTCCGGCGCACCCGCGGCGAGGGTGAGCTCGATGAGCTTGTCGGCTGCGGCTTCGATGCCTTCGAGGTTGAGGGCCGCCGTGATCGCGTCGATCTCGACGTAGTCGGTCAGGCCGTCGCTGCAGACGAGGAAACGATCGCCGTACATTCGCGCCAGGGTCGTGAACCGTGGCTTTACGTTGCTGCCGTTGAGCGACTTCAGCACGACGCTGCGGTAAGGGTGATCATGCGCTTCCTCCGGCGTGATGTCGCCGGAGTCGAGCAGCATCTGGACATACGAGTCATCACTGGTCAGCTGTATCAAGCGCGAGTGCTCTCGCTGGTAGAGGTAGGCGCGTGAGTCGCCGACGTTGGCGACCACGATTCGCCGGTCGCCGAACAGCACCGCGGTGGCCGTTGTGCCCATCCCGGCCAACTCAGGGCTCGACGCGACGGCCGCGGCGATTGCTGCGCTGCTCTCGTCGATCGCGGCGGCCAGCGTGTTGTAGAGGCGCGGGTCAATAGCCTGCTCGTCGATGTCCGCAAAGTGTTGCGCGGTGATCGCCGAGGCGACCTCGCCCGCCTCGTGCCCGCCCATCCCGTCTGCCACGACGATCAGTCGGCTGCCGACATGGTAGGAGTCTTCGTTGTTTTCACGCTTGAGTCCGAGGTGGGTGCGAGCTGTCGCTTTGATGGCATATGGCATCGCTGTTCACCCCTCGTCGGCTGATCTCGTGCTAGTCGATCCTACCCGTCAGCGATCATCGGATGGGGTCGCTTCACAACGCGTGGCGACCGATGGACAGCTGACTGACCCCGATATATCGCGCGGCAAAACCGGCCTCACTGTAGGCGAGGTAGAACTCCCACATGCGTTTGAACGTCGCGTCGAACCCACGCTTTTCGATCGCCGGCCAGTTCTCGAGAAACCGTTCGCGCCATAGCCGTAGGGTCCGCGCGTAGTGCGGGCCGAAGTCGCGTCGTTCGAGAATCTCCATGCTGGTGTGTAGCCGCAGGTTGTCCTCGATCGACTTGATGGAGGGGATGATTCCACCGGGAAATATGTACTTGTGAATCCAGCTGTAGGACTTGCGGCTGGCCATCATTCGGTCGTGGCCCATCGTGATTGTCTGCAGACCAAACCGGCCACCGGGCGCGAGCAGCCGGTCGATCGCGCCGAAGTACGTCGGCCAGTACTTCTCACCGACCGCCTCGACCATCTCGATGCTCACGACGGCGTCGTACTGGCCGTTAGCCTCGCGGTAGTCCCGAAGCAGCACTTGGACCCGGTCGCTGACCCCCGCGCTTGCGATGCGTTGTTGGGCCAGATCGCGCTGTTCTTTCGACAGGGTGAGTGACGTGACCTGAGCACCGCGCTGGGCGGCGGCGATAGCGAGCGCACCCCAGCCGGTGCCGATCTCCAGGACGCGCGTGTCGGCGCCGACGCGGGCGTAGTCGAGCACCGCGTCGTTCTTGGCGCGCTGGGCCGCGCTCAGCGTCTGGTCGCCATCGAACAGCGCCGATGAGTACATCATCGACTCGTCGAGAAAGTTCTCGAAGAGGTCGTTGGACAGGTCATAGTGTCGCTGGATGTTCTCTGGTGCCTGGCCGAGGCTATTTTCCTCTTCTTTGGGCTGCATCCGTTCGACGAATCCGCGCAGCTTCTGCAGCACAGGTGGAATCAGGGTGGCAAGGCGTTGGGCGAAAGGCGCGAGCATGTCGGCGAGGTCTGTGCCGCGCGCGGTGGTCCAGTCGCCAACCATGTAAGCCTCACCGAAGCCGACCTTTGCATCGACGCCGAGCCGGCCGAGGAATGCCTCGGGTCGGATGATCTGCATCCGCGGCGCCGTGGGGCTGCCGGCGCCCCACCATGAGCCATCGGGGAAGTACACCCTCACCGGCAGGGTGCGGGTGGCGGCCTTGAGAACGCGTCTCGCGATCGCGCCCTTAACGGGCGCCTGGGGAGGGGTTTGCAGACCTGGCCAGATACCGGCGTTGGGTACCGGGATATCGCGTGCGCGGGTCCGGGGGTTCGCATTCGACTTGCCATCGTCGAGAGCCGTCATGGCGCACCTTCCTGCGATGTGATGCGGCGGTCAAAAGGACACATTTAACTTACGTGACGGAGCGACGCTATGGACTACTAGCGTCGTCGGTACCCTCTGCCATCAGGGAGTTCTGATGTCCGCGGCGGTTATGTCGGCGGATCAACCCGGCTTCCTCCAGGTCCAGGTCCCGCTCGATCTGCTGGTAGCTCTCCTCGGACAGTTCGCCGTTGTTGCGCAGCCGGATGTACGTCGTGCGCTCGGTGGCGATGACGTCACGCCGTACGTGGTTGATCGTGTCTTGGTACTGCAGATAGAGGTCGCGATCCTCCGCGGCGATCGCCGCCTCGGCTCCGCGTGCCTTCAGCCAGCGTTCGACGAGCGAGCCCGCGGCCTCGGGAAGCCGGTGTTGGTCCAGCGCCGCCCGGACGATTTCGCCAGTGCCCGCCAGCGCTTCGCGGCGTGCCCGGCGGACCTCGAGTGCAGCGGTTTCCGGGTCGTCCGGACGTACGCCGATGACCCGCGCGAACCACGGAAGTGTGGGTCCTTGCAGGACGAGTGTGCCGAAGATGACCGCCATCGTGCACAGCAGAATCAAGTCGCGGTGTGGAGTGTCCAGCGGCAGCGTCTGTGCGGCTGCCAGCGACACAACTCCACGCATCCCTGCCCACGACACCACGGCGAGGTTGCGCGGGTTCGCGGGCTGCTCTGCGCGGTGTCTCGGGCGGTGGATCAGTCGTGAAATCGCGTCGCCGCCGAATGCCCATACCGGTCTGGAGAGCACAACTACCAGCAGAGTCGTCAAGGTTGCAAGCAGTGCCGTCCCGGCGCTCTCCTGGACCGATCGGATCACGTCCCATAGCTGCAGGCCGATAAGCGCGAAGACCGAGCCCTCCAGGACGTAACGCAGCGCCGCGAACGTCGCCCCCTCGACGATGCGCACCTCGCCGGATACATGGGTCGCGGAGGTGTAGCCGACTACGAGCCCCGCGACGACGACCGCGAGCACGCCCGAGCCGTGGAGCTGGTCGCCTATCAGATATGCGAGAAACGGAGTGATCAGAGACAGCGTCGTGATCGATAGCGAGTTGGACAGCGCGTTTCGCGCGTACGAGATTCCCGCGCCAACCACGACGCCGACGAAGAGCCCGATCGCCGCGGCCATCGCAAACTGCCCGACCCCCGCGCCAATGGTGAAAGTCCCCGCGCTGATCGCGGATACCGCGACCTTGAGCATGACCAGCGCGGTTGCGTCGTTGAACAGCGACTCGCCTTCGAGGATCGTCACGAGTCGGCGCGGGAGACCTACCTTGCGGGCGACCGCGACCGCGGCGACCGCGTCCGGTGGTGCCACGACAGCACCGAGCGCAAGCGCGACGGGAAAAGGGATATCGGGAACGACAGCATGCACGATGAGACCAACGGCGACCGCGGTCAGAATTACCGAGAATACCGCGAGCTGCAGGATCGGCCGGAGTAGTTTTTTGATCGCGATGATCGAGGACTCCAAGCCGGCGGCGTAGAGCAGCGGCGGGAGCAGGATAAACAGAACAATGTCGGGCGACACGGTGAAGCTTGGTACGCCGGGGATGAACGACACGACGAAGCCGACGATGACCAGGAGTACCGGCGCCGCGATGCGCAGCCGGCTGGCGAGGCCATTGACGACGACGACTCCGGCGACGAGGCCGATAACCGGCCAAAGCTGAGGCATGCCCTCACCCTAAGTAGCGCCGGCACCGACTATCACCGTCGGGAGTCACGAGGGGTGGGGCTAGGTGAGAGCGGTCCGGACGGCCGAGGGGAGCACTTCGCCGGCGCGCCCGTTGACGACGAGCCGCGCGATCGAGTCGAGCGGTGTCGGTTCGTCGTTGATGATCGCCAGCTGCGCGCCATGCCTGACCGCGTGCACCGGCAGGTCGGCCGCGGGGAAGACCTGCAGCGACGAGCCGATCGTCAGCACCAGGTCAGCCTGCTCCATCAGGTCAGTAGCCGCCTCGATGATGCCAGGAAACAGCATCTGGCCGAACGACACGGTCGCGGACTTCACGAGCCCGCCGCAGTCGGGGCAGTGCGGGTCCGACGTCCCCGCGGCGGCCAGGTCGAGAGCCCACGCGGTGTCCGCGCGAAACCCGCAGCCTTCCGGCGTACCTGCCCGCGGGGCGGTGCCGATGCACATCACCTCTCGGGCGGTCCCGTGAATTTCCACGACGTTGGTCGAGCCAGCGAGCTGGTGCAGACCGTCGATGTTCTGGGTGATGACTCCGAGAGTGCGGCCGGCCTTGGCTAGCTCGGCCAGCGCAATATGGGCCGGGTTCGGTTGCGGGCTGTTGCCGAGGAACTCCTTGCGCATCGCCCATGAGTTGGCTCGCACCTGGGCCGACCCGACGTACTTGTCGAAGGTGAACTCGCGCGGGTCATAGCGGGTCCACACGCCGCCAGGTGAGCGAAAGTCGGGGATGCCGGACTCGGTCGAGATGCCGGCGCCGGTGAAGGCGACGATCCGTGCACTGTCTCGCATCAGGTCGGCGAGCGCCATCGTGTCAGCCATGCCAGCCACCCTACGACAGCGTCTCGGAATGGCAGAAAGATGAGCGTCGAATCGTCGCCTGCTCGCAGGGCCGCCGACCGCCGGTGGTCTACCCCGACCTGCCGCGGTTCACGGCGTTACGACGCAGGATTCCTCGCGGCGCACCCGGACGACGAACGCCCACCCCAACAGCACGATCGAACCGACCGCTAGATACGGCTGCGCAGGCTCAAAGAACTGAATGGCGCCGGTATAGCCGATCGCTAGTAGGACGAGCTTGTTGCACACCGGGCATCCGACCGCAAAGAACGTCACCATCGCACCGGCGAGCCCGAATCTGCCTCCTGGGTCCTTAGTGGGCAACGCGCCGTCCTTGGCAGCGACATACGTGGCAGTGACCAGCCCCGCAAGCAGAGCGCTGATCAAGAGGGACGGCCAAGACCACCATTTCGGGCGAATTTCTCGCTGAAACAATGGAGTGTCGATCAAGTCGGTCGGGATGGCGATGATCAGTACCGTGCACGTTGCAACCGCCGCCGCGACAAACCAGCGGCGCGACGGCCAGCGTCGCAATCCATCACCCAGAGCCCGCGTGCCCTTCACCTCGAATCCCGCCTTCCGTATCCCGCGCGTACCGTACGCCGGTCGGCAGGTTCTGGAGTGCCCGGCGACGGAGTCGTCATATCGGCGGTTGCCGGCCGTTCGTTCTCCTCGTCGCCGGCGTCCTGATGTCGACGGTTGCGAATGAGATAACCGCTGATCGTGGCTGCTAGTAGCACGAAGCCCCCGAGCACGAACCAGACGTTGGATGCATCGGAAACCGTTGTCGAGACCCAAGACTCCGCAGCGTATTGCGTGCCGATCGAGAAGAAGCCGCTGACCGACGCCGTCCCGTTGGTAATCACCAGCAACACGCCGACACCGATCGACAGAAGCCCAGAAATAACCAAGATCCACGAGTTCTGCCAACGTCCGATCCGCAGTGTCCGCGGCCGTAGCCAGGCGCGTCCTCGGCTGCCGACTTTGCGCCACACCGCGGCCAACACGAATAGCGGAACGGCCATCCCGAGCGCGTATAGCGCGAGCATGATGCCGCCGTAAACAGGGTTGCCGCCGAGCGCGGATACCATCAGTACCGAGCCGAGAATAGGTCCTGCGCATACCCCCGCCACGGCGTACACCGCGCCGAGAAAGTACACCGATACCGCCGATGTGCGGTCCGTGGTGCTGTCGATGTTCTCGGTGCGAGTAAGTCCCGGAATCGGGATGCCCAAAAGCTGCACCGACCCGGCCGCGATCACGAGCATCGCGGCCACGATCACGAGAGTTCCCCGGTGCCCGGTCACCAATGAGCCCAGCGTCGCCGAGAAGATCCCCAGCGGGACTAGCGTCGAAATCAGCCCCAGATAGAACAGCCCAGTGCGTGCGATCAGCTTTGACGGCGACACGAACGCATAGGCGAAGAAGGCCGGAAGCAGCATCACCGAACACGGACTCAACAGGGACAGGATCCCGCCAATGAAGGAACCCGCATAACCGATATCCATTACTCGGTCGCGTCCGCCAGTTCCGCCTCGATCGTTTTCTGGAACACCGACAATGGCTGCGCGCCAACGATAGGCGAGTCGTTGACGACGAAGACCGGGGTACTCGATGCACCAAGACTCGTGCCTTCATCTGCGTCGTGTTGAACGGCGGCGACCAAATCGGGATTGGTCAGGTCCTGTTTGAACTTCGCCATGTCCGGAACGCCGATTTTCGCCGCGAAATCGAGGATCTTCTGCCGGTCAATCGACAAGTGCCCCTTCTCGGGCGCGGCCGCGAATAGTGCGTTGTGGTACTCCCAGAACAGGTCCTGCTCGCCGGCGGCGCGGGCGGCAACGGCCGCATCTACCGATGCCTGCCCGAAGATCGGCAGGTCGCGCCATTCGTATCGCAGTTTGCCGGCCTCGACATAGTCCTTGATCAACTGTGGCATCGTTTCACGGGCGAAGACCGCGCAGTACGGGCAGCGGTAGTCGGCGAACTCGACTAGTACCACTGGTGCATCGGCGTCTCCTAAGGCAGTTTTGTCGCCGTCGACCCGTCGCGCCAGGTCGAACGTCTGCTTAGGTCCTTGTTCAGCCGTCGGACCGTCCGAAGATGCCGCGGAACCCTTATCGGAATCCTGTCCGATAGCCGTGATGAGCGCGATTACGAGCAGGACGACCGCGAAAACAGCTAATGTCCAAACCGCCCACCTCCGTGGATCGGCTCTCGCGTTAGTTTCGCTGGGTCCTTCCATTGGCAAACTTTCCTTATTTTCGATCTCGTATCAGATGAAGGCAGCACCGAGCCACCGCACTTAACGCTACCCAAACAAGTTCCTCCTTGCGGCCCAGTGCGGCGTTAGTCGTGGCACGATCCGCCCACTCACGCGTAGGCCCGGCGGCTGGAAAGCAACCGTTCTAAAGGCGAGGGGGACAGGCTGATCACAGGTTTGTGGAGGATGATGTCAACGTGGCTCGTTGGGGAACATCTCACTGACAAGAGCACTCCAACAGCGAGTACGCCGCAATTGGGGGACACATGTCGACGGACAGGCTGATTCATCGAGACCGTACAGATACCTGGTCAACGATCGTTTTCTTCGTCGGCGGGATCGCCGCCATCATCGGCTGTTTCATCGCGGTGTTAGCCAGCATTCAGCACCGAGGCGACCTGATCACCTGGGGATTGGCCACTGCCAGTGTGGGGGTGGCGCTCGTCGCGTTCGCGGACGCGATCGACATCCGTGCGACCCGCGCGTGGCGGGCGGCGCGGGTCAAACGCGGACAGGAACACTCGTCGTCCCGATAGATGCGCGGCGCGCGGTCGCGGCATAGGCTTTGCGTATGGGACTTTTTGGTGGAACGCCGTCCATGATCGATGAACGTCTAGCCCTCAAGGGACGTGAGGACTATGGGTACGCCGTACCCGATAAACACGGGGTCCTCGGCAACTCGATCAGACCGCCGTATCCGGACAACCTCGAGGTCGCCGTGTTCGGCATGGGGTGTTTCTGGGGCGCGGAGCGTATCTTTTGGCAGCTTGACGGCGTCTGGACCACCGCGGCGGCGTACGCCGGGGGCTATACGCCTTACCCGACCTATGAAGAAGTGTGTAGTGGTCGGACGGGTCACGCCGAGGTCGCCGTGGTCGTGTTCGACCCCAAACAGATCACCTTCGAAGCGTTGGTCGCGGTGTTTTTCGAGAACCACAACCCGACGACCCGCTATCAGCAGGGCAACGACCTCGGCACGCAGTATCGCTCCACGATCCTGACCACGGCGCCGGAACAAGCGGAGGTCGCCGAGCGAGTGCGTACGGCGTACCAGGCTCGCCTCACCGAGGCCGGTCATGGCGTGATCTCCACCGACATCGAGGAGGTGGGCCCGATCTACCTGGCCGAGGACTACCACCAGCAGTACCTCTTCAAGAACCCGAACGGTTACTGCAATCACGGGTTCAATGGGATCGCCTGTCCGGTAGGGATTCTCGCGCAGGACCAAGTTCCGAGTCAAGAATCGGTTCTTGGCAACACCGCCGGGCGTGTCCCTCGAGATGCCACTCGCTGACCTACGACTCAACTGAGGTCGTCACGAGCTCAACGTGTGTGGATCGGTGTTCAGACTCGCCAGGAGGTACGCGGCGATCTGGTCACTCCAATGATGTTCGAGTGGAAGCCTGATGTACGCCGACGAGCATCAGACTTCCACTCGAAGCCGGTTTTCCGCACCGCGGCGACGCTCAGTCGTTGGCGCTGTCGCGGAGGTAGTCGCCGAACCCGTTGATGGTGAAGCCGAGTTGACCGTGCCCAGTTACTCGGATAATCCCTTTCGAGATCAGTCGTTCGCGGGCCTCGCTGAGGCTGCGGCTAGCCACGCGCAGCACGGTCGCGATCTCGGTGCGGTTCACCGAGATGCCGCCGATGTCTGCCATCGCCTGGAGAAACTTTTGTTCTGCAGGTGTCGCAGCGTTCCAGCGAGCCCGATGCAGAGTCTCAAGATCGGTGGCGATCGCCTCTTGGGCGGCGCCCACGTGCGCCAAGGTGATCTGGTGCCCGGCATCAGGCCGCCCGGCAGCGCGCCAGGCGGCGTCGCCGAGCAGTTGCAGCGTGAACGGGAATCCTTCGGCGTACTCGACTGCCACCTGCAGGCTGTCCGGGGCCCACGTCACGCCTAGCCGCTGCGCCGGCCGGACCAGCGCGGCTATCGCGGCGTTCGGCGACAGCAGGCCAAGTGGCTGGTAGTCCCATCGTTCGGTGAAGCTGGCAGCGGCGCGCAGCACGGTGTCGGCGTTAGGCAGCCCGGCGGCGAACACGGCCGCCGGAGCGGCGCCATCGCCGGGGAGGTGTTGCAGATTTTGCCAACCGTGCGCGAACGAGCTCAGCCCGGCTTTGTCAGCGTCCTGGATCTCGTCAATGAGCAAGACGAGTCCGCTGCGTCGTTCGCGATGGGCGGCGGCGGCGGCTTCGGCGAGGAACGCGGTCAGCTCGCCGGCACCGGCCGGGGCGCTCGGGTCGTGAGAGGGAGTGTTGGATGCGGCGAGGTTGGCCTCGGCGCGGACGATGCCCGGTACGCCGACACCGACCTTGAAGCTGGCACGGTTGGCCAGGTCGTGCAGTTTTCGGCGGGTCCGCGGCGCCCAGTCGTCGGTGACGGTTTCGACCTGGGCGGCGATATCGGCAATCAGGCTGCCACCGCCGCCCGCGACCCAGATCGTGACCGCGCCACGATGCTCGGCCATTCGTCGTACTTGGGCGAGCATCGAGGTCTTTCCTACACCGCGCGGGGCGATATCGATGCGCGGCCGCCCAATAAACCGTCGCAGGTCGGCCATCAGCGACAGTCGCTCGTCGAACTCGGCAAGTTGATGATCTCGGCCGGGAACTTCTTGCGCGATAGCGCCGGGTGTGTACGGACTCGGCTGCATTTCTCTCCCGATACCTTCCGATATTTAAGTCAAAGTATCACAAAGTATCACAACGCTGAGATCAAGATACTGGGCGAGCACCCGAGGGACTAGTGATGTGATCCGACCGCAGGAGGAGTCAACAGCGAAGGACGTGCCGTACCGTCGATTCATGAATCACGCCGGCGTGCACGAGCGGTTCGCCGCCGAATGGCACACCGCGAGGGCTCTCGTCCCTGTGATCGCGGTTGTTGCGGTCGTCCTCGCGGTCCTTCTGGACCCTGCTGCGTGGTGGCGAATGACGCTGCTCGCCGTACCGGTGCTCATGTACGTCGCGTGGTACCGGTGGCGGATCCCGATCGTGCCACTGGCGGTGGTCGTGATTGGTACCGTCTGCGCCGCGCAATGGACAGGGGCGCTTGAGCTGAGCATGTTCCTCGTCGCGCTGCTTGCGCTCGCCGCGGGTGGTTGGGAACGCAACGCCATCCTCGCGTGGGCGGTGGTGATCGCGGCCGTCGCAACACCTCCGGTACTGGCCGTGGTGCAGTTGGGTGACCAGCTCGCGTGGCCGAACTGGATGGCGGGGATCGCGTTTCCGGCGGTATTGGGCTGGACGGTACGACGACAAGAGCAACTGGCCGTCGAGCTTGCCGCCGCGCGCAGCGAGCTCGCCGCTCGCGCGATCCTCGACGAACGCCGGCGGATCGCACGAGACGTCCACGATCTTGTTGGTCACGGGCTGGCGGCGGTCTTGCTGCAGATCACGAGCGCCCGCCATGTCCTGCGACGTAACCCGGACTCGGCAGATGAAGCACTGCGCACGGCCGAGGAAACCGGCCGCAGAAGTCTGCAGGACCTGCGCCGTACCGTCGGGCTCATGCGTGGTGAGGGGGACCCATACGACACCGCCTCGCTGCCGAATCTCACTCATATAGCGGATCTGGTCGATTCGTTCCGGGTAGCAGGGATCGCTGTCGTCTACGACGCGTCCGGTGATGGATCGGCGGTCGACTCGTCGGTCGCGCTGACCGCATATCGGATCGCGCAGGAGTCATTGTCCAATGTCAGTCGTTACGCGTCACACGCCCGCACGTCGGTGAAGGTTCTCGTCGATGACACGGCGGTGCGGCTGGACGTCCTGAGTGTCGGCCCGGTTGACGGCGTCCCACAAGGATCGGGACGGCAGCGGTTCGGGCTTGACGGTATGCGCGAGCGCGCCGACATGGTCGGTGGCGCGGTATCAGCGGGACCGACCGACGACGGCTGGCTGGTCTCGGCTCGACTGCCCCGAGTTAGTCACTCCCGCGGCTCGGTCCCTAAGTCGAGCGAGGTGCATGACCGGTGATCCGTGTGGTGCTTGTCGATGACCAACCGATCGTGCGCGCCGGCGTCGCACGCATCCTGGCACCTGAGGACGGTTTTGAGGTTGTCGCCGAGTGTGATGACGGGTCGCAAGTTCGGGACGCGGTCATCTCCTTCGCGCCGGATATCGTCTTGATGGACATCCGTATGCCATATATGGATGGAATCGAGGCCACCAAGCAGCTGCGCTCGATAGCAGATCCGCCGCCCGTCTTGGTCCTGACGACATTCGACGAGGACGAGACTCTATGGAATGCGATCGAGGCGGGCGTCGCGGGTTTCATTCTCAAAGACGCCACCGCTCTGGAGCTGATCGCGGCAGCCCGCGCAGTAGCCGGCGGCGGCGCCTGGTTTGACCGCGCGGTAACGCCCAGGATCCTTGGGGCCTATCGCAGCTCCGTCGCACCGGCGCAACGGCAGCTACGCCGGATCGGCATGCTCAGCGAACGCGAGACAGAGGTTCTGCGCCACATGGCCCGTGGCACCACCAACCGCGAGATCGCGGCAAGCCTGTATGTCAGCGAAGCTACCGTTAAATCCCACGTCGGCAGCATATTCACGAAACTCCAAGTGCGAGATCGCGCGGCGGCGATTGTCTTCGCCTACGACCATGGCGTGGTCTCGATCGCAGATCCACCCGTGGTCTGACGTCAGGGGCTAACCCAACGACCGATGTACTGGGGCGACGATCGGAAGACGATCGAACCATGACAACCGAGACACGCCTTCGCCCAGCATCGACCCACCCGACCAAGAAACGCGGCGCCAACAGATATCGAATCGTCGTCGTGACGTTTCTATCTCTCGGCGTAGTCGGATACGCGCTTGTGATGTACGCCGGATTCGACCCGTCGAACTCGAATGTCGGACTACGCCCGAATATCCCCTGGCACTTCCCGCTGCTGGTGGCGCACATCCTGACTGGATGCGTCGCACTGGGGACCGGGCCCTTGCAGTTCGTACGCCGGATCCGCACGCATCGACGAGTGCACCGATACATCGGGCGGGCGTACCTCTTCGCCGGTGTCTTCCCGTCGAGTCTCGCGGGCCTCGGCGTCGCGCTGCTTACGACGGCCGGGCCGGTTGCCTCCGCTGGTTTGGTGGTCGGCGACATCCTCTGGATGGTCACGGCGGTCGCGGGCTATCGCGCGGCTCGGGCGCACCGTTATCGCGACCATGGGGAGTGGATGATCCGAAACTTCGCCATCACGTTCGCCGCCGTGAGCTTCCGCATCTGGCTTCCGCTGCTCATCCTGGTGCAGCTGCCACTGCTAGGCACGGTGTACGACGGGAACTTCCAGCCGCTGTTCGACCATGCTTACAGCGTGACCGCGTGGCTGGCATTCATCCCCAACCTGCTGTTCGTCAACAGTTACCTGCGGCGCAAGCATCGCCGGTCCGTGGCCGAGCCGACCGCAAGTGCCGCGAGGGGTATTAGTACCGTGCGGATGTGAAGCAAACTGCGTCATCCGCGAGCGAATCGGTAGACGGGCGCGGACCCAAACCGCGTGTGTGGGCGCTGTACGCCGGTGGGTTCCTTGGCCCGTTCGGCGGCGGGATGACCACGACAATGCTTCCCGAGATGGGACACAGCGTGCACGTGGGCGTCTCGGACGCGGCGCTGACGATTACGGCGTACATGGTGCCGTTTGCCGCCGTACTGCTGGTCTCAGGCTCGCTCGCCGAGCGGTGGGGCAAGCAGCGCACGCTGCGGATCGCGTACGGCGTCTACATCGTCTCCTCGGTGTTGATCTTGTTTGCGTCCAGTCTCGGGTTGCTGTTGTTGGGCAGGGGGCTGCAGGGGATCGCGAATGCGTTTGTGACGCCGGTGTTGCTGGCGGTGCTCTCGGACATGGCTAGCCCCGAGCGACTTGGCCGGACCCTCGGGCTGTTCGGGTCGTGCCAGGCGGCCGGTCAGGCGATGGCACCGTTCGCCGGTGGCGTCGCGGCGGAGCTCGGCTGGCGGTGGGCGTTCGCGGCCTCCGCGGTGGTCGGCCTGGTGCTCATGGTGACGACCCCGGCCGGAGGTTCTCGTACGGCGCCCAAAGCCGAGAAGGGTTCGGGAAACGTCCTGCGTCGTGGTGTGATCGTCGCGGCATTCGCGGCCGCTGCGGCGTACCTGACGATGATGGGCATGCTGCTGCTCGGCGCGCTGATTGCATCGGACACGTTTGGCGCCAACCCGACATTGCGTGGGCTGGTAGTCGCCAGCTGCGGCGTGGCCGGCCTGGCCGCGGGCCCGCTCGTCGGGACGTTTACCGACCGGGTCGGCATCCGAGTGGCGGGGGCCGTGCTCGCACTCGTCCTGGCCGGCGCCGCCGTGATCGTCGGTCTCGCACCGGCATTACTCGTGATGGTGCTGGGGATGCTCATCGGTGGCGCGGCGAATACCGGGGTCCGGGCCGCGACCAGCGTGCTGGCCGTGCGCGCCGTGCCGAACAACCGCGGCGGCGCCGTGTCGTTCGTGTTGGCGTTCCAGTTTGTCGGCGCGGCGATCGCCCCGGTGGTCTGGGTGCCGCTCTACCACGCGAACGGCGATCAAGTGCTGGCCTGGGCCGGGGGAGGAGCGGTCGTTGCCGCGCTCCTGCTGGGCCTGTTCTCCGGGGTATCCAAAAGGCAGCATGCGGGCGAAGCGACCGGCTAAGCGATCGCCTTGGACGCGGTGTCGACCGGGCGTCGTACCGGCAAGATCGCCAGCAACCCTGCCAGCAGGACCAGCAGGATGCCGATCGTGCCGGCGCGGTCGGAGCTGAACAGGAAACTGAACAGGCCGAAGAGGGCGGGCGCGAGGAACGATACGGCGCGGCCGGTCGTGGCGTAGAGGCCGAACATCTGCCCCTCCCGGCCCGGTGGCGACAGTCGGGCCAGGAACGTCCGGGACGAGGACTGCGCCGGCCCGACGAACAGGGTTAAGAAGAGTCCGAAGATCCAGAACATCATGCTTCCAGAGACGAACAGCAGTACGACGCCGGCGACCAGCATTCCGATCAACGATATGACGATCACGACCTTCGGTCCAACACGGTCGTCGAACCGGCCGGCGGTGAGCGCGCCGAGCGCGGACACCACGTTGGCCGCGACGCCGAAGATCAGCACGGACGCGGCGGTGAAGCCATAGACGTTGACCGCCAAGATGGCGCCGAAGGTGAAGACGCCGGCGAGGCCGTCCCGAAACAGCGCGCTCGCGCCCAAGAAGAACACCGTGTGCCGGTCCGAGCGGTAGAGATCGCGAATGTCGTGAAAGAGCTTGCGATAGGCCTGCAGGAAGCTGGGGCGTCGATCGGCCGGAATGCCCTTGACCTCCGGCACCTTGAACAGCACCGGGATCGCGAATACGCCGAACCACACCGCCGCGAACAGCGCGATGACCCGGAAATTAAGGCCGTCATCGGTGCTCACGCCGAACAGCGCGTCGTCCTTGATGAAGCCGACGTAGCAGACCAACAGCAGCACGATGCCGCCAAAATAGCCGAGCGACCAGCCGAACGCGGACACCCGTCCGATGTTCTGCGGCGTGGAAACCTGCCGCAACATAGCGTTGTAGGAGACGCCGGCGAACTCGATGAAGATCGATCCCGCGCCAAGCAGGACCAGGCCGAGCCACAGATAGTGGTAGTTGTCCTTGACCGCGAACAGGCCCACCGTGGCCAGGACCGTTAGCCCGGTAAAGACGCCGAGTGACAGTCGTCGGTGCCCGCCCGCATCTGCGCGTTGCCCGGTCACCGGTGCGAGTACGGCGATCAGGAAGCCCGCGACGCCGAGCGCCCAGCCTAGCCAGGTACTGGCGCTGATCCCGCCCGGCAGATCGGCGCCGACCGCCTTGGTGAGGTACGGGCCGAACACAAACGTGAGGATGACGGCGTTGAAAGCTGCCGACCCCCAGTCCCACAGGCCCCAGGCGGCGACCTGGCTGCGGGTCGCGGGGCTGCGTATCTCGTCTGGGCTCATGATGGCGCTCACCCGCGAAGCGTAACGTCAGACTGGACTTCGGTCGTCGAGCGAAACGGGCTGCGCTCCCTGCGCTCGATTACCGAGACTGCTGTGTCTCACCTTTCGAGCGACACGCAATGCATGTTGTATGCTAGTGAACTTGCATGGGCCAATGTCGTCCCGCGCTCTAAAAAGCACATTTACTGCATCCATCGAGGTGCACTTGACGACGGGAGAATGCAGCTATGCAAGCATTCCCGGCACCGCAGGGTTTGTACGACGGACGCCACGAGCACGACGCTTGTGGCGTGGCTTTCGTCGCGACTCTGACGGGCAACGCCAGCCACGACATTGTTGCCAAGGCGCTTACTGCGCTGCGCAACCTTGAGCACCGCGGGGCCTCCGGTGCCGAACCTGACTCGGGCGACGGCGCCGGGATACTGCTGCAGGTTCCGGACGCGTTTTTGCGTGCGGTTGTCGCCTTCGACCTGCCCGCGGCCGGCACCTACGCCGTTGGTACCGCCTTCTTGCCAGGTGACGCCGATACCGTGGCGCAGACCCGCCGCCAGATCGAGAAGATCGCCGGCGAGGAAAACCTGACGGTCCTCGGCTGGCGCGACGTGCCGATCGAGCCGGGCATGCTCGGGGCGACCGCCCGCGGCGTGATGCCCGCGTTTAGCCAGTTGTTCGTGGCCGCTGCGGGTGCCGCGCTGACTGGGATGCCGTTGGAGCGCGCGGCGTACTGCCTGCGCAAACGTGCCGAGCACGACGCCGACGTCTACTTCCCGTCGCTGTCCTCGCGCACCCTCATCTACAAGGGCATGCTGACAACCGACCAGCTCGACAAGTTCTTCCCGGACCTGGTCGACGAGCGGTTGGCATCGGCGATGGCCGTCGTGCACTCTCGGTTCTCGACCAACACCTTCCCGAGCTGGCCGCTGTCGCACCCGTTCCGATTCATTGCCCACAACGGCGAGATCAACACGGTGATGGGCAACCGCAACTGGATGCGTGCCCGCGAGGCGCTGCTGCACAGCGATCTGATCCCCGGTGACATGGAGCGGCTCTTCCCGATCTGCACGGCCGGAGCTTCTGACTCCGCCTCATTTGATGAGGTGCTCGAGCTGCTGCACATGGGCGGGCGCTCGCTGCCGCATGCGGTGCTGATGATGATCCCGGAGGCGTGGGAGAACCACGCGGAGATCGACGAGAAGCGCAAGGCCTTCTACGCGTTCCACTCCGCGATGATGGAGCCGTGGGACGGGCCGGCGTGCGTCGTGTTCACCGACGGTGCGCAGATCGGCGCCGTACTCGACCGCAATGGCCTTCGACCGAGCCGTTACTGGGTCACCGACGATGGCCTGGTCGTGCTCGCGTCCGAGGTTGGCGTCCTCGACCTCGACCCGGCGACGATCGTCCGCAAGGGCCGGCTGAAGCCCGGACGGATGTTCCTGGTCGATACCGCTGAGCACCGGATCATCGAAGACGAGGAGATCAAAAGCAGCCTCGCCGCGGAGCATCCGTACGGCGACTGGCTGCAGGCCGGCCAGATCCGCCTCGACGATGTGCCCGACCGCGAACACGTCGTACACACTCGTGCGTCGGTCACCCGCCGCCAGCAGGTCTTCGGTTACACCGAGGAAGAACTGCGGGTATTGCTGACGCCAATGGCAAACTTGGGCACCGAACCGATCGGGTCGATGGGCACGGACACCCCGATCGCGGTGCTGTCGGCCCGCCCGCGGCTGCTGTTCGACTACTTCTCGCAGCTGTTCGCGCAGGTGACCAACCCGCCGCTGGATGCGATCCGGGAGGTGCTGGTCACCTCGCTCAACGGGTCGATCGGCCCGGAGGCCAACCTGCTTGAGCCGACCGCGGCCTCGTGCCGTCGGATCCTCGTGCCGTTCCCGGTCATCGACAACGACGAGCTGGTCAAGATCCGGCACCTCAACCGGGAAGGGACGCTGCCGGGATTCGTCACGCACGTCTCTCGCGGCCTGTACCCCGTCGAAGGCGGCGGCGCGGCACTTGCGCAGCGTCTCGATGAGATCTGCGCGGATGTGTCGGATGCAATCGCTGAGGGCGCCCGGATCATCGTGCTGTCCGATCGCCACTCCACCGGCGAACTAGCGCCGATACCGTCCCTGCTGATGACGGCCGCCGTGCACCACCACTTGGTGCGTGAGAAGACCCGCACGCAGGTCGGCCTGGTCGTCGAGGCCGGCGACGTGCGCGAGGTGCACCATGCGGCCCTGCTGATCGGGTACGGCGCGGCCGCGGTCAACCCCTATCTCGCGATGGAGTCCGTCGAGGACCTCGCGCGCGACGGCTACTACGTGACCGAGGATTCGCACCTCGCCGTCCGCAATCTGGTCAAGTCGCTTGGCAAGGGCGTGCTCAAGGTGATGAGCAAGATGGGTGTCTCGACGGTGGCGTCGTACACCGGTGCCCAGATCTTCGAGGCGGTCGGTCTCGCGCAACCGTTGGTGGACAAGTACTTCACCGGTACGACGAGCAAGCTCGGCGGCATCGGCATCGACACGATCGCCGAGGAAGTCGCCCGCCGGCACCGTACGGCGTACCCGGTCGACGGTCTCGCGCCGAACCACCGCACGCTTGTGATGGGCGGCGAGTACCAGTGGCGCCGCGAAGGGGAGGAGCACCTCTTCGACCCGGACACGGTATTCCGGCTGCAGCACTCCACCCGCAACCGCCGCTATGACATCTTCAAGCAGTACACCGGCCGGGTCAACGAACAGTCCGAGCGGCTGATGACCCTGCGTGGGATGTTCCGGTTCAAGGGCGATCGGGAGCCAATCTCGATCGACGAGGTCGAGCCGATATCCGAGATCATCAAGCGGTTCTCGACCGGCGCGATGTCGTACGGGTCGATCAGCATGGAGGCGCACGAGACGCTTGCCATCGCGATGAACCAGATCGGCGGCAAGTCCAACACCGGTGAAGGTGGCGAGGATGCCGAGCGGCTCTATGACCCGCAGCGGCGTTCGGCGATCAAGCAGGTCGCCTCCGGCCGGTTCGGGGTGACGTCGGAATATCTCACCAATGCCGATGACATCCAGATCAAGATGGCGCAGGGTGCCAAGCCCGGCGAGGGCGGACAGCTGCCCGGCCATAAGGTCTACCCCTGGATAGCTAACACCCGTCACTCCACCCCCGGAGTCGGCCTGATCTCACCGCCACCGCACCACGACATCTACTCGATCGAGGATCTCGCACAGCTCATCCACGACCTGAAGAACGCCAACCCGGCGGCGCGGATCCACGTCAAGCTGGTGGCCGAGGTCGGCGTCGGCACGGTCGCCGCAGGGGTGTCGAAGGCGCACGCTGACGTCGTACTCATTAGCGGTCACGACGGCGGCACCGGCGCTGCGCCGATGACGTCGTTGAAGCACGCAGGTGGGCCGTGGGAGCTCGGCCTCGCCGAGACTCAGCAAACGTTGCTGCTCAACGGGTTGCGCGACCGGATCGTCGTGCAGGCCGATGGCCAGCTCAAGACCGGCCGAGATGTCATCATCGCCGCGCTGCTCGGCGCCGAGGAGTTCGGATTCGCGACCGCGCCGCTCGTGGTCTCCGGGTGCATCATGATGCGCGTGTGCCATCTCGATACCTGTCCGGTGGGGGTGGCGACCCAGAATCCGGTACTGCGCGAGCGGTTCAACGGTAAGCCCGAGTTTGTGGTGAACTTCTTCGAGTACATTGCCGAGGAAGTTCGTGAGCTCCTCGCCGAGCTGGGCTTCCGCACCCTCGAGGAGGCGATCGGGCAGGCAGAGGTCCTCGACGTCGAGCAGGCGGTGAATCACTGGAAGGCAGCGGGTCTCGACCTGTCGTCAATTCTGTATGTGCCAGAGCTGCCCGAAGGCGCCGCGCGACATAACACCACCACCCAAGACCACGGCCTGGAGAAGGCACTGGACAACGAGCTGGTCGCCTTGTCAGCGGACGCTCTCGAACGCGGTGACCCGGTGCGCGCGCAGGTGAAGATCCGTAACGTCAACCGTACGGTTGGAACGATCCTCGGTCACGAGGTCACCAAAAGGTACCGGGGTGAGGGCCTGCCGGACGGCACGATCGATATCACGTTCACCGGCTCAGCGGGTCAGTCGTTCGGCGCTTTCGTGCCGCGCGGTATCACGCTTCGCCTTGAGGGTGACGCCAACGACTACGTCGGCAAAGGCCTGTCCGGCGGTCGTATCGTCGTGCGGGCGGACCGGTCCGCGACATTCAAGTCGCAGGACCAGATCATCGCAGGCAACGTCATCGGCTACGGAGCGACCTCCGGAGAGATCTACCTGCGCGGACAGGTAGGCGAGCGCTTCTGCGTGCGCAACTCCGGTGCGACCGCGGTCGTGGAAGGCGTCGGCGACCATGCCTGCGAGTACATGACCGGTGGGCGGGTGATCATCCTTGGATCGACCGGACGCAACGTCGCGGCAGGCATGTCCGGGGGCGTCGCTTGGATTCTGGACGTTAACGAAGGCCGCGTGAACCGCGAGTTCGTCGAGCTCGGCCCGGTCGTGGGCGAAGCTGCCGTCCAACTCGAGACCGCCGTACGTCGGCATTTCGAAGAAACCGAGTCGACTGTCGCAGAGGGATTACTGAAAGATTGGGCCAGCAGTCTTAGCCGGTTCACCGAAGTGATGCCGCGCGACTTCAAACGAGTGCTGGCGGCGCAAGCCGAGGCGCTCGAGGAAGGTCTCACCGAAGCTGAGGCCGCATCGAGAATTATGGAGGACCTTCATGGCTGACATCAGGGGCTTTCTCAAGCACACCCGAGAAGATGCCGCGCACCGGCCGGTCGCCGAACGCGTCCAAGACTGGAACGAGATATACCCGGACGGTATCCGCCGTGCACTGCTGCCGATCATTTCCACGCAGGCGAGCCGCTGCATGGACTGCGGTATTCCCTTCTGCACCCAGGGATGCCCGCTGGGCAATATCATCCCCGAGTGGAACGACCTGGTCTGGCGTGGCGACTGGGAGGGCGCGAGCGAGCGGCTGCACGCGACCAACAACTTCCCAGAGTTCACCGGCCGGCTTTGCCCGGCGCCTTGCGAGACGGCGTGCGTACTCGGAATCAACCAGCCAGCGGTCACCATCAAGAACATTGAAGTCTCGATCGCTGAACAGGCCTGGGAGTTGGGATTCGTTCGTCCTCAACCGCCCGAGTGGCTTACCGGTAAGACTGTGGCCGTCGTTGGCTCGGGCCCGGCCGGCCTCGCCGCCGCTCAGCAGTTGACTCGCGCGGGGCATACCGTCGCGGTATATGAGCGTTCGGACAAGATCGGCGGCCTCCTGCGGTACGGTATTCCCGAGTTCAAGATGGAGAAGCAGTACGTCGATCGCCGGCTCGACCAGATGCGGCGGGAAGGCACGATATTCCGACCCGGTGTCGACGTCGGCGCGAAACCTACTGGCGAGCAGCTAACGCAGCGGTTCGACGCAGTCGTACTCGCCATCGGCTCTACGGTCCCTCGGGAGCTTGCGATCACCGGGCGCGAGTTCGGTGGAATCCATCAGGCGATGGAGTTCTTGCCGCAGTCCAACCGGGCCTCGCTCGGCGCGGACGTCGAGGACCAGATCGTCGCGACTGGGAAGCATGTGGTGATCATCGGTGGCGGCGACACGGGTGCGGACTGCCTCGGCACCGCGCACCGTCAGGGCGCGACGTCGGTGACCCAGCTCGAGATCATGGCCGAGCCCGGCACGGAGCGGCCGGAAACGCAGCCGTGGCCGACCTACCCGGCGATCTTCCGCGTTTCCGGGGCCCACGAGGAGGGCGGCGACCGCGTGTACGCCGTATCCACCAAGGAGTTCCTCGGCAACGACGCGGGGCAGGTACGTGCGCTTCGGCTGGTCGAGGTTTCCTTCCAGAACGGGAAGTTCGAAGAGATCGAGGGGGCCGAACGTGAGATCCCGGCCGACCTGGTGCTCTTCGCGATGGGGTTCACCGGGCCAGAGCAGGACGGTATCGTCGGACAGCTCGGGCTCGATCTGGACGAGCGGGGCAACGTCGTTCGCGACAAGGACTACATGTCCACCGCGGATGGGGTTTTTGTGGCTGGGGACTGCGGTCGCGGCCAGAGCCTGATTGTGTGGGCGATTGCTGAGGGCCGCGCTGCCGCGTCGTCCGTCGACAAGTACCTCACCGGTGCGACGACGCTGCCGTCTCCGATTCCGCCGACGGAGCGTCCGGTCACGGTCTAGACCGTCGGGGCGGCGTGCCTAGGCGACGATGCCGGCCTCGACGGCCGGTTCGCGGTACGCCGCCGCGAGACTGGCGACAGTCTCGTGGGCGTTGAGCCCGCTCGGGTTGGGAACGACCCACAGCGGGGTGTTGGCGATGGTCTCGTCCTGACGCCCGACCCGCGCCTTGGTCTTGCCAAAGGCGGTCCGGTACGCCGTGATGCCGGCGATCGCAACCACCCGAGGCCGGTGCTCCGCGACGAACTGCTTAAGCTTTTCGGCGCCCGCGCGTAGCTCCTCTTTGGTCAACTCATCCGCGCGAGCCGTGGCGCGAGCGACGACGTTGGTGATGCCGACGCCCCGCTGCGCCAGATAGTCGCGGTCTTTGTCAGACATCCCGCTCGACCACACGAGGTCGCGTTCGGTGATACCGGCCTGGCGCAGTGCCGGATAGAACCGGTTGCCTGGATAGGCGAAGTGCGTCTGCGTTGCTGCGCTCCACAGGCCGGGGTTGATGCCGACGAAGAGGAGCTTGAGGTCAACCGGGACGAGGCCGTTCAAAGTTGCATCGCGGAACGACTCAAGTTCACTCCTGCTGAATCCCACAATCGTCCCTGTCTCTTAGATTCCTCGATTATCGTATGACCGTGAATAATCCGCAGCAGCCCATCCCGCCGGAAATCGTCTTCAAGAGCGGGCTTTACTGGCGCAAGAGTGCAATCCTGGGCAATAAGACGGTGCCGGTCATCCTGACACTCGCCAACGGTTGGCTTACGCTGGCCACCCGCACCGAGCAGGTCTTTCGAGTCCCCTTGCCTCAGGTGGCAGTGAAGTTCAGCAAACTGTCGACAATGTTTCTGACGGTTGCAGGTAAGAAGTATCCGATCGTGGGCATCGGTTCGGGAATCTCGGCGGAGTTTTCAGACGCACAGCTACACGAGCTTGCCAACGCACAAAGCGCCGCGGCGAGCCGGTACGCCGACGGCGTACCGGGCGTCATGATGGGATCTGGGCTCGGTGGTCTTGCGGCATCGGTCGCCGACTTCTCGAGAATCCGCACCAATATCGCGCCGTGGAAGGAAATCTTCCGCGCCCACGGCTTGTGAGCCGGGCTGGGGCCCACGACAGTAAGCGGACTTGCACGGGCGCCAAGAACTAGGCAAATGCTCAGTTGTCCCGAGGCCCGAGCGCGGGCTCGCCTGCTGTGCCGGCCGTTGAGGCCGGTTCCTTCAGCTCGACGAAGAATGTGTGGGTATCGGAATTGCCGGTGTTCTCGCCAGCATGCATCTGCGCTGGGAGCCACATTGCCTGATGAGCCGTGAGCGATACCTCGCGGCTCTGGTCTTCGAGAATCAATCTGCGGTCGAATGCCGACAGCGTGATCATGACGCTGTCAGGATGATTGTGCGGCGTCGTGTGATCGCCCGGACGGTCCGTGTACTCAAGGACGCGAACCCTCTCATTTTCTAGAACGACCTTGTAGAGGTCCGAGTTGCTTACCGCCGGGTCATTACTCATGTTCGCCTCCGCGATCTATACGTTGAGTGTCGTACTGTAATGGCATTACAGTCAATAGATCTGAGGGACAAAATGCCGGCGACTTCTCGGACGCGTGGCAAGTCGCTTCGCGCGACGCGCGCAGTCGAGACACGTCGGCGAGTACTCGAGTCGGCAACCCGGCTTTTCGAGAACCGCGGCTATCTTGAGACGACGATGGCCGATATCGCTCGCGAATCAAGTGTCGCCGTCCAGACGCTCTATCTAAGCTTCGGAAGCAAAGTGGCGATGCTCTCTGCTGCGCTCGACATAGCGATTGCCGGCGACGACGAACCGGTACCGATCATCGAGCGTCCGTGGTTCGTACGCAGCCTGGAGGAGAGCGAGGCACGGTTGTCGATCGCGCTCTTTGTTGGTGGAGCGGCCGACGTTATTTCTCGGCATTACGCGCTGTTCTCGGTCATCAAGGCGGCCTCGGCCGATCCCGAAGTCGGCGCGCTACTCGACTCAAATAAAACGCAGCGATACGACGTACATCAGCGGTTTGCGCGAAATCTGGTCAAGAAGCCGGGTCTTCGCCCTGACGTTCGCGGCCGGGATGTCGCGGCCAGCATTTACGCGCTGGTCTCGCCCGAGTCGTTTGGGCTGCTCGTTGGTGAACGAGGATGGTCCAAGGCGCGGTGGGCAGCGTGGACGGTGGATCACCTAAGTCGCGAGCTGTCGGCGTCCGGTTCCTAGCTGGATTTCATTTCGCGGGTGCCGACGTAAGCGGACTCGCACCAGCATGAGAGTGATTGACGGACCGGCGGGATTACGTGACGGATCGCGAAGGGGCACTTGACCGAATCGGCCAAATTGTTGCGTGCGCTGGGTGTTCGCCCTAGGTTCAATCAGAAGCCAGAGTTCAACAAGAAATCAAAAGTGAGCCGCAGAACTAGGGAGATCCCACTTTATGCTGACCAAGGCCGACGACTACCCGATTCATCAGACACCGGATCCCGTCGCCTTTGCGGGCACAGATCGCAATTTTTATGACCGCTACTTCTTCAATGGATATACGCGCACCGGCGACGTCTTCTTCAGCGCCGCGCTCGGCGTGTACCCACAACTGAATATCATGGATGCCTCATTCTGCCTGGTGTATGAGGGAGTGCAGCACAATGTGCACGCCTCGCGGCATCTGGGCATGGAACGGCTGGATACCGAAGTCGGGCCATTAGCGGTCAAGGTGCTCGAGCCGCTGCGAACGCTGCGGGTCACCCTGGACGACAACGACCAGGGCATCACTGCCGACCTGACGTTTCACGCGCGCGCCGTACCGGTGCAGGAGCCTCGCTTCACTCGCCGCAACGGGCCTCGGGTCTTCATGGACGTCACGAGAATGACGCAGAACGGGACGTGGGAAGGATGGGTCGAGATCGCCGGTGAACGGATAGAGGTCGCTCGCGAGCAGTACGTCGGCACCCGGGACCGGTCCTGGGGGATCCGCCCGGTCGGCGCGCCGGATGCGCAACCGATCGTTCCTCCCACGCCTCCACAGTTCTACTGGCTCTGGGCGCCGCTGAACTTCGATGATCGCGTCGCGCTGTTTCACCAGAACGACGACGCGGCAGGCAATTCGTGGAACATCAGCGGCATCATCTGCGCCTTGGATGGCGCGGAGCCGGAGAAGATGGAGAAGAGTCGGGCCGAGATCGCCTATCTCCCCGGTTCTCGCCAGGTGAAGTCCGCGACGATTCACTTTGACCATAAAAGCGGGGGTCAGACGCGGATCGACCTGACGGCACGGTGGAACTTCTACATGCTCGGACTTGGCTATGGGCATCCGGACTGGCCGCACGGCGGACATAAGGGTCCGCTCGTCGTCGGCGGCGAGAGTTTTAGGCTCTCCGAGATCACGAGCTTCCACCCACCGCACTTGCACATTCAAGCGTTCGTGACGGCCACGTTGACATCGCCGGATGGCTCAAAGCGGGATGGATGCGGCGTACTTGAGCAACTCATCATCGGGCCTCACCCGCCGTCTGGCTTCAAAGACGTCCTCGATCCGTATGAAGGTTGAGTAACCCGTCGTGGAAGAACTCGCTGGGCGGCTGGCCGCCTACCTGCAACACCGGATGCCGGCGGTCTCGAACGTCGACGTCGTTGACCTGCGCCGCATGCACGGCGGCGCCAGTCGTGAGACCTACTGCCTGACCGCGACCTGGCAGGACGGCGGCAGCAAAGTGTCGCGGCCGCTTGTGCTGCGTCGTGATCCCGTCGCAAGTCTCATCGAGACCGAGCGCGACCTCGAATACAGCGCCTATCGCGCGTTTCATCCCACTGCGCTGCCGGTACCCGAGCCGGTCTTTCTCGAGACCGATATAACGTGGCTGGACCGGCCGTTCTTCGTGATGGAGCAGATCGAGGGTTGCCAGGCCGGCTCATTCCTCGCCGCTGACCCGTACGCCGACAAGGCGGGTTTCGTAGGCGAGCAGTTCTGGACCCATCTGGGGAATATCGCCAAGGCCGATCCCGACGAGATCGGCTTCGCGATAGATCGGCCCGAGCCGAGCGAGTGCTGGAGGGGCGAGCTGGAAAAGTGGGAGGCAGTCATCGACGAAGACGAGCTCGCACCGCAGCCGATCGCACGGGCCGCGATCCGTTGGCTCAAGAGCAATCCGCCGACCCCGGCGGAGAAGATCTCCGTCGTACACGGGGACTACCGCACCGGCAACTTTCTCTGCAACGACGAGGGCGAGATCAAGGCGATTCTGGACTGGGAGATGTGCCACCTGGGTGATCCGTTGGAAGACGTCGCGTGGGCGTCTGACCCGCTGTGGGCCAACGAGCATCCAGAGCGTCCCGGCGGCATGATTGCGCGTGATGAGGGAGTCCGGCTGTGGGAGCAGGCAAGCGGCCTGACCGCAGACCCGGCTCGGCTGCGCTGGTGGGAGATCTTCGCCTCGGTCAAGGCACTCGCGATCTGGATTTCGGCAGGCAAGGAGTATCAGGTTGGGGCAAGCCGCGATCCGCTGTTGGTGTTCTCGAGCTGGTATCCGATGAGTATTTACAATCGACACCTGGCCAAGCGAATCGCGCAGCTACGCGAGGAGGCACGGGCATGAAACCCGACGTACCGGTCGTGATGGGCGGCTTCCTCGGTAGCCTGGCCATGGACATCGCGCCAAACCTCAACGGTGAGTACTCGGCCGGAAATGCCTCGACGATGGGCTTAGCGCTGTTCTTTGTCGGGCAAGAGTTCGAACGTGCCGCCGAAATCCGGGTGCGTGAGAACGGCGAAATGCGGTCACTGTTCGCGGACGCCCAGTCCGGCGAGCTCGTTTCTGACGAGACGCTGCGGACCCGGTTGCGTCAAGCGTCTGGAGGCAACGACGAGTCGCTGGCGATCAGTGCACTGGACGCGACGAACGCGCGGCTCAAGTCGCTGCTGATAGAACTGCAGATCACTCTCGAGGCATCCACGACTGCGGCTGCGGCCGCACTGGAGAGCAAGGTGTGGGACCACCTGGTGCGGTCGGCGGAAGGCCGCAGGCTGGTACTCCCCGAGATGGGATAGCGACCAGGCGCCGTTACGCCGACCACTCCGGCGAGCGGCCAAGAAGGGCGAGGATCTGATCAAGCGGTGTGGCGTGCGAGGGTGCCGGCAGGGCCGGCGCGAATGCGGCACCGTCGGCCTTGCGCTCGTCACCATTGGGTACGGCGGCGGCGATCTTCAGCGCCCTCCGCGCGATGTCGGGCTCGAGTTCGATGCTCTCGCCGATCGACTGGGCCACGTCCCAGCTGTGCACGACATAATCGATGAGATGGAAGCCGATCGCCTGTTTTCCCGGAAATGTCGTGTCCGTGCTGATCTCCGGCAACGCGAACTGCCGCTGGAGGACATTCTCCATAGAAAACGCTGAGACGACGTGCTTGGCCGCGGCGGCGTACTCCGCCACCGGATGCGTGCCCACCGAGCGGGCTTGCCAAACGCCGGGTTCCGACCCGTTGCCGGCGGCAGCGGCCGCAAAGCCGTAGTGCTGCGTGATCATGTGCGCGAGCAGGTCACGCAGAGTCCAGCCGGCACACGGTGTCGGCCGGTCGAGGTCGGCAGCGCTGACGTTGGAGACGGTATTTGTGCTCAGCTGAATGACGCGTTCGTGGATCTCGCGGATGTCGCTCATGGAGCCTCCTCGATGATTTCGTGCTAGGTCCGGTCGGTGCGTGAGCGCTCCCGCACCAGATCGAGTACGCCGGGTCGACCGTCGGGCAAATCACATCCGGCTGCGGTGGGCACGAGAATCAGCATGTCACGCAGGTCGGGGGTGTGCCAATCCCATATTTGACGCGGCGTTAGCCGGACAGCCCAAGTGGACTGTAGATTGGCTGGGACCCGACCGTAGATGGGGGCATCATGATCACCGCCGAGTTGATCCGTCGCGGCGCCGAGCGGTACGCAGACCGCACTGCGCTCGTGTACGTCGATGGCCTCAACGAGGACCGCGTGCTGACCTACCGCGAGGTCAATGACGCGGCCAATCGCATCGCTAACGTGCTCATTTCACGCGGCGTCACCAAAGGACAGCGCGTGGCGCTGCTGATCGGCAACGGACCCTGGTCGCTGTCGGTCGACTTTGCCTGCGTCAAAGCAGGAGTGACCCGGGTACCGCTGAACGGGCGGCTGTCCCTGAGCGAGCACCAGCGGATGCTCGAAGAGACCGAAGCGGCCCTCCTGATCCACGACGAGGCGCTGACCGGTCGTGCGGAGGAACTCCTGGCGCGGCTCCCGCAGATCAGCGCGCTCGGGCTCGGGACACCGGCCGCGGGCGGCGGCGACGACGCGCTTGAGGTGATCGCCGACGTACCGGCCGATGACCCCCGCGTCGAGCTGGACCCGAGCGACCCGTTGATGTGGCTCTACACCTCCGGTACGACGGGCAAGCTCAAGGCCGTCGAGCACACGCAGGGTAGTTACGCCGCGATCGGCGCCAACATCCTCGCCAACCTCGTCTCGCCCGGACTCACGTCGAGCATGCTGCACGCCGCGTCGCTTGTGCACGCCAGCGGCACCTTCGTGGTGCCCTACTGGATCCGCGGCGGGCTGTCCGTCGTACTCCCCGGCTTCGATCCCAAGCTCTATGTCGCCACGATCGAGAAGTACAAGATCACGGAGGTCAACCTGGTCCCCACGATGGTCGGCATGCTGTTTACGACCGGCGTACTCGATGGCGCCGACACCAGCTCGCTGCAGACAATCGTGTACGGCGCGAGCCCGATGCCGCGGCCGGTCCTACAGCAGGCCATCGACTATTGGGGCCTCAAGCTGGTGCAGTACTACGGGCAGACCGAGGCGCCGCTGTGCATGACTGTGCTCGACAAGGACGACCACGCGGATCCGGACCTGTGGGCGTCGTGCGGCCATCCGTCAGTCGATGCCGAGATCGAGCTGACCGACGATGACGGCAACGTCGTACCCGACGGGGAGATCGGCGAGATCCGGGTGCGGGCGCCGTTCGGCATGTCCGGCTATACGAACGCTCCCGAGCTCAACGCGGAGATGCTGGCGCCGGGTGGCTGGATCCGCACCCGCGACATGGCGCGCCGTGACGAGCGCGGCTACCTCTACCTGGTCGACCGGCGCAGCGACATGATCGTGACTGGGGGCTACAACGTCTATCCGCGCGAAGTCGAGGACGTGCTGTTGACGCATCCGGCCGTCGCCGAGGCCGCCGTCGTCGGCGCGCCCGACGAAAAGTGGGTGGAGGCGGTGACCGTCTTCGTCTCACTCAAGCCTGGCTCCGAGGTGAGCGAAGCGGAACTCCAGCAGATCGTGGCCGATCAACTCGCTCGCTACAAGATTCCGAAGTCGGTGACGTTTGTCGAAGACATCCCCAAGTCGGCCGTCGGCAAGATCTTGCGGCGCGCGTTGCGGGACCCGCTGTGGGCAGGCACTGCCGATCCGGCCAACTAGGAAGGGCAGAAGTGATGAGTGATCTGGTTACCGTCTCGTACGACGGACCCGTGACGATTATTGGTATCAACCGGCCGGAGGTGCGTAACGCCGTCAGTCGGCCGACCGCGGAGGCGCTGGCTGACGCGTTCCGCGCGTTCGATGCCGACGAGGACGCGGCCGTGGCGATCCTGACCGGTGTCGGCGACACGTTCTGCGCCGGGGCCGATCTCAAGGCCTTCAGTGAAGGAAATCCCAACCGTGTCAAACCAGACGGCGACGGTCCAATGGGGATTTCCCGGCTGCGGCTCTCGAAGCCAGTGATAGCGGCGATCCGCGGACATGCCGTCGCCGGCGGGCTGGAGCTCGCGGTGTGGGCGGATCTGCGCGTGGCGGATGAGACGGCCGTCTTCGGCGTGTTCTGTCGACGCTGGGGCGTCCCGCTGATCGATGGTGGAACGATCCGGTTGCCGCGGCTGATCGGTCAGAGCCGAGCGATGGACTTGATCCTGACCGGCCGCCCCGTCGACGCCGACGAGGCGCTCGCAATCGGGCTCGCCAACCGCAAGGTTCCCTCCGGCGAGTCGCTCAGCGCAGCGGTAACCCTGGCGAAACAGCTGGCCGCGTTCCCTCAAGTTTGTATGCGGCAGGACCGGCTCTCATCGCTTGAGCAATGGGGGCTCAGCGAGGAGGACGCGATCCTAGTCGAGTACGACCACGGTGTGATCTCGCGCGACGCGGGCTCTCAGGACGGGGCGGCCCGATTCGCCAACGGCGAGGGTCGGCACGGCGCGTTCGCCTAACCCCCGGGCGATCCGTCACGAAGTCCCGCTTATCCGTCACGAAATACCGGACTGCTTTAAGGTTCTTGGCGATCGCACAGACGAGGAGGCGGCAAGTGACCATCGCGCGGCTGCTTGTACAACGGCGGCTCCACACGGGTGCAGATTTCGGCAATCCGTCGCGAGGGGTGACTGCGTGACTACGCGTCTCGGCCCGCCCTTCGTCCCACTCGAAATTCGCGAGCGTGACGGAATTTTCGAGACGGTGCTCATCGTGGATGGAGTCGTACGCGAGCTGCCGCGGCACCTCGCTCGGCTCCGGCGTTCGTTCCGGGAGTGCTATCGAGTCCCGCTCGAGGCTGACGCTGATACCGAGGTACGCCGCACCGCCGCGCCGTACGCCGGACACCACCGCGCCCGCATTGTGGCCACACCCGACGACCCGTCCCGGCTGCGAATCGAGGTGCAGCCGTGCGACCCGCGTGTCCCGCTCGACCAACAACCTGGTCTCACGCTTCGGGTACGCCGCACACCAGCGCTCGCGCCGCACAAGTTCGTCGACCGTGATGCGCTTAACGACGCGGAAATCGGGCTCGGACCGAACGAAGCGGTCGTCTTTGCCGACCATGATGGGCTCGTGCTCGAGTGCAGCCGAAGCAATATCTTCGTCGTACGCGATGGCCGAATCTGTACGCCGCCGCTCGACGGGCGGATCCTGCCCGGCGTCAGCAGGCAGGTGATCCTCGACTATGCCGATGACGTGGAAATAACCTCGACGATTGCCCCGATCACCCTCGAGGAGTTGGCGGCCTCGGATGGAGCGTTCTTAACAAACTCGATCCGCGGTGTGCAGTGGGTCCGCCGTGCGGGCGGGACCGAATGGTCCGGACCGCACGCGCTCACCCGGCGAGTTGGGGGCCACGGTTTCTCGAACGCTCCCCGCTCACCGCTGACCTCGGGACAATAGGCGCCGACTATCGTTGCGGGGTGACTCAGCCCGATACTCTAGAAACCGATGGCAATGACGACAGCGGCGGCATTGACCCGCAGCACCTCGCGCTGTGCCTGGATGTGCTCTCGCGAGTCGAAGCGCTCCATCCTGAGCACCCGGACGCGGTCGCGGTACGACGAGCGACCGGGCGCATCTATAAGCAGGTCAAGTTGGCTCGACGCTATGAGCGACGTGATGCGATCATGGCCGCCGATCGGGCAGTCGTCGCGGTAACGGCGACCGGATCGCCCAACCGGATCGACGACGAAACCGAGGGCATCCCGCTCGTCTCCAGTGCCGCTGGTGCGCTTGCCGGCAGGCTTATCAAGGCGCGCCCGTGCTACATCTGCAAGCACGAGTACGTCGCGGTAGATGCGTTTTATCACCAGTTGTGTCCGACGTGTGCGGCTCTCAACCACAGCCGTCGAGCCGCACGCACCGACCTCACCGGGCGGCGCGCGCTGCTTACCGGTGGACGCGCCAAGATCGGCATGCATATCGCGCTGAGGCTGCTGCGCGATGG
>CAJDTT010000026.1_pt1 | contig 44927 bp, 36 predicted proteins | sample 7389841 | NCBI WGS metagenome assembly CAJDTT01 (sample SAMEA7055655, study PRJEB34461) | soil metagenome | biome: terrestrial ecosystem; feature: Peninsula; material: soil | place: Antarctica | collected 2016
ATCCGACTGCTCGGGCAGGTTTCCAACTGGGATCGGCAGATCGAGCACGTCCTCGAGCCGGTGCAGCAGCGCGAGGGTAGCCGGCGGGTTAGGCGGGGCGGCGACATAGTGCGGGACGCCCGCCCAGAACTGCACGGCCATAACGCCGGCCTGAATGCAGGCATCATGAAGGACCCCGGTAATTCCGGTCGGGCCCTCATAGCGGGTGCGCGCCAGCCCAAACCGATGCGCCGAGGCGCCGTCGTACGACGAACCGGTGACGAGGACGGGTCGGCTGTGCGGAGTGTCGGTCTGCAGGGCGCCGAGCGTGACGACAGTCTCGACACCGAGCTCACGCACCAGATCGAGGATCTCCTCGCAGAAGCTACGCCACCGAAGATTCGGTTCGAGGCCGCGCATCAGCACGACGTCCCGTGCGGAACCCGGCGGCCGGCACACCGAGAACTGAGTACTGGGCCACTCAAGCTTGCGGGTCACACCATCGGTGAGGCTGATGATTGGGCGGTTGACCTGGTAGTCGTAGTAGTCCTCAGGATCGACCGCGGCGAGCGGGCGTGCATCCCAGATCAGTTCCAGGTGCTCGACGGCCGCACTGGCGGCATCACCCGCATCGTTCCAGCCGGCGAAGGCGCCAATCAGCACCGGTTTAGTCAATTCAGGCAAGTCGTCGAAATCGTCCACCTGGCCAGGGTACGTCGGTCACCCGCTCGAATCACGCGCCTCGCACACCATGCATGCGACGGCGTACCTGCACGCGGGTACGGTTGTGTTACCCAAATGCACAATTGTTGAGTACACCCATGTTCGTGACTGGGCCGCCGGCCGATCAATCGCAGGCCAGCGCGTGTGTCACTCATGCCCGTACCAGCGGTTCAGTCCGCGCCACGAGAGAATTGAACAAGAGGTATTCAGTTGTCAGAGTCAACGCTCATTCGTCCCGATGTCACCGACGAGCTGTCCGCCGCCCTCCGCGAGCGCATCTTTGCCTTCGATGGCGCGATGGGCACCATGATCCAGCGCCTGGGCCTTGAGGAATCTGACTACCGGGGCGAACGGTTCGCCGAATGGCCCAGCGATGTGCGCGGCAACAACGACCTGTTGAGCCTGAGCCAGCCGGAGGTGATCAGGGAGATCCATCGCGAGTTCCTCCGCGTCGGCGCCGACATCATCGAAACCAACACTTTCAACGCACAGGTCATTTCGATGGCCGACTACAACATGCAGGAACTCGCTTACGAGCTCAACTTCGAATCCGCGAGGCTAGCGCGTGCCGAAGCGGACGCGATGACTGCCGAGACGCCCGACCAGCCGCGGTACGTCGCCGGCGCCCTCGGACCGACCAACCGCACCGGATCGATCTCGCCTGACGTCAACGACCCGGGTAAGCGCAACGTTACGTTTGACCAGCTCGTCGAGGCTTACTTGCAGCAGGCCAACGCTCTGGTCGACGGTGGCGTAGACCTCCTGCTGATCGAGACGATCTTCGACACGCTCAACGCGAAGGCGGCGATCTTCGCGCTCGAGACACTCTTCGAAGAGCGTGGCCGACGCTGGCCGATTATCATCTCCGGGACGATCACCGATGCTTCTGGCCGCACCTTGTCCGGTCAGGTGACCGAGGCGTTCTGGAACTCAGTGCGGCACGCGGCACCACTGGCCGTCGGTTTCAACTGTGCTCTGGGTGCCTCGGAGATGCGGCCGTATATCGCCGAGCTGTCTCGGCTCGCCGACACCTTCATCTCCTGCTACCCCAACGCAGGCCTGCCCAACTCGTTCGGCGAGTACGACGAAACCGCCGAGACGATGAGCGAGGTCATCTCGGAGTTCGCCGAGAGCGGCCTGGTCAACCTGATGGGCGGCTGCTGCGGCACGACGCCTGACCACATCGCTGCTATCGCGGCTGCGGCCAAGGGTAAGACGCCACGCGTCTGGTCCGAGCGGGATCCGGCCTGTCGGCTGTCCGGTCTGGAACCGGTTAACATCACCAATGAATCGCTGTTCGTCAACGTTGGCGAGCGGACCAACATCACCGGCTCGGCGAAGTTTCGCAACCTGATAAAGGCCGGTGACTACGAATCGGCACTCGCCGTCGCGCGTCAGCAGGTCGAGGCCGGCGCGCAGGTCATCGACATCAACATGGACGAAGGCATGATCGACGGCGTGGCGGCGATGGATCGCTTCATCAAGCTGATCGCCACCGAGCCAGACATCTGCCGGGTGCCGGTCATGGTGGACTCCTCGAAGTGGGAGGTCATCGAGACTGCGCTGAAGTGCATCCAGGGCAAGTCCATCGTCAACTCGATCTCCATGAAAGAGGGCGAAGCGAAGTTCATCGCGCAAGCCCGGTTGTGCCGCAAATACGGCGCGGCGGTCGTCGTCATGGCCTTCGATGAAGAGGGACAGGCTGATACCCTGCAGCGTCGTAAAGAAGTTTGCAAGCGGGCCTACGACATCCTGACCCAGCAGGTCGGCTTTCCGAGCGAAGACATCATCTTCGACCCCAACGCGTTTGCCGTTGCGACCGGAATAGAGGAGCACGCAAACTACGGCGTCGACTTCATTGAGGCGACTCGATGGATCAAACAGAACCTGCCGGGTGCGCTGGTGTCGGGTGGCGTGTCCAACGTGTCGTTCTCCTTCCGTGGCAACAATCCCGTCCGCGAAGCGATTCACGCGGTCTTCCTGTACCACGCTATCCAAGCCGGTATGGACATGGGAATCGTCAACGCCGGAGCGTTGGTCGTCTACGACCAGGTTGACCCGGAACTACGCGAGCGGATCGAGGACGTCATCCTCAACCGCAAGGAGAACACCACCGAGCCGCTCGTAGAAATAGCCGGCAAGTTCGCCACCACGAGGGTCGAGGAGGACCCGCAGGACGCCGAATGGCGCTCACTGCCGGTCGATGAGCGGATCACACATGCTCTGGTCAAGGGCATCGACGAGTTCGCCGAGGTCGACGCCGAAGAGCTACGCAAACTCATCAGCGAACGCGGTGGCCGCACGATAGAGGTCATCGAGGGCCCGCTGATGGCTGGGATGAACGTAGTCGGCGACCTGTTCGGCGCGGGCAAGATGTTCCTGCCACAGGTGGTCAAGTCAGCCCGCGTGATGAAAAAGGCGGTCGCCTATCTGATTCCGTTCATCGAGGCAGAAAAGAAGCCCGGTGACGCGGAAACGAAGAAAGGCAAGATCGTCATGGCGACGGTGAAGGGCGATGTCCACGACATCGGCAAGAACATTGTCGGCGTCGTACTTCAGTGCAATAACTACGACGTCGTCGATCTCGGTGTCATGGTGCCCGCGCAGAAGATTCTGGATGCCGCGATCGCGGAGGGCGCCGACATGATTGGGCTTTCCGGGCTGATCACTCCGTCGCTCGACGAGATGGTCAACGTCGCGAGCGAGATGGAACGCCAAGGCTTCGAGATTCCGCTGCTCATCGGCGGCGCCACCACATCGCGCGCGCACACTGCGGTCAAGGTCGACCCGAAGTACGCCGGATCGGTCATCTGGGTCAAGGATGCCTCGCGCTCCGTGCCGGTCGCATCGTCCCTGTTGTCAGAGACCGGCCGCGGACCGCTGATGGAGGGCATCAAGGCCGACTACGACTCACTGCGCGAACGGCACGCGTCGAAACAGAATGATCGGCCGATGCTGTCGATCGAGGGGGCCCGCGACAATCGCACGCCGATCGACTGGACCGGCTATCAGCCGCCTCGTCCGACGATGTTGCTTCGTCAGGCAAGAGACCTCAGCGGCGACGGAAACCGGCCCGCTAAGGCGAGCCAGTTCACCAAGACGTTCCTGGACTACCCGCTCCAAGAGCTGCGCAAGTGCGTCGACTGGCAACCGTTCTTCAACTCTTGGGAGATGAAGGGCCGATTCCCCGACATCCTCAACAACCCAGCCACCGGTGAGACGGCGCGCAAACTGTGGGATGACGCGCAGACAATGCTGGACCAGGCGATCGAGCAGGGCTGGCTGCGTGCCAACGGAGTCATCGGCTTGTTCGCCGCCAATGCTCTCGACCACGGCGACATCGAGGTCTATACCGACGAATCGCGCACCGAAGTACTCAAGAAGCTGCACACGTTGCGGCAGCAGGGAAAACACCGCCCCGGGATCCCGAACCGCTCAATCGGCGACTACATCGCGCCGAAGTCGACGGGCCTTCGCGACTACATCGGTGCGTTCGCGGTGACGGCTGGGCTGGGCAGCACCGAAAAGTGCCAGGAGTTCCGCGACCAGCTCGACGACTACAGCGCGATCCTGCTTGAATCAGTCGCCGACCGGCTCGCCGAGGCCTTCGCCGAGCGGCTCCATCAGCGAGTGCGCACCGAGTTCTGGGGTTATGCACCCGATGAGGAGCTCGACAACGACTCGTTGATCGCCGAGAAGTATGTCGGCATCAGGCCTGCGCCCGGTTACCCTGCCTGCCCCGAGCACACCGAGAAGAAGACGATCTGGGAGCTCCTCAACGTCACCGAGAACACCAGGATCGAGCTCACCGACAGCATGGCGATGTGGCCGGGGGCATCGGTCAGCGGACTGTACTTCTCACACCCGCAGTCGCAGTACTTCGTCGTGGGGCGCCTTGCAAAAGACCAGGTCGAGGAGTACGCCGAGCGCAAGGGTTGGCCGGTCGAAGTGGCCGAGCGGTGGCTGTCGTCGAACCTCAGCTACGAGCCGGACGCGCAGTAACAGGCCGACCGGAAGCGCAGCGCCTAGTCGGCGTTGGCGTTTTCGGTACGCCGGTCGACCGCGCTAGCAGCTAGCGCGTGTGCCGGGAATTCCGGCAGAGTGCCCCCAAAGGCCGGGCATCGCGACTTGTGATCGCACCAGTCGCACAGTCGACTCGGGCTCGGCCGAAAGTCCTTGGTAGCGATCGACTTCTCGATCGCCGACCAAAGAGCACCAAGCTGCCTTTCGAGCGCCAGAAGCTCACGCTCGTCCGGCGAGTAGGTGAGCTCGTCGATATCGGACAGGTACATGAGCTTGAGCTGCGCCGGAATCGTGCCGGTCGTCTTCCACACGATCAACGCATAGAACTTCATCTGGAACAGTGCCTTGGCCTCGAACGCCTCACGCGGTGCGGCGCCGCTTTTGTAGTCGACAACCCGCACCCGGCCATCGGGGGCCTCGTCAAGACGATCGATGTAACCGCGCAGTCGTAGCCCGCTCTCGAGAGTGGTCTCGACGTACTGCTCGCGTCCGGCCGGCTCGAACCGCGTTGGGTCCTCGAGCTGGAAGTACGCCCGGACGAGGGACTCGGCGGACTTGAGCCATTCGTCGAGTCGTGAGTGATCGGTGTCGTCGGCGAACAGCTCGGCGAGCTCGGGCTCTTGGTCGAGTAGTTTGCGCCACTGCGGTGCGACCATCGCGGCCGCGGCGTCCGGCGTACGCTCCGCCGACGGAAGATCGAACAAGTCCTCCAGCACGCCGTGGACGACAGTGCCTCTAGTTGCGGCCGAGCTCGGCGCCTCCGGGATCCGGTCGATGCTACGGAAGCGGTAGAGCAACGGGCACGTCTTGAAATCCGCCGCCCGGGACGGGGACAGCGAAGGGATGACGCTCTGGGTTGGCTCGTCGGCAGGGACCTCGACGGAGCGGACTACTTCGGATTCAGGCACACCGTCAGGGTAGGCGACCATCCCGACAAGTCCTGCCGGGCACCTTTCCGGCGGGCACTGGCCGCGTGGAGTCCGGGCGCCCCGCCGCGTGAGTCCGCTTGCACGGTTGACTGACCTCCCGCCTCATGGTTGCCCGCAGCAGGGACGGCCAACGGTGGCATCCGTACGATAGGCAAATGACAGCGACCGGTGACCGGGGTGCCATTCCCTCGGCCCGGATCGGCCGGTTTCTTGGCGCACCGATCTATCTGTCGGCCTCGTGGTTCTTGTTTGCGCTGCTCGTCATCGTGCTGTATGCACGCATTCTGCACGGCATCGCGGACAGTTGGCCGGTCGCGCTCTTGTTCGCAGCGGGTCTCGCCTTGTTGTGGGGCGTGTCCGTGCTTTTGCACGAGCTTGGACACGTCGTCGCGGCCCGGGTGATGAAGTCGCGGGTCTACCGGATCGAGATTGGTTTCCTCGGCGGAGTTACCACGACCGCGACCAAAGACGAGCGCCCGAGCGAGGAATTCTGGGTCTCAATCGCGGGACCTGCAGTATCCCTCGCACTAGCCGCGCCGGGCGTAATCGCCGCGTTCGCCGGCTCGACACTCTCCTTCGGCCTGCGCGACAGCCTCGGCGTACTCGCCGGCACGTTTACCCTCTCCAACCTTGCCGTTGCGGTCTTCAATATGCTGCCGGGACTGCCACTTGATGGCGGGCGAGTGCTGGTCGCGATGCTGTGGCGCGCAAAAGGCGACCGGTTCGCGGCCGCCCGAACTGCGGCGACCGTTGGACAGGTTATTGCGCTCGCGCTACTGCTGGTGATCGCCGCTATCGCGGTTACCGGCGCGATCGGAACCGGCCGGATGCCGCTGTTGATCGCGATGGCGATCGTGGCAATCATGTTGTGGTACATGGCAAGTGCGAGCCGCCGAGCCGCCGTGCGCGAGCAACGCCTCGCCAGACTGTCCGTCGCTTCGCGTATCGAGGCCGCGGCCATCGTGCCCAGCGGCATGTCCGTTGGCGACGCTCTGGCTCGTTGCGACACCCCGCGACTCATCGTCGCTAACGGCGGCGTACCGGCCGGCATCTCGTCACTGGCCGCCCTGGAAGCGGTGCCTAGGCTAATACGCGATGCCACTCGGGTCGACGCCGTGGCGGACAGGGTCGACGTCGACGACATACTCGGAGAATCGGCGTCGATGCTTGACGTGCTGACGCGGTTCTCCTACAACGGCACGACTAACTTCATCGTGACCGCTGCCGACGGGATGGTGATCGGCGTCGTATCGGTCGAGTCGGTAATCTCATCGGGTTGATGGTTTACATCAGCGACAATTTCAAGGAGAAGTGTGACGACCGACGCCGACCATCAGAATGCCCAGCAGCCACCGGTTAACAACCCGTTGGTAGTCGGGGAGCGGGTGCAGTTAACCGACCCCAAGGGCCGGTTGCACACGGTCACTCTCGAGGCGGGCAAGGAGTTTCACACCCACCGCGGCGCGATCCTGCACGATGACCTCATTGGCCAGTCCGAGGGAATAGTCGTCGCGGCGACGTCTGGCACGCAGTATCTTGCGTTGCGGCCACTGCTGACCGACTACGTGCTGTCGATGCCGCGCGGTGCACAGGTGATCTACCCCAAAGATTCCGCGCAGATCGTCGCGATGGGCGACATCGGCCCGGGCGCGCGAGTCCTCGAGGCCGGTGCCGGTTCAGGCGCCCTGACATGTTCACTGCTGCGGGCCGTCGGTTCGCAAGGCAGCGTCGTCTCCTACGAGGTCCGCGACGACCATGCGGACGTCGCCGAACAGAACGTCGATCGCTTCTTCGGGGGCAGGCCGGACAACTGGCAACTACGTCGTGCTGACGTGGACGGCATCGGTGAAGCCGGCGACGGGCTCTATGACCGGATCATCCTCGACATGCTCGCGCCCTGGCAGCCGCTGGCGAATGTCGCCGCAGCGTTGCGGCCGGGCGGCGTACTGATCGGGTACGTCGCTACCGTCCCGCAGCTCTCCCGCCTCGTGGAGGCGATCCGCGCTCACGGCAGCTTTATAGAGCCGGAGTCGTGGGAGTGCTTACTGCGTCCCTGGCATGTCGTCGGGCTCGCCGTACGGCCGGACCACCGGATGATTGCGCACACCGCGTTCTTGGTGAAGACCCGCCGGCTCGCCGACGGCGTTACCGCACCGTCCCGGCACCGCAAACCGACGACGGCGCGCGCGGCAAGTGCCGGAGACACTGTCGGAGCGGCCACCGACGGTGCGTTCACACATGCGAACGCCGTCGACACCCAGGTTGCCCCAGATGTCGACGGCGTCGACGATGGTCGTAAGTTACGCCGCCCCAGGCTCCCGTAACTGCGTGGAGTCGTCCTTGTCGATGGTCGGCTTCTGGTTCGAGCGCGATACGTAGCCGGTGTCGCCGTCGTCCTCGCCGGTCACATCAGTTGTATCGGAAAAGCGGTCCGCGGCAGCGTTGCGGTCCGGAGTGGTGGAGTACGCGTTCTGCGTGTCGTACGCGCTGACGTCGTCGAACTCGTCGCCGGACGGGTAGGTGAAGCCTGGCTCCACCGGACGATGTTCGGAGATCGAACCAGGCGTGAAGTCGAATGGGTTGTCCGACTCGCGAGCACCGGTGGCCGCTTCGGCCTCCTCCAGGGCGATGAGACCCTTGCGGTTAGCGACCTTAAACGCCGACCACGCGAAGATCGCGGGGAACCAGCCGACGATCAGTCCACCGAAGGCCATTCCCTTGATGGTCGCGACCAGGTAGTCATTACGCCCGGCAGCCGAGCTCACCGCGCCGCCCACCTTGAAGAAGTAAAGCGCGGCGCCGACCAGGGTCGCGCCGATAACTACGCCGATCCAGGTGCCGAAGAACGCGCTGGCGCCGGAGCGCGGCGAGGCGGTGCGGGTCGCGACCAGTGTGACGATCGCGGCGATGACGGCCAGCAGCACGATTGCGACATAGAAGAAGATGTGTGTCGACAGGCTCACACCTCCGACGCGATACGGCCACTCGATGCTCGAGAAGTTTCCGATTGTCAGCAGAGCAGGCAGTTTATTTCCGTCTACTCCGCGTGCGGCTGATTCGGCGACACCCCAAGAGAGTGCGGCGAACGTAATTGCGGTGAAAAGGGCCGCGGTCAGTGAGGCGGCCAGGGCACGTGCTCTAAACATGAAACAAAGGTAGCGAGAAAATCGGCTCGGTCGTGGAGGCACGGCCCAGTCACACTAATTAACTTTGAAAACATCCGCATCATTCGTCACATGGCCTCGGTACTGGACGCGGGGAATGCGCTGAGTAACGACTGCGTTAATGGTCGAGTGCGTCTCAGGCTAAGTGTCTGTCCAGCGCTATACAGTCAGACATGTAGTTGCTCAACCAAGCCGCTGAGGAGGCAACGTGTCGGAAGATACGCCGATGTCCCAGGCCAACAACCCGCGTGGCAATGCTCATGAGGAGCCGGTGACGGCCGAGCAGGTGCGCCTTCTGCAAGCCGAAGTCGAGCGTCTGCGCACGAAGATCACCACCCGCCCTGGCGAGGGCCGTGTCCTCGCCGATCGGTTGATGGAGGCGCAGCAGCGTAATTCCGCGCTCTTGGAAAAGAACGAGCGGTTGGGTTCGACGCTGCGCGACGCCAAAGAGCAGCTAGTGCGGCTGCGCGAGGAGATCGAGCGGCTCGCCCAGCCGCCGAGCGGGTTCGGGGTGTTCGTCAAAGTGCACGACGAGACTTCCGTCGACATCGTCACGGGAGGGCGCAAGCTTCGCGTCAGTGTCTCGCCGGACATCGACATCAACACGCTGCACCGCGGCCAGGAGGTCATGCTCAATGAAGCGATGAACGTCGTCGCGGTTGTCGGTTATGACCGCGCCGGCGAGGTCGTCGCGATCAAAGAGCTCATCATCAACGAGACCGGCGAGGCAGACCGCGCAATGGTCAGCACGCATACCGACGAGATGCGCGTCGTACACCTCTCCGACTCGCTGCGTGACGGATCGCTGAAGGTCGGTGACTCGGTGCTTCTGGAGCCGAAGTCGGCGTACGTCTTCGAACGCATCCCTAAGAGCGAGGTCGAAGACCTGGTGCTCGAAGAGGTGCCGGACATTGACTACACGGACATTGGCGGCCTGACGAGTCAGATCGACCTCATCCGGGACGCCGTTGAGCTGCCGTTCCTGCACAAAGAGCTGTTCAAAGAACACCATCTACGACCGCCCAAAGGCGTGCTGCTGTACGGCCCACCCGGCTGCGGCAAGACGCTGATCGCCAAGGCCGTCGCCAACTCGTTGGCCAAACAGATCACCTTGGCGCGCGCCAAGGCCGGCGAAGGGGAAGACATCGACGGACGGCAGGGCCGGTCGTACTTCCTTAACATCAAGGGCCCCGAGTTACTCAACAAGTACGTCGGGGAGACCGAGCGACACATCAGGCTGATCTTCGCCCGCGCGCGGGAGAAGGCCAACGAAGGTACGCCAGTCATCGTGTTCTTCGACGAGATGGATTCGATCTTCCGGACCCGCGGCACCGGCGTGTCCTCCGACGTCGAGACCACGATTGTGCCGCAGTTGCTCAGCGAGATCGACGGGGTTGAAGGCCTGGAAAATGTCATCGTGATCGGCGCATCCAACCGCGAGGACATGATCGACCCGGCCATCCTGCGCCCGGGCCGGCTCGACGTAAAGATCAAGATTGAGCGTCCCGACATCGAGGCCGCGGCAGACATTTTTTCCAAGTACCTCACCTCGGACCTGCCGATCCACACCGACGACCTCGCCGAGTACGGCGGCGACCGTGAGGCGACCGTTCAGGCAATGATCCAAAGCGTCGTTGAGCGCATGTACTCCGAGATCGACGAAAACCGCTTTCTGGAGGTTACCTATGCCAATGGTGACAAGGAAATCATGTATTTCAAGGATTTCAACTCTGGCGCGATGATCCAAAACATCGTCGACCGGGCTAAGAAGCTCGCGATCAAGGAGTTCCTCGTCAGCGGCGAACGTGGACTGCGCATCCAGCACCTGCTGACCGCATGCGTCGACGAGTTCACCGAAAATGAGGACCTACCTAACACGACAAACCCCGATGACTGGGCCCGGATCTCAGGCAAGAAGGGGGAGCGCATCGTCTACATCCGCACACTGATCTCCAGTAAGTCGAAGGACGCCGGAAGGGCGATAGACACGATGTCGAACACCGGCCAGTACCTATGACCGTTCATCGGATCGTCGGCACAGAGGTCGAATACGGCATCAGCGTTCCCGGTGACCCCACGGCCAACCCAATGCTGCTGTCGGCCCAGATCGTCAACGCGTACGCCGCTAACGACGTACCCCGACGGAAACCCAAGTGGGACTTCGCAGAGGAGACACCGCTGCACGACGCCCGTGGGTTCTCGCTCGCGCCGTCCGCAGCGCTGGACCACACCGGGCTCGATGCCGATGACGACCCGTTCCTGGCCAATGTCATCCTGACCAACGGCGCTCGCCTGTACGTCGATCACGCACATCCCGAGTACTCCGCGCCCGAGGTCACCAACCCGATGGACGCGGTGCTCTGGGACAAGGCCGGCGAACGTGTCATGGAGACCGCGGGCGAGCGAGCGGCGACCGTTCCTGGGCAGCCGCGGGTGGGCCTCTATAAAAACAACACCGACAATAAAGGTGCGTCGTACGGAACCCACGAAAACTACCTCGTACGCCGCTCCACGCCGTTCGAGCATCTCGTCCGGCACCTCACGCCGTTCTTCGTCTCGCGCGTGGTGATCACCGGCGCGGGGCGTGTCGGCATCGGGCAGGATGGCCGTGGCGACGGATTCCAGCTGTCCCAGCGCGCGGACTTCTTCGAGGTCGAGGTCGGTCTCGAGACCACGCTCAAGCGGCCGATCATCAACACCCGCGACGAACCACACGCGGACGCCGACAAGTACCGCCGGCTGCACGTGATCATCGGTGATGCGAACCTCTCTGAGACTTCGACGTACCTCAAGATCGGCATGACCTCACTGATCCTGGCGATGATCGAAAACGGTTACCTGCGCGACAACATGGCGATCAGCGATCCGGTCGGCACGCTGCACGCCGTCTCTCATGATCCGTCGCTCAAGACGCTGATCACCCTGCGCGACGGTCGCACGATGACCGCCTTGCAGATGCAACGCTGGTACTTCGAAACCGCGACCGAGTTCATGCGCGAGGATCTCGACGAGGAGACCGCCGCGCTGCTGCGTTGCTGGGACCGGATCCTCACCGGCCTCGAAACCGACCCCATGACTCTCGCTCAGGACCTCGACTGGGTCGCGAAGCTGCGGCTGCTGGAGGCCTACCGGCAACGCGACGGACTGGGCTGGGCTAGCCCTCGGCTGCAGTTGGTCGACCTTCAATACAGCGACATACGGCGCGACAAAGGCCTGTACTACCGCCTCGTACACCGCGGTGCGATGAAGACCCTTGTGACCGAAGAGCAGATCAAGAGCGCCGTCGACTCCCCGCCAATCGACACTCGTGCCTACTTCCGAGGAGAATGCATTCGACGGTTCGGCGCCGACATTGCCGCCGCATCGTGGGACTCGGTGATCTTCGATGTCGGTGGACCAGGACTCGTCCGGGTGCCTATGCTCGAACCAACTCGAGGGACAAAAGCCCATGTCGAGACGTTGTTAGAAACAAGCGCAACCGCGCGCGAGTTGGTGGACCGGCTCACCGCGTCCGCGCACTAGGTGTCGGAGTTCGTTGACACAAAACGGAGGTCATCATGGCAGGTCAGGAATCAGTCGAAAGACATGGCGGTCGTGACGACGGCGATGACGTCGCTGACGCTCAGACCACCGCACGCCGCGATGAGGCCACTGAAGATGTGGACGCGATTCTCGACGAGATCGACGGCGTGCTTGAAGAAAACGCCGAAGAGTTCGTGAAGCAGTTCGTCCAGAAGGGCGGGCAGTAGGCGCATCGGTGCAGTTGCGTTTCATAACCGACGCATCCGCACCGTTCACCAGCACCTTGTCGGCACTGCACGGTACAGTCGCGTTGTGTCCATAGAACATCCTCGCGGTGGATTGCCACCGAGCTACCTCAATGCCAATGGTTCGTCCTTTACCGAGTTACTTCGAAACTGCGCACCCGACCTGCTACCCGGTCGCCGCGCGCTTCCTGGTGACATGACCGGCCGTGACATCGCGCCGCATGGGACGACGATCGTCGCCGCGACCTACGAGTCGGGTGTGATGATCGCCGGCGACCGGCGCGCGACGATGGGCAACGTCATCGCTCAACGAGATATTCAAAAGGTGTTCGCCACCGACTTGCACTCAGCGATCGGAATTGCCGGTGTGGCCGGGATCGCGATCGAGATGGTCCGGCTGTTTCAGGTCGAGCTCGAACACTACGAAAAGATCGAAGGCGCGACCCTGTCTCTCGACGGCAAGGCCAACCGCCTGGCGCAAATGCTCAAAGGCAACCTGTCGATCGCCCTGCAGGGGCTGGCCGTCGTCCCGGTGTTCGTCGGCTACGACACCGAGACCCCGCACGAGGACGCCGGCCGGATCTTCAGCTACGACGTCACCGGCGGCTGCTACGAGGAGCGGTTCTACCACTCGATCGGCTCCGGCTCGATGTTTGCCAAATCCTCACTCAAGAAGATCTGGCGCCAGGACCTCAACCGGGCCGATGCGACACACGCCCTGATCGAGGCGCTCTACGACGCCGCTGACGACGACACCGCCACCGGCGGGCCAGACTCAACCCGTGGACTGTTCCCGATCATCTACACGATCGACCGCGACGGCACGACCCGGCTGCCGGACAACGACATTGAAAACGTCTGCCGACGTATCGACCAGGAGCGGGCGACCCGGCTTCGCCGTACGCCGCTACCTCCCATGCTCGACAGCGCTGAGGACGATCTCTCATGACCACGCCCATGTATGCCGTGTCTCCTGCGACCACGCTCCACCTGCGTAATGTATGCCTCAGCCGAGCAGATCATGCGGGACAAAACCGAATACGCTCGCAAAGGTATCGCCCGCGGCCGCAGTGTCATCGTGATGACCTACGACGACGGCGTCCTGATGCTCGCTGAAAACGCTTCGACCTCTTTGCACAAGGTCGGTGAGATCTACGATCGGATCGGCTTCGCCGCGGTTGGGCGATACAACGAGTTCGAGAACCTTCGCCAGGCCGGCATCCGATATGCCGACACTCGTGGGTTCTCCTACGACCGCCGCGATGTGACTGCTCGCGGTCTGGCCAACGCGTTCGCGCAGACACTCGGGGCGATCTTCTCCGAACAGCTCAAACCGTTCGAGGTCGAGGTTTGCGTCGCCGAGGTGGCCAAGACCCCCGCCGATGACGAACTCTACCGACTGACCTTCGACGGCTCCGTTGTCGACGAACCATCGTTCATCGCAATGGGCGGGCAGGCCGACGTCGTCACCGGCGCGCTCAAAGACTCGTACCAAGACGGTATCGACCTGACCGCCGCAGTCCGGCTATGCGTGCGCGCCCTCGGTGCCGTGGGCGCCGAAAACGGCAAACCACGACCAATCGCAGCGCAGAATCTTGAGGTCGCCATCCTCGAACGCGACAGGCCTGGTCGCACGTTCCGGCGCGTCACCGGTGCCGATCTCGACGAACTCGTCATACAGGCCGATGACAGCAAACCGTCGAGCGATGTACCCAAAGCCGACATAACAGAGCAGACTGACGAGGACAGCGACACCAACCCGGCGTCGCCCGAAGGATAAGTAGTCTCCGATGGCTCCATTGACACGACGAATTTTCGGGATCGAAACCGAATACGGCGTGACCTGCACTTTTCGCGGACAACGCCGACTGTCGCCGGATGAGGTAGCGCGCTACCTGTTCCGCCGAGTTGTGGCATGGGGTCGCTCCTCCAACGTCTTCTTGCGTAATGGCTCGCGGCTCTACCTCGACGTTGGGTCGCACCCCGAATACGCGACCGCGGAATGTGACAACCTCTTCGATCTCGTCGCCCACGATCGAGCGGGCGAGCGCATCCTCGAAGGCCTGCTGATTGACGCCGAGGAACGACTGCACAACGAAGGTATTGCGGGGCAGATCTACCTTTTCAAGAACAACACCGACTCGGCCGGCAACTCTTACGGTTGCCACGAAAATTTCCTTATCACCCGGCACGGCCGGTTTTCCGATGTCGCGGAGGTACTGGTGCCGTTCCTGATCAGCCGGCAACTGATCTGCGGCGCAGGCAAGGTACTGCAGACGCCGCGCGGGGCGAAGTTCTGCCTCAGCCAACGCGCGGAGCACGTGTGGGAAGGCGTGTCGAGCGCGACCACCCGCTCTCGCCCGATCATCAACACTCGCGACGAACCGCACGCCGACGCCGAGCTCTACCGACGGCTGCACGTCATCGTTGGTGATTCCAACATGAGCGAGACCACCACTTTACTTAAGGTGGCCAGCGCCGATCTCGTATTGCGCATGCTCGAAAATGGGGCGCGTGTGCCGGACTTCGTTCTTGAGAATCCCATTCGCGCGATCCGCGATATCTCGCACGACCTCACTGGTCGGCAAAAGGTACGTCTCGTCAACGGCAAGACGATCTCCGCGCTGCAGATGCAGGCGGAGTACCTCGAATGCGCAAAAGAGTTCATCGCCAACCATGAGGCCGACCAAGCGCATCTGGTCGCGATCGACCTGTGGGAACGCGCGGTCAAAGCAGTCGAAAGCGGTGATCATTCGCTGATCGAACGCACCGTCGACTGGGCGATCAAGAAGCGACTCATCGACCGCTATATGGCGCGGCATGATCTAGAGCTCGGCGATGCGCGGGTGGCCCAGATCGACTTGGCTTATCACGACATTCGTCGCGGCCGCGGGCTCTTCTACCTCATGCAGGCCGGTGGCACGGTCGACCGGGTGACCAGCGATATCGAGACATTCGCGGCCAAGTCCATCCCGCCGCAGACCACTCGAGCCAAGCTTCGTGGCGATTTCGTACGCAAAGCGCAGGACCACCGCCGCGATTTCACCGTTGATTGGGTGCACCTCAAGCTCAATGACCAGGCCCAGCGCACTGTCCTGTGCCGGGACCCGTTCAAGTCCGTCGACGAGCGCGTCGAACGGCTCATCGCCAGCATCGGCTAGTTAATCTCGGTCATCGAGCGAAGCTAACGCGGCGAACGTAGCCGAGACGCGGTGACATCGCACGACTTAGCCGGCGGTGTTCGATCGACGGCGAGCGTCCTCGTTGGCGACGAACGTCTCCGCCGCGAAGCGGCCGGCGGCCGCGTTGGTGAGGAAGTAGGCATAGTCCTCGTCGAGGGTCCGGCCCATGGTCGATAGCCGGACCGGACTCGCGCGTAGCGCATCGTCCAGTCCCGCGACATCGACCGGCTCCACGCTCGCGCAGTCCGGTGCGTCTGCTAAGTCTCGCGCGACCGCTTGCGCGAGCTCGTCCGGGAGCTGATTCGGTAATGGCACGAAGAGCTGACCGAATCCGACTTTGAAGAATGCCGTGGTCGAGTGATGGGATACGCCGACGTGACGGCCGCGCGGGTCCGCATCGGAGATCCGCAGTGCGCCGATCGGAAGGCCTCCCAGCACGTTCACGGCGTTAATCGCCTCACCGGCCGCGACGCCGGAGAATCCCCACGGCGTACCGGTGCCGAGATTTCCCGGTCCCTGCGTGACGATCGCGATGTCGGCCCCGACGACGTGCTTGGCCGCGAGTAAGCCGCTGTGGATCGAGACCGCCTCGAAGTCGCCACCCATGGACTGCCCGACGGTGATCGTGGCGGCGAGCCGATCTCCAAGGTCTGCGACCGTGCGTGAGAACCAGGCGGGCAACGCGCCGCCGTCGGTCCAGACGTAGGCCACCTTGAGTTCGGCTGACGTGGCGTGAATGCCCGCCAGGATCGCGGGCAGCGCCGAGTGCAGGTCGGCGACGACCACCGGCATTAGGCCGATGTCGGTGGCATTCGCAATTGTCTCGTGGTGCGGCGAATCCTGCTCGTCGACGCCGAGCACGGTCGCTTGCAGCGGGGTGTAGCGAGCCTTGACCAAATGGCCGATTCCCTCGCGGTCCTCAGGCAACCGGTCGAGGTTGGCGATCACGACGGCGTACCCGCCAGTGCCCAGGCCCATCGACAGCGCCGTCGTATTCAGAAGAACCGACTCACCGGGTCGCGGCGTACCGACGAGCGCCGGATAGGCGATCGCGCGCGCATCCACGCGGTCCGATTCTCCGGCGGCGCGTCCCTCGATCTGTACCTCGAGCTCGACGGCGCCGCGCCACCGTTTGCGTTCTCGTACGACGACAGCACGTCGCCATCGGATAAGCGAGGTTTCGGCGGGGGACTGAGGATCGGTCGGCACGGCACGAGGCTACCGCGCCACTACGTGCCACGTCGGCAATCGCCCATTAGGGTTGTAACGTGTCCTCTTCAAAGAACGAGCGCCTGCTCAATCTGCTGATCTGTCTGCTGTCGACGAAGCAGTTCATATCCGCTGAACGAATTCGTCGCGCCGTCACGGCGTACGGCAAGGACATGTCGGCGCGCGGCACCGCATCATTCCAACGGATGTTCGAACGCGACAAAGACGAGCTGCGTGAGCTTGGCGTCGAGATCGAGACCGGCCGCAACGGCTGGGGCGACGACACCGAGGGATACCGGATCGCCGGCGGGGACGCGAAGCTGCCCGACATCAACCTCACCCCGTCCGAGTCGACGGCCGTCGGGATCGCGACCGAACTGTGGAAAGGCGCTCAGTTCGAGTCGGCGTCAAGAGGCGCTCTGCTCAAGCTCAAGGCGGCCGGGCTGACCATGGACCGCGAGGCGCTCGGGCATATCGAACCGCACATGCGCGCGGACGATGCGTCGTTCGATGCAATCTTGTCCGCGGTGGAGAAACGCACCGAGATCGAGTTCGCCTACCGCGGCAGCAGTGACGCGCAGCCAGCCGTGCGCCGGCTGCAGCCGTGGGGGCTCGCGTCCTGGAAGTTTCGCTGGTATGTCGTAGGCTTCGACCTCGATCGCGATAAGGAACGGATCTTCCGGCTTTCGCGCATCGAGGGTGCGGTCAAAGCGACCAGTAAATCGTCCGCCTTCGACCGGCCCGAGGATCTAGACCTGCATAAGTCGATCGACTTCTATACTCCGACAGCCGACCAAGTCGCGACCGTGCGAATCCATCGCGGTGACGCGGTCGGGCTACGCCGCCTCACCGAAGGTGTCGAGCAGCCGACCGGCCCCGGCCTGATCGCCGTACGGTACGACGACCCGCGCCGGCTGGCGACCTTGGTCACGACGTACGGCGACGACGTCGAAGTCCTCGCGCCACCGGAAGCGCGTCAGGCGACTATCGACCGGCTCACCGCGCTTGCGGAGTGGTCAGACGCCCCGCTGACGGTCCGTAACGGAGGGCGCTCATGACACCGATCGGAAGCTCACAAACCCAACTGCAGCGCATGAGTCTGCTCGTGCCCTACGTGCAGACACACCATGGCGTCACCGTTCAGGAGCTTGCCGCAGAGTTCGATACGTCGCCTGTACAGATCCGCAAGGACCTCAAGGCGCTGTGGTTCTGTGGGCTCCCCGGCCAGGGCATGGGCGAGATGATCGAGGTCAGCTTCAACGGCGACGTGGTGGACATCAGTTTCGACGCGGGCATCGACCGACCCCTGCAGCTCACGCAGCAGGAGGCGACGGCGCTGATCGTCGCGTTGCGCGCGCTGACCGCGAGCCCCGAGCTGGTAGACAACGACTCGGTGACCTCCGCGCTGGACAAGGTCGAGACCGCGGTCGGGGACCGGGCCTCCACGTCTCGGGCGATCGCCGTGAGCGCGATACCGACGCCGGCCGTTGCGGCAGATGTTAAGAAGGCGCTCGAGTCCGGCCGGGCCCTGGAAATCGACTACTACGTCGCAACCAGGGACGAAAAGACGACTCGGATAGTGGATCCCGTTCGGATGGTCCGGGTCCCTGGTGGGGACTACCTGCAGGCATGGTGCCGGCGCGCCGAGGATATGCGAACGTTTCGGCTCGACCGGATCGATCGAGCGCTCGTGCTCGACGAGCCGGCAAGTCCACCGGACGACGACCCCCGCGACCTGTCTTCAGGAGTCTACGAACCGAGCCCGGAGGATACGGTCGTGAGCCTGGAGCTGAGTCTTGCCGGACGGTGGCTGACGGACTATTACGAGCTGGAAAACGTCGAATACGCCGATGACGGCACGACGCACGCAGAGCTGCCGGTCGCGGAGGACGATGCCCTCGAGCGCCTGCTGTGGCAGCTCGGCCCGGTGGGCGTCGCGGCGTTCATCGACCCACACGTACTCGATGCGGCCCACAGAATTGGGGAGCGAAGCCGTGCGGCGCTCAACAACTACCGCTAGGAATGACCACCTCGCGAGCCTCGATTCGGCGCTCGCGAATGGCTAAGGTAGGCAGGACCACTCGGCGGAACTAGACGGGAGGCTCCGTGATGGCGATCATCGAGAGCGTGCGCGGCCAGGTAGACACTGACGAGCTCGGCACCGTGCTCATGCACGAACACGTCTTCGTTCTCAGTGAAGAGATTCGGGAGAACTATCCTGCCTACTGGGACGAGGAGGAACGTGTCGCGGACGCGGTCACCAAGTTAAAGGCGCTCAAAGAGCGCGGCGTCGACACAATCGTCGACCCCACCGTGGTCGGCCTTGGACGTTACATCCCGAGGATCCAGAGAATCAACGAACAGGTCGACATCAACATCATCGCCGCGACCGGTTTGTATACCTACAACGAGATTCCGTTCTTCTTGCAGTACGTGGGCCCGGACACGATGTTCGGGGGCGAAGATCCAATGATCGCTATGTTCGTCGACGACATCACGAAGGGAATCGCCGGCACGTCGGTGAAGGCCGCATTTCTCAAGTGCGCGATCGAGGAACAGGGCCTGACTCCCGGGGTTGAGCGAGTGTTGCGCGCGGTCGCCGCCGCGCACACCGAGACAGGCGCGCCGATCACCGTTCATACCAATCCGCACATCGAGTCTGGGCTGATTGTGCAGAAGATCTTCGCCGAATGCGGTGTGGATGCGACGAAAGTCGTCATCGGTCACAGCGGAGACACGGCCGATTTGGACTACCTGACCAAGCTCGTCGAGGGCGGCTCGTATCTCGGGATGGACAGGTTCGGACTCGACGTACTGCTGCCGTTCGAGCAGCGAGTCGACACTGTCGCCGAAATGTGCCGCCGCGGCTACGCCGAGCAGATCGTGCTTGCCCACGACGCTTCGTGCTACATCGACTGGTTCCCGACCGGGACCAAAGAGGCGGCGGCGCCCAACTGGCACTTCACGCATATTCACGACGACGTACTACCTGCCCTGCGTGAGCGGGGCGTGAGCGAGGAGCAAATCACCACGATGCTGGTCGACAATCCGCGTAGCTACTTCACCCCGGGAGTTAAGGCATGACTATCGAGGCATTGCCGCGCGGCGAAAACCCGATCCGCAGCGAGGGCGTCACCCGCGGGGCGGACGGCATCTGCAGGTACGACGACCTGCCCCAGTCGCTGGTTCACGTCTTGCGTCGAAATGCCCAGGCCACGCCCGATGCGGAGGCGATCGTAGAGATCGGCGGCAGCCGGCTGAGCTATGCCGAATTATGGCTGCGCGCCAGCCGGGTCGCCGGCGGCCTCAGGAAAGCGGGTGTCACACCCGGTGACCGCGCCGCGATTCTCACCCCGGCCGGCAATGACTGGGTGGTCGCGTTCTTCGGCTGCCTGCTGGCTGGCGCCGTCGCAGTACCGATTAATACCCGATTCGCCGAGCCCGAGGTGCAATACGTTCTCGACGACTCCGGTGCCGAGTTCGTGTTCCGGGCGGGCGAGCCGCTTCCGGACGACGAACCGTACAGCGCGCCCGACCCACAGCGGGACACGCTCGCCGCGATCTTCTATACCAGCGGTACGACGGGCGCCCCCAAAGGCGCGCTCACCACGCATGAGGGTTTCTTGTCGAACTGCGAAAACATGATGCGCGGCCTGGACCTGCCCGCCGACGTGGGTTCGGACCTGCGCACGCTGATCTCGGTGCCTTTGTTCCACGTCACCGGCTGCAACAGCCAACTGCTCGTCACGATCTACACCGGTGGCACCAGCGTCATCCTGCCCGCACTCGACCTGGGCGTCCTGCTTGAGGCGATCCCGTATGAGCGAATCAACTTCCTCGTCACGGTCCCGGCCGTATATCAACTGCTGATCGGGCATCGGCAGTTCGCCGACACCGACACCTCACTCGTGCGGTGGATCGGGTACGGCGGTGCGCCCATCGCACCGCACCTCGTGCACGAGATCAAGGCCGCCTTCCCGCAGGGCGTCGTGGCCAACGGCTTCGGGATGACCGAGTCCGCCTCGCTGCTCACCGCGCTGCCCGACCAGTACGCCGCGGAGCACGCCGACTCGGTCGGGTTCGCCGTACCGGTCGACGACATCGCGCTGCGCGAACCCGACCCCGAGACGGGCGTGGGCGAACTGCTCGTCAGGGGGCCCAACGTCACCGCGGCCTACTGGAACAAGCCCGAGGAAACAGCAAAGGCGTTCATCGACGGGTGGCTGCGGACCGGCGACCTGGCCAGGGTCGACCCTTCGGGCCTGGTCTATATCGTCGACCGCTCCAAGGACCTGATCAACCGGGGCGGCGAAAACGTCTACAGCGTCGAGGTCGAGAACGCCCTCGCCGCGGCGCCCGGTATCGGGGAGGTTGCCGTCGTCGGCGTACCCGATGATGTGATGGGGGAGAAGGTCGGCGCGGTCATCGTGCCCGCCCCCGGCTCCGCCGAAGACCCGGCCGCCGTCGTCGACTACCTCCAGGGCAAGATCGCGGACTTCAAGATTCCGCAGTACATCCAGTACCGGCACGAACCGTTGCCGCGCAACCCTGGCGGCAAGGTCGTCAAACCGTCTCTGCGCGCGGAGCTGGGTGACAAGGAAAAATGGGGGAAGCCGCTACGCTGAGCGGATCCGACGAACCCACCTCTAGACTGGCGGCATGGTGCTCTGGATCTGCATAGCAGTTGTGGCGGTGGCCCTGATCGTGCTCGCCATCCTGATGTTCGACGTGCTGGGCCATCTCAAACGTCTACAAAAGGCGGTTAAGATCGCTCAGGACGACACCGCGCCCTACGTCGCGGTCATCATGTCGTTGGCAAACATCGCGCGGCCGTCGGTCGCCAAGGACCAGTCCGTCGACAAATCTCACCCGGATGCAGTTACCGGACATACAGCGGACGAACAAACAGGACGTACACTCGGAAGAACGTCCTAGTTGGAGGCACTGCCATGAACCTCGGCGCTCCCGAGATCATCATCATCGCGATCGTTATCTTCGCGCTGTTCGGATACAAGAAACTGCCTGATGCGACCCGTGCGATCGGCCGGTCGCTGCGCATCTTCAAAGGCGAGATGAAGGGTTTTAAGGACGACGACGTCGCAACCAGGGCCGAGGCGCAGACCGTGCGCTCACCGCTGCCGCCCGTGCAGCCTTTGTACACCGAGCAGCCTTCGTACACCGAGCAGCCGCCGGCTCAGCCTTCGTACACGCAACAACCCATGTACACGCAACAGCCCTCGTACACACAGCAGCCACCGGCCCAGCCAGCGTACACCGAAGCGCAGCCGGCTCAGCCGGCTCAGCAGGTATACGCTCCAGCCGCGCCACCGCAGGCCGCACCGGCACCGACCGCTCCTCCCGCCCAGCCTGCGCCGTACGTCGCACCGCCTCAGCAGCCCGCTTCCGCGCCAGCAGCGGCAACCGAGCCGGCTCAAACGGTCAACCCGCAGACCCAGCCTCGCGGCTAACAACAGATAGTCCGGACGCCTACTCCCAGTGCCGTCTCTCCCGTCCGCCTCGCCGAGCCTTCCGTTGCCATCGCCGCCTCAGAAACGCAGGAAGAAGAAGAAGACCCTTGACGGCTCGATGACACTCATCGAGCATCTGCGCGAACTGCGGTCCCGGATCTTCAAGGCGCTCATCTTCATCGTGATCGGCGCGGGCATCGGTTTTTGGTGGTACTCAAACGGGCTCCTCCAGTTCCTCCAACACCCCTACTGTGACCTCCCGGCGAGCATGCGCCTGACTGACGGCACCGGCGGGTGCAAGCTGTTGTTCTTCAACCCGACCGACGGTTTGGTCCTTCGCCTGAAGATCAGCTTCATGACCGGAATGGTGGTCTCCGCGCCGTTCTGGCTCTATGAGTTGTGGGCGTTCGTGACACCCGGCCTGCGCAAGAACGAACGACGTTGGGCGGTGTCTTTCGTCGCCGTCTCGACCTTTTTGTTCGCGCTCGGCACGGCCTGCGCCTACTTGACGCTCAAGGCCGGACTACGTGTGCTGGTCGGGCTGGCCGGGCCGGATGTCACCGCGGCCCTGTCGGCGCCAGAGTATCTCAACTTCGTGATCATCCTGCTCATCGTGTTCGGCGTCAGTTTTGAGCTGCCGCTGCTGATGGTGATGCTTAATCTCGTCGGCATCCTCAAGTACGAGTTACTGAAGAAGTCTCGTCGCTGGCTGATCTTCCTGACCTTTGTCTTCGCGGCAGTCATCACACCGAGCCAGGATCCGTTCTCGATGCTTGCGATGGCTATCCCAATGTCGATCTTGTTCGAGTGCGCGATCCAGTTCTCCCGCGTACATGACAAGCGGGTAGCACGCCGACAAGGGCAGCAAGGCTTCGAGGACATCCCCGACGACGAACCGTCCCCGCTAGACCCGTAGCGGTAAACCGCGGGCAGGGCCTATTGACGCAGCATCGCTGCTAGAACCACGTAGGCTCGGAGGTATGGACAGTCCCGCACAGGCGTACTCCGCTGCGAAGGACCGAAGCAAGTACCCTCAGCTCGCACAGTTCACGTCGGAGATCCCGTTCGAGCTCGACGACTTTCAAATCGCCGGCTGCCGCGCCCTCGAAGATGGCCTAGGCGTGCTGGTGTGCGCGCCCACAGGCGCGGGCAAGACGATCGTGGGGGAGTTCGCCGTACACCTGGCGATGTCGCAGGGCCTCGGGTGCGCATACACCACACCCATCAAGGCGCTGTCCAACCAGAAGTACGCCGACCTCGTGAAGAGATACGGTGCCGATCAAGTCGGCCTACTGACCGGCGACAACTCGATCAACCCGCGCGCGCCGATTCTCGTGATGACTACCGAGGTGCTGCGCAACATGCTGTACGTCGGGTCCAGCACCCTTGACGATCTCCGCTTCGTGGTGATGGACGAGGTGCACTACCTTGCCGACCGGTTCCGCGGTGCCGTGTGGGAAGAGGTGATCATTCACCTCGACGCGAAGGTCCAGCTCGTCTCGCTTTCCGCGACCGTCAGCAACGCCGAAGAGTTCGGCGAATGGCTGGTCACCGTGCGTGGAGACACGAGCGTCGTCGTCAGCGACTATCGACCGGTACCGCTCTGGCAGCACATGATGGTTGGTAACAAGATCTACGATCTGCTCGACACCGAAGCGGAGCACCGCCCGGGTGCGGCGCAGAAGAAGTCCGGCGCCAACCGGGCGCTCGTCCGAGTCGCGCGCGAGCAGGCGATGCGGGTCGAACGCCGACGTCACACCAGCCAACAGTGGCGGCCGCCGCGACGATCGGACATCGTCGACCGGCTCGATCGCAATGCCCTGCTGCCGGCGATCTACTTCATCTTCAGCCGGGTCGGCTGCGACGCCGCCGTCGAGCAGTGCCTTCGCTCTGGCATCCGCCTGATCGACGACGAGGGTCGCGAGGAGGTACGACGAATCGTCAGCGAGCACACCCGGAGCCTGTCCGAGGCGGACCTTCAGGTGCTCGGTTACTGGGAGTGGCTCGATGGGCTGGAGCGGGGTGTGGCCGCGCACCACGCGGGACTGATCCCGATCTTCAAGGAGACCGTGGAGGAGCTGTTTCTGCGTGGGCTGTGCAAGGTCGTGTTCGCGACCGAGACTCTCGCGCTCGGCATCAACATGCCTGCGCGCACCGTCGTCCTCGAACGCATGGTGAAGTACAACGGCGAATCGCACAACCGCCTGACACCGGGTGAGTTCACCCAGCTGACCGGCCGGGCCGGGCGACGCGGGATAGACGTCGAGGGGCACGCCGTGGTGATCTGGGGTCCGGACCTCGATCCCGATGATGTGGCCGGGCTGGCGACCACGCGCACGTTTCCGCTGCGTTCGTCCTTTCGCCCGTCGTACAACATGGCTGTCAACCTGGTGCGGCAGATAGGCCGCGAAGCGGGCCGGCACCTGCTCGAACAGTCATTCGCGCAGTTCCAGGCCGACCGGGCGGTGGTCGGGCTCGTCAGGCAGCGTGACCAAGCCGCACGCGAGGCTCGCGAGGTTACCGACAAGATCACCTGCAGCCGAGGCTCGGTCGAGCAGTACGCAGAGCTGCGACGCGAGCTGAGTGATCTGGAGAAGAGCGCCGCGAAGTCACGCTCGGCCGGACGGCGCGACCGGGTCGAGGCATCGGTGGCGGCGTTGCACCGCGGCGACATCATCGTCGTACCAAGCGGTCGGCACCGCGGGCCAGCCGTCGTCCTCGAATCGGTGTCCACCTCCGACGAGCCGCGACTAGTCGTCCTCACGGTCGGTAAGTGGGCCGGCCGGGTGCCGATGCGCGACTTCCACGACACGGTCACCCCGGTCGGTCGGATGAAGGTCAACAAGTCCTTCGCGCACAGGTCAGCTCAGGCGCGGCGCGACCTGGCCGCGAACCTCGCGAAGGCCACGCGTGACCTGCCTCTGAAGTCCTCCCGAGCAGGCCGCGGCTCGGACCCCGTCGACGAACAGGTCCATGAGCTGCGCGCGCAGATCAAGGCGCACCCCGTCCACGAGTGCACCGACCGGGACCGGCACGTGCGCGACTTCGACAACGCCCGGCACGCCCTGCGCCGAGCCGAGACGCTGACCGCGCGGGTACAAGGACGTACGACGTCACTTGGGCGCACCTTCGACAGCATCTGCGCCGTACTGGAGACTCTTGGCTACCTGGAGGCCGACGGGTCGGAGCTTGTCGTGACCAATGACGGCGCATTGTTGTCTCGGCTGTGGAGTGAGTCGGATCTGCTCGCGGCGGACTGCCTGCGCCGCGGGCTTTGGAACGAGCTCACCGCGCCGGACCTCGCGGCTGTCGTTTCGGCGCTGCTCTATGAAAGCCGCAGCGGGGAGCGGTTCGAAACCCACAGTGTGCCTGTCGGGTCCAAAGCCGTGCGCGCTGTACTCGAGGCCACGCACGACGTGTGGGCCCAGATCAGCGAGTCCGCCGCGGAAGCGAACGCGCCCCTCATCCGGGAGCCAGATCAAGGTTTCGCGCTCGCGGCGTACCGGTGGACCGCGGGGGACACCCTCGAACAGGTCCTGCGCAACCTGCACCGAGCAGGTCTCGAACTGTCGCCCGGTGACTTCGTGCGTTGGTGCCGGCAAGTCATCGACATGCTCGGCCAGATCGCTCGACTGCCGACCGACGCGATCGACCCGTCGGTCACCCGGGTCGCACACGAGGCCGCGAGTCTCATGCGCCGCGGCGTACTGGCCGATTCGGCAGGCGTACTGCCAACCGCACAGGTCGAGTATGTGACCGACGACAACTCGGACCCCGCAGAATTCTCGAAAATCGATGCAACCAGAGGAAATGGTCGTACGTCGTAGCCACGGTGGTGCGGTATTAGGGGGCTAATCCGCACCACCACCCTAGAATTCTCGGGAGCCAGCGCACAGCGTCATTTGGGCGGTGGGTCACGAATAACGGGTCAGTCTGCAATACAGTGGAGGCCGCACCCAGACGGCCAGTTGAAATAAGGGGTAACACGATGACGTATCCGCCCAGCGGCGACGGCAACCAGTACGGCCAGCCGGATCAGCCGCAGCAGCCCGGCACCGGTGGCGTACCGGCGCAGGGTCAGGGACCTCAGGACGGGTCGCAGCAAGGTCCGCCTACCGGTGGCACACCGTCGTACCCCGACAACCAGCAGCCGTATCAACCTGGCGGCGGGTATGACCAAGGTCAGCAGCCCTATGGTCAGCAATCTTATGGCCAGGGTCCAGAGCAATCGCAGCAGCCGTACGGACAGTCACCATCGACGGGTGCTCAGCCGGCCGCGGCACCGGGCCAGCAGTACGGCGCGCCGCAGACCGGTGGCTACGATCAGCCGACCCAGGTGTACGGCGCCGGCCAGTACGGTCAGGGCGCGGACCCGTACGCGACACAGCAGTATGGCCAAGACTACGGTCAGCCGGCTGCCGATCCCTACGGCCAGCAGCAAGGCTATGGCCAGCCCCAGGCTGATCCATATGGTCAGCAGGGCGGCTATGACCAGTATGGTCAGGCGGCCGCGGGTCCGTACGGCCAGCAGCAGGGCGGCTATGACCAGTACGGTCAGCCCGCCGCCGCGGCATACGGTCAGCAGCAGGCCGGATGGAACCAGCAGGCGGCGCCCAAGAAGAGCAATAAGGGACTCATCATCGGCATCGTCGCCGTCGTGATCCTTGCCCTCGGCGGCGTGGGCACTTGGCTTGCTCTCGGGCCACTCAGCACTAAGGTCCTCGACAAGGGTGCCGTCGCCTCCGATGTCACCTCGCAGTACAACGAGCAGTACCAGACCAAGCTCAGCGACTTTAAGTGTGACAAGGATGAGCTGAAGGTCGAAAAGGGTGCTGAATACAAGTGCCACGCGAAGGCAGATGGTGACACCGTCGACATCACGATCACGGTGACGAACGCCAGCAACGGTGACTACACCTGGAAAGACGACAAGCAGTAACTAGCAGCATCCTCACTTTCGGGGTCGATTTGGTCGCTTACTCGCGACTAGGTCGACCCCGCAGTGGTTCGCTGCCCGATCCGGATCGTCAGTAGTTAAAGGCCTCCGCGATCCGGCGTAGCGACGACTCGATACCCCAGGTCCGCCCGAGTACGTCGAGGGCCTCCGGGTCGGCTGGTTTCGTCGGCAGCGTCGGGTCGATATCGATCGCCAGGTCTCCGCGTACCTCCACTACGCGGTTGGCCACGTCGAGGTACGCGCTCGACGCGACGATGTTCTCGCGTTGTTTGGGTTTCAGCGGCCCCTTGTCGTCCGGGTTGGCGGCGGCCGCTCGGATCGCACCGAGCTCGCCGTACGCCTCGATCAGCCGTGCGGCAGTCTTCTCGCCGATGCCGGGTACGCCGGGCAGCCCGTCAGAGGGGTCGCCACGCATCACGGCGAAGTCGACGTACTGGTCGCCGCGCACTCCGTACTTCGCGACCAGGTCGGGATTTGTCAGAACCTCGAGGTTGGACATACCGCGGGCGGTGTAGACGACCCGCACGTCGCGCTCGTCGTCGACTAGCTGGAAGAGATCTCGGTCGCCAGTGACTGCCTCGATGGGCCCGGGCAAAGTCTGTGCAAGCGTACCGATGACGTCGTCGGCTTCGAATCCGTCCACACCGACCGTGCAGACCCCCAGCGCCGCTAGGGTTTCTATGATGACCGGCACTTGTGGGGTGAGGTCGTCGGGAACTTCCTCGGCGCCGTCCGGACCGTCCTCGGCAACGCGATGTGCCTTGTACGACGGAATCGCCTCGACCCGGAACGCCGGCCGCCAGTCGTAGTCGAGGCACGCGACCAGACCGTCCGGTTTGCGGTCGCTGACGAGCCGCGCGATCATGTCGAGGAACCCGCGGATCGCGTTGTTGGGCGCGCCATTCGGCCCCTTCAACGTATCTGGTACGCCGTAGTAGGCGCGGAAGTAGAGGCTGGCGCTATCGAGCAGCATCGTAGTCACCGTGCCACTGTATTCACCGCCGGGCCACGTGTCACCGGCAGCGCGGTTTGGCACGCTCAATTCACCGCCGGGCAACGTGTCACCGGCAGCACGGTTTGGCACGCTCAATTCACCGCCGGGCCACGTGTCACCGGCACCGTGATGTGGCACGCTGGTCTCATGACGCTCGCACCGGATAGCCCAGAAGAAATTCGTGCCCGACTGGACAAGGCGGCCCGCCTGGTCACCGAGTCTTCGGCCGACGCTATTGTGCTGACTCCGGGCGCCGACCTTCGCTACCTCACCGGGTACGACGCGATGCTCAGCGAACGGCTGACCTGCCTCGTCGTACCGCGATCCGGGGCACCGACGTTGATTGCGCCAACTCTGGAAAAGTCCCTCGCCGTAGCGAGCGTGGCCGCACAGCTCGGTGTCGAGGTACGCGCATGGGAGGAGGTTGATAACCCGTCCGAGATGGTCGTGGGGTTGATCCCGCGTCCGTCAGATCGGCCGCGTGCCATCGCGGTGGCCGACCGGATGTGGGCTCAGCATCTATTTGGGATCCACCGCGCCGCGCCGCAGGCGAAGCTCACGAGCGCGGCCACGATCATGGCGGCGCTGCGGATGGTCAAGTCCGCGGCCGAGATTGAGGCGCTAGCCCGGGCCGGTGCCGCGATTGACGACGTGCACGCACACATGGGGGAGCTTCTAAAGGTTGGGATCAGCGAGCGCGACGCCGCACGCGACATCGCCGCAGCGATCCGGGCGAGCGGCCACGCCGCCGCCGACTTTACGATCGTCGGTTCCGGTCCTAATGGCGCGAGCCCGCACCACGAGTACGCCGATCGCGTGATCGAGGCCGGAGACGTCGTCGTGATCGATATCGGCGGCACCATGCCGGACGGCTACTGTTCGGACAGCACCCGCACGTACGTCGTCGGCGGTCCGCCCTCGGCCGAGGTGAGCGAGTTTTACGGAGTGCTGCAGTCCGCGCAGGAGGCCGCTGTGCAGTTCGTGCGCCCGGGTGTCACCGCCGAAGCGATCGACGCGGTCGCCCGCGAAATCATCACCACGGCCGGGCACGGTGAGCACTTCCTGCACCGCACCGGGCATGGCATCGGGCTCGAGGTGCACGAGCATCCCTACATCGTCGAAGGCAACGATCGGGTAATCGAGTCGGGGATGGCCTTTTCGGTTGAACCTGGGATCTACCTCGAGGGCCGGTACGGCGCTCGAATCGAGGACATCGTCGTGTGCACCGACGACTCGGTCCGTCGCCTCAACAACCGCGATCACGCCCTCGTCACCCTCCCTGGATAACCCTGGACCGATTTTGGATCAGTCGGGTGAGCCGGTTGACCAGGGCGGCAGCTCGTGCGGCATCATCGGGAGATGTCTGCGCATTCTCCGAGCATCCTGTTCGTTAACGGACGGATCTACGCGCCGAGTACAACGACGCCCCCAACGGCGTTGCTGATTGAGGGCGAAACGATCAGCTGGGTCGGCACTCAAGAAGACGCGCCACGACCCACGGCCGACCGTGTCGTCGACCTCGGCGGTCGGCTCGTCATGCCGTCGTTCGTCGATAGCCATGTGCACGCCACCGGGACCGGGCAGGCGATCCTCGGTCTCGACCTCACGACCGCCCGGTCCAAGGCCGACGCGTTGGAAATGGTCGCGGCGTACTGCGACACCGAGGATGCTGACGCCGTACTCAGCGGTCAAGGCTGGGACGAGACCCAGTGGCCGGAGAACGAGCCGCCTACGCTCGCCGAGCTCGACGCGGCGTGCGGGGGCCGGCAGATCTATCTGACCCGGATAGACGCGCACTCGGGTCTTGTCTCCTCCCGCCTCCGGGACCGGGTTGCCGGTGTGCACGGGGCACTGGGCGCGCCGGAAGTAGCCGACAGCGCGCACCTGCGGCTTGCGGCGTACACGCTTGTGCATCAGTACGCCGGCGAGCAGGTCACCGCCTTCCAACGGGCCGCCGCCCAACACGCAACCCTCGATCGCTGTGCCCGGCTCGGGATCGGCCTGATCGTCGAAATGGCCGGCCCGACGATATCCGGCGAGGCCGACATGGAAGCGCTTCTGCGACTCGCCGAGTCGCCGGACACCATCGACGTGACGGCGTACTGGGGGGAGCTGGGCCGCATCGACATCGTCGCCGAACTCGGACTCGCCGGCGCAGGCGGCGACCTCTTCTGCGACGGCGCGATCGGCTCGCACACTGCTGCACTGTCCACGCCGTACGCCGACAATCCCGGCATCGGGCATCTGTGGCTGTCTCGCGAGCAAGTGGCCAGCCATGTGCGTGCGTGCACCCTCGCCGGCGTACAGGCCGGGTTTCACGCCATCGGGGACGCGGCTGTCGGTGCCGTGATCGACGGTATCGGGGACGTGGCGGCCGAACTGGGGGAGGCAGCGGTACGCCGCCTGTCGCACCGGATAGAACACTGCGAGATGGTGACCGGCACGCAGATCACCACGATGGCTCGGCTTGGGCTCGTCGCGTCGATGCAGCCGATGTTCGACCACGCGTGGGGCGGCGAGGACTCGATGTACCGTCAGCGGCTCGGGCAACGTGCCGGACTGCTCAACCCGATCGCGTCGCTGAGCGCTGCCGGCGTATCGCTGGCGTTCGGCTCCGACGCTCCGGTCACACCACTGGACCCGTGGGCATCGGTGCGCGCGGCGACCTTTCACCACACCCGTAGTCAGCGGATCCCAGCCCGCGCGGCGTTCGCGGCGATGACGCTCGGTGGGTGGCGGGCGCTGCGTCGTGGCGGTGGTGCGGGAACCCTGCGGCCCGGCGCTCCCGCCTATGTCGCGATTTGGGATACCGACCGCTGCGTGCTGCCAACTGACGAAGACTCTTCGGCGCCGGACTGTGCCACGACGATTGCCGGTGGACGCGTCGTACACAACACCGGCCTGATCCCCAACTGAGCAACGCGCATACGCGAAGCGTGAGACTATGGGTCGTTCGACCAACGCCTGTTAGGTCGGCCGAATTGTCAACTTCTGCGGCGTGAGGGAAGGCAGCTTAGTGCGGCGCTTGATTGTCGCGATCGTGGTCGCGGTTGCCGGCGGACTGCTGATGGCGTTGGCGTTTCCTCCGGCCGGCATTTTGCGCCCACTCGCCGTCGCGGGTCCGCTGCTCCTGGCGCTGTCGGTGCGTGGCCTGCGCGCGCGTACGGCCTATCTCGTCGCGTTCGTGTTCGGCATGGCATTCTTCGTGCCCCATGTCGCGTGGGCGGGGGAGTTCCTAGGGTGGTTGCCGTGGACCGCGCTCGCGGTTTACCAGTCGGTGTTCGTCGGCTTTCTCGGGCCGGCGCTGGTCGCGATCTTCCGGCTCCGCCTCTGGCCGGTCTGGGCCGCTTGTGCCTGGGTCGGGATGGAGGCGCTGCGCTCGCGCTATCTATTCGGCGGGTTTCCGTGGGGTCGGCTCGGCTTCAGTCAGGACGCGGGACCATTCACGCCCTGGGTAGCGTACGGCGGCGTACCGCTGCTGTCGGCCATGGTCGCGTTGTGCGGGTTCCTGCTTGCCGAGGCGTGGATCCGCGCCCGCGCCGCAGCCCGGTCGTCGGATCGAGCTTCGTGGCGTACGGTCTTGACCCGGCCCGTGCTGATCGTGGCCGGTGGTGCGCTGCTAATCCCGGCGCTCGGGTCGCTGGGCTGGCTGACGATTAACAACGGCAACGATCCCAACGTGCCGACCGCCGTCGTCGCGGTCATTCAGGGCAACGTGCCGCGTGAGGGGCTCGAGTTCAACGCGCAGCGCCGTGCCGTACTCGACAATCACGTCAAGGAGACCTTCGAGCTTGCGGCTGATATCGACTCGGGCAAATCCCCGCAGCCGACGGTCGTACTGTGGCCAGAGAACTCTTCGGACATCGATCCGTTCGTCAACGAAGACGCATCGAGTGAGATCCAGGCCGCGGCCGATGCGGTCAACGCGCCGATCCTGGTCGGTGCGGTCGCCAACGGTCCTGGCGATCACCCGCTCAACATGGCCGTGATGTGGTGGCCCAGCGATACATCCAAGCCCGGTCCCGGGCAGAAGTACGTCAAACGCCATCCCGCGCCCTTCGCCGAGTACATCCCTTACCGCTCGTTCTTCCGCAAGATCACCCCGCTGGTTGATGATGTGCGCGCGGACTTCCTTGCCGGCAAACGGGTGGGCACCTTTAATGTGACGCGTAGCGGCGCTAAACCATTCGTGATCGGTGACGTCATCTGCTTCGAGGTGGCGTACGACGGACTGGTCGCGGACACGGTCAACCACGGCGCGAAGATTCTCACCGTCCAGACCAACAACGCGACTTTTGGGCACACCCGCGAGGCGGCTCAGCAGTTCGCGATGAGCCGGCTTCGCGCGGTCGAGTTCGACCGCACCGTCCTGTCGGCCTCGACCAGTGGCATCAGTGGCGTGATTTTGCCTGACGGCACCGTCGTCGACAAGTCGGGCCTGTATGTCTCCGCCAAGTACGTCGCAACAGTGCCGCTGATGAGCACAACCACGGTCGCGACCTGGGTAGGTGCATGGCCGGAATACGTAATGTGCGTCGTCGCGCTGAGCGGCATCGTGATTGGATTTCTTCGGCGTCCGCACAAGCCGCGTGCCGCTGCCAGCGACGCGGCCGATAGGTCGACCGCCGATGCGGTGGTGACGTGAGCGCGCCCGATCCACGAACCGGGGGACTCGCTCCGATCGAGCGAATCCTGGTCGTGATACCGACGTACGACGAAATTGGCAACCTCGAAGGCACCGTAGCGAGGGTGCGCGGCGAGCTGCCTAAGGGCGACATTCTCATCGTGGACGACAACTCGCCCGATGGCACCGGCACCCTGGCCGACAAGCTGACCATTGACGACCCGCAGATCCACGTGCTGCACCGCCAGGGCAAGGAAGGACTCGGTCGGGCGTACGTCGCAGGCTTCCACTGGGCGCTCGACCATGACTACACGGTCATCGTGGAGATGGACGCCGACGGTTCGCATCAGCCCGAAGAGCTGCCGGCGCTGCTGGCCGGACTGGACGGCGCGGACGCGGTTGTCGGGGCGCGATGGGTAGCCGGCGGCGACGTACAGGACTGGACCAGGTCGCGGGTGTGGCTTTCACGCGCGGCTAACCGGTATGTGCGGCTCATGCTCGCGATCGACCTCAACGACGCGACGTCCGGGTTTCGTGCCTACCGCGCCGATGTGTTGCGCACCGTGGACCTGACGGCTGTCAAGTCAACCGGCTACTGCTTTCAGATCGACTTGTCGCGGCGGACGGTGCGCGCAGGTTTTACGGTGCGTGAAGTACCGATCACGTTCGTCGAACGCACCGTCGGGGACAGCAAGATGTCCGGCGCGGTCTTTTTCGAGTCGCTGGTCAATGTGACCCGCTGGGGTATCGCGGACCGCTTCGCGCAGGCACGTCGATATGCGACGAGGGCCTTCAAGTCGCTCACCCGCTAATTGCGCGCCGAGTGTCGAAACCTAGTGACATAGAAATGTCCGCAACCGAGGTTGCGGACATTTCGCCGTTACTGCGTCTGGGCTCCGGTCACTACATTTACTGTGCTCGACAACCGAAGGTCTAAGGGTTACTTGCTACTCTTGCCACCGCGACGGGCCGCGAGGACCTCGAGTCGCTCGGCGAGCACCTCTTCGAGGTCGGCGATCGTGCGACGCTCCATGAGCATGTCCCAGTGCGTGCGCGGAGGCTTAACCTTCTTAGCCTCGGGCTCGCCGCCACCGATCAGGCGGGCATTGACGCCGTCGTACCGGCATTCCCATGTGAGAGGAGTCTCGGCGTCATCGGCGAACGGCACGGTCGTGATGTGACCGTTGGGGCATTCGTAACGTGCCATAACCCGTGCGACGGGTTCGAAGTTGCGATCCGTCTCGTAGCTGATGCTGCCTAGACGGCTACCACGTAATGTGCGCTCGGCCATAGATAGGTCCTTCCGACAATGTGCAAGGTGAGGCTGTACTGAGTAGTTCTTGAGTTACTTGCTTGTGGGACTATCCGCTAAACGCGCGACCCCGCAAAATAATTCCGGACTCCTCATTATGTCAGACTCAACTCTTTGACATGGGCAGTACGTCCTGCGCATCTGAAGCGGGACCAAGGTCACCCGCTCGCCAATGCCGGCGGCACAGCACCTGATAACGCACGTCGTCACTTTGGCGTACGCCGTCGCCGTCCCAAGCCTCACCGGGGGCGGTGTCGGCGACCATCACCTGGGCGCCCTCCTTGACCAGGACCCGGCCGACCACCCGGCCGTTGAAAGCGCCCGGTCGCCCACACCAGCACAGCACTTCGACCTGGAGTTTCGTCACCTCGTCGGCGAGTTCGAGCAACCGTTTCGACCCGGGAAAGAGCTGACTGCGAAAGTCGGTGATCAGGCCAAACGCGTAGACGTCCACGTCGGAACCGTCGACGAGTTCGGCGAGCTGATCTATCTGGCATGCCTGCAGGAATTGCGCCTCGTCCACGATGATGTAGTCCACTCGTTGGCCGTGGGCCCACAGGTCGCGGACGACTCGCCGCAGATCCATCTGTTCGGTGACGTCGACGGCGGATCTGCCCATGCCCATCCGGCTGGAGATGACGGGAGCGGCCGACCGGTCGTTCTGGGTCAGCAGCAGCCCTTGGCGGCCTTGCCGTGCATGGTTGTGGTCGATCTGCAAGGCGAGTGTCGATTTACCACAGTCCATCGGCCCGTAGAAGTAGCGCAGCTGGGCCGACGCCGGCAGGCCACGGCGGGTGCCTGCAGCCGGCACGGACGACAGTGCGGAGGTGTTCTCGGGCATGAGACGAAATCGTACGCGGTGTGCAAGGATCGGAACGTCCGGTATCCGGCACGGAAAGGCGAAAACGAGATGGGCGAGCACGCCAAATTACACGAACGGCATAAGGCAGTAATGCCCGCATGGCTGGGTCTCTATTACGACGAGCCGATCGAGATCGCCAGCGGTCAGGGATGCCGCGTCACCGACGCCGAGGGCAACGAATACATCGACTTCTTCGCCGGGATCCTGACTAACATGCTTGGCTACTCGATCCCTGAGGTCAACGCGGCGATGAAGGAGCAGATCGACTCCGGCGTACTGCATTCGTCCACCCTCTACCTCATCCGTCAACAGATCGAGTTGGCCGAGCGGATCGCGAAGCTGTCCGAGATCCCCGATGCCAAAGTGTTTTTTGTGAACTCCGGTACCGAGGCCAACGAGGCCGCGTTGCTGATGGCGACCCAAAAACGCGCGAGCAACCAGATCCTCGCGTTGCGCAACAGCTACCACGGGCGATCGTTCGGAACGATGGGTGTGACCGGCAACCGTGGATGGTCGGCGTCCTCACTGACCCCGGTCAATACCCGCTACGTGCACAGCGGCTATCGGCTGCGCAGCCCATTCAAGGACTACTCGGATGAAGCGTTCATCGCCGCATGCGTCGCCGATTTACGCGATGTGATCGCGACGCAGACCGCAGGCGATGTGGCCGCGATGATCGCCGAGCCGATCCAGGGAGTAGGCGGGTTCGCGACACCGCCTGACGGATTCTTCAAGGCATTCAAGGAGGTACTCGACGAGAGTGGCATCCTATTCATCTCCGACGAGGTCCAGACCGGATGGGGCCGCACCGGTGAGCATTTCTGGGGAATCCAGGCACACGACATCGTGCCGGACGCGATGACCTTTGCTAAAGGTCTCGGCAACGGCGTCGCGATCGGCGGCGTGGTAGGCAAACCGGATTTCATAGATTCGATCAGTGCGCTGTCGATCTCGACGTTTGGTGGCAACCCACTCGCTACCGCGGCGGCCCGCGCGACGCTCGACTACGTGACCGACCACGACCTGCAGTCGCACGCTCACAAGATCGGCTCGTACCTGTTCGACGGTGTACGCCGGATCGCGGACGAAGTGCCGGGCATCATCGACGTACGCGGCCGCGGGCTGATGCTCGGGATCGAGCTGGGCACGCCTGGCGATCTCACGCCGGATACCCAACTCGCCGGCCGAATCCTCGAGGCAACCCGCGAACGTGGACTGCTCGTCGGCAAGGGCGGCCTCTACGGCAACGTCATCCGGATGGCTCCGCCGCTGACACTGTCGGAAGAAGAGGCCAAGGACGGACTCGCGATCCTCGCCGACGCAATCACGTCGGTTTCGGCTCGAAAAGTCTGATTATCTAAGGGATCTGGTCGGGCACTACGCCGCCTGGGAACGCCGCGCCAGGCCGTTCGCTGACCGGTCGGGTCTCATCGACGTACCGTGGTCTTCGAGGCTCGGCGGCCCGTAGCGGCCCGAGGTTGCGGGTAATTGCAGCGGCGATCCGGTCCCGTGCCTTGACGGCGTCCCCCCGTCGGTCTGCACTCAGGTCATCGAGGTTGACGGGCTGGCCGAAGTGGACCTTGAGCTTAGGCTGTCGCCACGCAGAGGACACTCCCGAGCGCAACATCGCCCTGTTGTCTTGGTATTTCACGACCTCGTGTGCGCCCCACTGGGATACGGGGATGACCGGGATGCGGTGGGCAAGGGCGATGCGGGCGAGTCCGGTCTTGCCGCGCTCCGGCCACAGGCCGGGATCGAGACTGACTCTGCCTTCGGGATAGATGATCAAGTGCGCCCCGTGCTCGATTGCCAGATCGACTAGTGCGGTCGACTTGCGTGCGTCGGACTGCCCGCGGTTGACCCGCAGACTGCCGGACTTCTCAAGCAACGAACCAACGACTGATGCCGACATGATTCCCGCGGTCACCAGAAACCTGGGAGACAGGCCCAGCCGGCGGCACGCCACAGTGAGCACCATCGCGTCGAAGTTGCCGATGTGGTTGGGCGCGAGTAGGACCGGACCGCGCAATAGGCGCTCGTCGATCGATCCGGAGATCTCGATCCGCCCAAACAGACTGACCAAGCCGTAGCCATATTTGGTCGCGGCTTGCCAGAACCACCATGGTTCCCGGGCAGCAGTGCCTTGTTGCCGACCAAACCAGTTATCGTCCTGCTCAGCCATTGAACCCCTAGTTGATGGGAGAGCCCGCCCCTGGACGGGCTCCCGACAGGGTTATGCGAATGCGTTGCGCCGGCGGCCTCGCGAAGTTTCTTGACTCATCATGCGGCACGAGGTATCACATCGGCCAATTGGTTGCTAGCATGTAGATGGCTCACGCGCAGCAATCGGGGGATTGGCCGCGCAACAGCCACAATACTGGGGGGTATTGGGGGATGCAACGCTTTTTGCGTGCAGCCACGCCTTCTGAAGATGGGGATCTTCAGGCCAACCACGAACTGTCGTCCGATCTGGGCGGTGCTGTTCGGGTTCTTGTGCGTGGCGACAAGTACGACGATGTTGGTGACGTGGCGGTCTTTGCCGTCCATGAGGCCATGCCGCGGTCTACAGACACGCCTTTGGGCGCGCTGCCGCAGCAGGCAAGGGGCGACGCGAAACCGGCGCCGCCATCGATCGCGCCTATAGCGAGGCAACGGGTCAAGACCCGATCGGCGAGGGCTCGGGTCGCCAAGATCATAGGTGTTGACCTGATCGCGCAGATCCTCGCGATCGCGGCTGTCATTGGGATCCAGGTCCGCACACTGACGGCTACCGGCATCTCGATGATGTCGCTGTTGGCGATTGCGCTGCCGGTCTGCTGGCTCGGCGTAGTAGCGCTCACCGGCGGCTACAAGGCCAACCTGCTGCGTAACCGCGACGCTGAACTACGCCATGTATTCCGAAGCGCTCTATATGTATCTGCTATCGGATGCATCGCGTTCAATTCGTTCGCATCGGGGATCTCCCAGACGACCGTGTTCGCGACCGTCGGGACGGCGCTCGTACTTATGGTTGTGGGCCGGCTGCTGATTCGCCGCGCTATCGCTCGGGCGTGGCGCGCAAACGAAGCCACAACGGGAGTGGTGCTGGTCGGATCACTCGCCTCGGTGCTCGACACCGCCGCGCGGATGGGTGAGTCGCCCGACTCTGGCCTGCGTGTCGTTGGGTTGTGTGTGTCTACTCCCGAGTTCGAAGATCGGGACTCCATGCGGCCGGTTGCTGTCCCGGACTCGTTTCCGATCGTCTCGGACGCCGACCTGCTGCACATCGTCAATGAGCACAATGCCGGAATGGTCATCATCACGTCGCCGTCGGCGATAGGTACGACCAGGATCCGCGAGATCGCCTGGATGCTCGAAGCAACCGGTGCCGACCTGGTGATGGCGACCGGACTTGACCAAGTGGCCGATCATCGGATGCGGCTGCAAAGGCTCGGCGGTGGCTGTTTCATCTCTGTCGACCAACCCCGCTATACCGGTGTTCGTCGTACCGTCCTCGATGTCTGTGAACGCGCAATCGCCGCGCTTGGCCTGATCGTGCTGTCACCGCTCGTCGGGGCAATCGTGCTCGCCGTTCGCCTTGACAGCAAGGGAAAGGCGTTCTTCGTGCAAACCCGCGTCGGACGCGGTGGTAAGACGTTCCGGATGTTCAAGTTCCGTTCAATGGTCACGGATGCTGAGTCGCTGCGCGACGAGGTCGTCTGCGCCGAGAACGAGCCCGACCGTGGTCCGATGTTCAAGAGTCGCAACGACCCACGCATCACAAAGATCGGCGCGCTGCTGCGCAAGTCGTCACTGGATGAACTACCGCAGTTGCTCAATGTGGTGTTCGGCTCAATGTCACTAGTCGGTCCGCGTCCAGCGCTGCCCGACGAAGTCGCACAGTACGAGGGGTCCGAGATTCGCCGCCTGCTGGTAAAACCCGGCATCACCGGGCTGTGGCAAGTCAGTGGTCGTAGCAACCTGAGCTGGGAACAGACGGTCAACCTCGACTTGGATTACGTCGAGAACTGGTCGCCGGGCATGGACCTATCGATCATGTCGCGCACGCTCGGCGCGGTTACCCGCTCGGCGGGCGCCTACTGACGCGCTCGTCGAGTCCGAACGTCGGTTGATCTGGTACTTGATCTGCGCTGATAATCTGGACAGGTGATCGAACGCGTATCAACTCGCGTTGATCGAGCGGTGACCTCGCTCGCGCCGGGCTACTTCGCGATCACCATGGCGAGTGGCATTATCTCGGTGGGCACTCACCTAGAGGGCGACGAGGTTCTCTCGCTTTGCCTTATGTGGGTGGCGATTGCCGCGTTCGTCGTACTCATCGCGCTCACCGCGACGCGTTTTGTGCGGCACCGCACCGAGTTCTTCGCGGACTTCACCAATGCGCGCCGCGGCTTCGGCTATTTCACCTTTATCGCCGCAGCCAATGTGCTCGCCGTACGTCTGGGCATGGCCGGACAGCGAACGTTGATGATCGTCCTGTTCACGATTGCCGCGGTTATCGGGCTCGGGTTGTCGTACGCGCTGCCGTGGAGCGCTGTACTGGGGCACGCCAAGCGCCCGGTGCTGGCTGCGGCCAATGGCAGCTGGTTTGTCTGGGTCGTCGCCAGCCAGTCCGTCGCCACCGTCGCGGCAGTCATCGGACGGGACGCCGGCTCCGGTCGCGAAGCCCTAGCCCTGTTGGCGATCCTTAGCTGGTCGGTCGGACTGTTTCTGTACGGTGCCGCGGGTATCCTTGTGGCGCTGCGGATGCTGCTCTACGGCCTTCGGCCGGCCGACCTGACCGAGTCTTACTGGGTCACGATGGGCGCCTGTGCGATTACGGTGCTGGCCAGCACCCGGATCCTCGTCATGACCGGCGCGCCAGTCATACAGTCCACAGCCGGACTGATTGCCGGAGCAGCGGTGGTGTTCTGGGCCTTTGCGACATGGCTGTTTCCGGTCCTCATCGCCGAGACGTGGTGGCGCTACTGGCATCACCGGGTGCCGTGGCGATACGACCAGGAGCTGTGGAGCATGGTCTTCCCGCTCGGCATGTACGCCGTGGCCGCGATCGACCTCGGCCGCGTGGAACAACTGCCGATTGTCGAAGGAATCGGATCCATTGAGTCGTGGGTTGCGCTCGCGGTGTTCGGCTATGTCTTCGTCGCGATGTGCGTGCACGTGACCAACACCGTGTTCCGGGGCCACACCGGCATAGCCGGCGGCAGCTAGTCGTCCCCGACTTGCCCCCGGCGTACCAATAGATGCCGCTCGCGCACGTGTTCCTCACTCAGGTCGTGCTTGCGCGCGTGCAACAGGTCATCTAGCGAGATGACGCCGAGGAGCCGACCCGGTTCCGTACGGTCGACGACCGGGGCCCGGGTGACACCGTGATCAGCAAAAACGTTGGCGACGTGACGAAGAGTGTCATTGTCGAAGACGGTGGTGATATCCACGGTCATCAGATCCGATATGAGCGGCCCCGAGTCGCCTCGACGCTGGGCAGTCATGATCCCGCCGATCGTGACGCCAGCGATCAGCTGACCATCCTTGCCCATGACCGGTATCAGCCGCTGACTGTGCGCATGCGGATCGACCGTCAGCCGCGTGGCAACCTCTGCGACCGAGTCGTCCGGCACCAGCGTCAACGGCGCGATATCCATGACCTCGTTGACGAAGAACGTCTCCAAAGGATCCGTCGAGTACTCACGTGTCAGGTGGAGTCCATGACGGGCGATCTTCTCGGTGAGCACCGAGCGTTTGAGGATGAGGCAGGACACGGCGTACGCCGTCGTCGCCGCGATCACCAAGGGCAAGATGACGCCCCAGACATGCGTGAGCTCGAGAGTGAAGACGACGCCCGTCAACGGTGAGCGCATAACTCCGCCGACGACCGCGGCCAGCCCCATCATCGCCCAGAACCCGGGGAAGACGTGCGGCAGCAGGTGCCCTTCCAGCGCGCCGAGGGCACCACCGATCATGAACACCGGGGCCAGTACGCCGCCCGACGTCCCAGAGCCGAGCGACAGCGACCAGATAATGGTCTTTACGATCAGGATGCCGAAAATCAGCGACAGGCCAGCCCTGCCAGTGAGGAGCTGGTCAATGACGTCGTAGCCGACACCGAGCGCCCGCGGCTCAATCAGCCCGCCGATGCCGATAATCAGTCCACCAATTGCCGGCCACCACATCCAGTGCACCGGCAGCCGTTTGAACCCATCCTCGGCCAGGTAGACGAGATAGGTCGCGCCGACCGCCAGCAGGCCACCGGTGAGTCCGGCGACGATGCACAGCGCGTCGACGCCGGCGTTCAGATGGAAATCCCCAGGCGCTACGGGAAAGATCGGGCCACTGCCCAGGATCGGCGCACGCACGAGTACCGCGACGCAGACCGAAGCGACGACCGGGATGAAGCTGCGCGGCCGCCACTCGAACAGCAGCAGTTCGACGGCCAGCAGAATCGCGGCCAGGGGAGAGTTGAACGTTGCCGCCATGCCTCCGGCCGCGCCCGCAACGAGCAGTGTCTTACGTTCGTCGGCTGTCATCTTCGTCAACTGCGCGAGCATCGAGCCCACAGCGCCACCGGTCATGATGATCGGCCCCTCGGCGCCGAACGGCCCGCCGGTGCCGATGCTGACTGCTGCCGAAATCGGCTTTAGCACGGCGATCCGCGGGGCGACTCGACTTCCACCGGTCAGGATCGCCTCGATCGCCTCGGGCATTCCATGGCCGCGGATTTTCTCGGACCCGAACCGCGCCATCAGGCCGACAACCAGTCCACCGGCAACCGGCGCGAACAGGATTAGCCAGGCGCTGTGATGCTCGAGACCCGGCGCGACCAATTTCGAGTCGACCCGTTGGTAGAAGACCAGGTTAGTAATCAACCCGATCAATGACAGCAGAGCCCATGCGGCGAGCGCGCTAATCGCCCCGACGACCAACGCGTACGCGGTGATGACGAGCACTCGCGGGGTCAATGTGAAATCCCCGAGGTGCGAGGTGCGCCGAGGCAGCGGCTCGTCCGGCGGCTTATTAGTGCGTGACAGTCTGCTCATAAGCATGAATTTTCCCATTAGAGGCAGGTCACACCCGGGTAGGTGTAGCAGAAAAGCACTGCTATTAAGGGGAAGTAAAGGATCCGCGGTCAGCCGGCGGCGTTGGCTGTCCAGAGGCCGCGCTTCTGCAGGACCCCTTTGAGCACCTCGGGCCTATCGGTCATGATGCCGTCGACGGTCATGTCGATCAACCGAGACATCTCGTCCGGATCGTCGATCGTCCACACGTGTACCTGCTTGCCTAGCTCATGCACGAGGCTCACAAATCGCGCGTCAACCAGTGCCCTACCCCGTACCAGGACCGGAACCTGAACGCAGTGTCCCGGCGTCTGCAGCAGTGTTCCACGGCGTCCGGCGTACGACGCTGCGCGCAAGAGGCCTACACCCGCGCGCCCGACCCCAGTAACCGCGGTGGGACCGACCAGAGCACGCAGGCGGGCGATCCGCGCGTCGATGAACGAGGTCAGGCAAACTCTGGACTGCGCGCCGCGACCTACGACAAGTGCCGCGAGCGGCTCGACGACGTCCGCGGTCTTGGCATCAATATTGAAGTTGACCTCCGGCCAAGTATCCAAAATCTCATCAAGCCGCGAGATCGCCGGGGCTGCGCCGTCCTTGATCGTAGCCAGCTCATCCCAGGTCATATCCGCGATACGGCCTGCCACACCCGTGAGCCGTTCGAGCGTCGCGTCGTGAAAAGCAACCACCACGCCGTCGGCCGTCAGCTGCGCGTCGGTTTCCAGGTAGCGATAACCAAGATCAATGCAGTGCTGAAACGCGCCCACCGAGTTTTCGTGCGCGTGTCCGGCGCCGCCCCTGTGCGCGAACGCAATTGGCAGCGGTCCGTTCAGGTATCCCACCGGCCCAGCCTTCCCGAATATCCGCTTCGTTCGCCGTACTCTCGCGCCGTGGCTAGTGAAACGCGTTGTAAGTGGTGCAGCAAGAAGATCGTCGACCAGACATCCATTGGACGACGTAAACAGTACTGTGGTCAAGCGTGCCGGCAACGCGCCTACGAGAAGCGTCGCGAGCAGAGCGGCGGAATGCGGGTCGACGCCGACTCGGTAGTGGTACGGCGTACCGAACTCGAATACTTACAGGATCGGCTCTACGTTCTGCGCTCGGCCGTCGAAGAGCTCGACCGCGCGGTGCAGGAGAAGGCCTCGCTGAGGGAGATGACCACGGTTGCGAAGGAAGTCGTCGCGGCCACCGGTGACCTCGACAAACTCTGGGTTGTGCCTTAACGGTCGGCTCCAGAGGTCAGCTCGAAGAGGTGGTGATCGAGCATTGTTGACCACTCGTCGAGGACTGGCTTCCGTCGACGTGAGTCGTCACTGAGCAGATTGGCCAGTGCCAGCCCACGCAAAAAGTCCAGGGTGGCCTGGATTGTGGCACGTACGCCCGGGATCGACTCGTCGACTTCCAGCAGCGAAACGGCGAGCGTGTGGATATCGCGACCGAGCCGCGCCTCGAAGGGACGGACCCGCATCAGCAAGTCGGCGTCGGTAGATGCGATCGACCACACCGCGAGCGAGGCGCGGAAGCTGGCTCCGTTGTACAGCGCAAACAGATGGTCAAGGATCTTGCGGGTCCGTCGTGGGCCACGCTCGGGAAGCGCGCGCACGACGGCCTCCACCTCGTTCGAGCGCTCCGCGACGAGCCGGTCGATCGCGGCGGTGAAAAGCAGGTCCCGGGTGGGGAAGTGGTGCTGGGCCGCTCCGCGCGAGACACCGGCCCGCTCGGCCACCAGACCGACGGTCGTGGCGCTCCACCCATATTCGGCGAGGGCCTCGACCGCGGCGTCGAGGAGCCGGTCCTGGGTGATCCGGCTTCGGTCTTGTTGCGGCGGGCTCGCCGCCGAATGTGTCACCGTGCTATCCCTGCCGCGCCGGCCAGCACTCAGTCATCGCGAGTCTCTCTCAGTCTGTCGCCCAGCGTGCGGGTCGACGTTCCAGGAACGAGCGCATACCCTCGTGAGCCTCTTCAGTCGCAAACAGTTTCATGGACAGTTCCGTCAGCTTGTCGGCATTTTCGTCGAATTCGGCGAGCATCTTCGCGCTCTGCAGCTTCTTCGATTCGCGCAGCCCCTGCGGTGACGCTTTGCGCAGCTGTGCCGTCAACGCATCGAGCTCTGCATCGAGATCATCGGCGGCGATGGTGATCAGCCCAATCCGCTCGGCCGTTTTCGCGTCGAACACTTCGCCGGTCAGGAAATACCGGTTGGTGGCGCGGGAAGTCATGCGCGGGATCGTGGTCAGCGAGATAACCGCAGGCGCAAGCCCGAGGAGCGACTCAGAGAAGGCAAAAGTACCCTTATCGCTGGAAATTACGATGTCACACGCGCCCACGATTCCCGTGCCACCGGCCCGCACGTGTCCGTCCAGACGCGCGATAACGGGTTTGGGTGCCTCGATAATGTGTCGCAGGATATCCGGCAGGCTTACTGGCGCGGCCTTCTTCGAGTCGTCACTGGCCTCGCTGAGGTCGGCGCCCGCACAGAACGTCCCGCCGGTGTGGGTGAGTACGATCGCGCGTACGGCGTCGTCGGCTATCGCCGCGTCGAGCGCCGCGCCAAACTCGCCAACGAGCTGGCGGGAGAGTGCATTGCGGTTGTGTGGCGCATCGAGGGTGATCGTGCAGATGCCGTTGTCTGTCGTGGCATGCACGACCTCGTCCGGGGTCTCACTCATTCGTGCTGTC